>Ga0207671_10001091_pt1 | contig 32819 bp, 25 predicted proteins | sample KBSC24metaG_FD_184352 | JGI IMG/M metagenome (GOLD analysis project Ga0207671, IMG submission 184352) | Corn rhizosphere microbial communities from Kellogg Biological Station, Michigan, USA - KBS C2-4 metaG (SPAdes) (version 2) | ecosystem: Host-associated > Plants > Roots > Rhizosphere > Soil...
CGTGCAGACCCGGCTGGGACAGGCACGCGCACTGGGCACCCGCTTCCAGCTGCGCGATGCGGAGGAGGGCATGCGCCTTGCCGTTTATGAGGGCGCGGTGGAATTCCGTTCGCAAAATGAGAATGCACCCGTCCGCGTGGAGGCCGGGCGCCAGGGACTGTTCGATGCGCAAGGGCTGGTCGGCCGCCTCGTTGCCGCCAATGAACAGGCCATCGCCTGGACCGACGGTGTCATTGTGGCCGACCGCATGCCGCTGGGCCAACTGGTGGCCGAGCTGGATCGCTATCTCCCCGGCAAGCTGCGCTGCGATCCGGCGGTGGCCGGATTGCCCATCTCGGGCGTGTTTCCGCTCGACCAGCCGGCACGCATCCTGGCGGCCATTGCGCGGACCTTGCCGGTGCGGGTGGATACCTTCACGGATTACTGGATCACCTTGCGGCCACGTGCCGCCACCTGAGGCCGGCATGGATATAAAACATTTTTAAAATTTTTCTGCAGGTTTTTGGATCTCGTTCGGTTTACCAGATAGCAAGCCCTCTGAAGCTCACCATCGAACGACATCCATGACCATCCGAACCCGCTTCCCCTCGCGTCCGACCCTGTCCCGACTGGCCATCCTGGCCGCCTTCGCCAGCCCTATGGCCGGTGTGCAGGCGCAAGCCACCGATGCCCAGCGCCAGGCCTACGACATTCCCGCTGGTCCTCTCGACCAAAGCCTCAACAGCTTCGCCCGCCGTGCTGGCGTGCTGCTCTCCTTCGATCCCGCCATCACGCGCGACCGCCAGAGCGCGGGTCTTTCCGGCCGGTATACGGTAGCGGAAGGGTTTGCCGCGCTGCTCAACGGCACCCCGCTGCAAGCGATCCGCAACTCAGACGGCGGCTACACCGTCGCCGCACCGGCGGCCACCACCGGCAGCAATGCCAATGCCGTCCTGCCCACCGTCACGATCACCGAAAGCGCCGACCCCACCGCGCCCTACGCGGGTGGACTGGTCGCGCGCGGCGGCAGCCTCGGCGTACTGGGTACGGCCAGCGTCATGGACACGCCCTTCAGCACCACCAACTACACCTCGCAAGGCATCGAGGATGTACAGGCGCGCGCCATCGGCGACGTCATCGCCAACGATGCCTCGGTGCGCAACACCAATGGCAATGGCGGTTTCGGCGACAGCTACCAGATTCGCGGCTTCACCATGTCAGCCAATGACGTGGCCTTCAACGGCCTGTATGGGATGGTGCCGCTCACGCGCATGCCCATCTCCATGGTCGAGCGCATCGAAGTGCTCAAGGGACCGGGCACGCTGATGTATGGCATGGGCCCGGCCGGCGGCGTGGGCGGGGCGGTCAACCTGATCCCCAAGCGTGCGCACGAAGATCCCATCTCCAGCGTCACCGCCACCTATCTTTCCAATTCGCAGTTCGGATTGAAGGCCGACCTCGGCCGCCGCTTCGGCGAGCAGCAGGAGTGGGGCATCCGCGTGAACGCGCTCTATGCCGATGGCAACACCGGCCTGTCCGGCAGCAACCAGCAGCAGAACATGGGCTCGGTCGGACTCGACTACAACGGCGGCCGCGTGCGCTGGAGCCTGGACGCCTACACCCAGCATGAAGACGCGCGCAATTTCCGTCCGCAATTCAGCATCAGCAGCCTGGTGATGCCGGAAGCGCCCTCGGGCAAGACCAACCTCTATCCCGGCACCACCCTGCAATCGGATGACAAGGCCGTCGCCACCCGCCTGGAATACGACATCAACGACCACCTGACCGCCTACGGTGCGGTCGGTTATCACGAAGCCACGTCTTCCCAGAGCTGGCCCAGCGCCACCATCCTCAACGCGGCCGGTGATACGGCTGCGCTCTACAACGGTTACTACGACCAGAAGGTCGTTTCCACCTCGGCCGACGTCGGCATGCGTGCGCGCTTCAACACCGGCGGCATCAAGCACACCGTGATGCTGGGCGTGAACATGCTGGATCAGCAGACCGATTACTTCTTCCTCTCCGAGAGCAGCAGCGTCACCTCCAACCTGTATCGTCCGGTCGCCTTGCCCGTGGTCAGCGGCGCACGCGGCGAACCCACGCCGCAGAGCCAGATCCGCCTGACCAGCGTGGCGCTGACCGATACCCTGTCGCTGGCCGATGACCGCCTGCGCATCACCGCCGGCTTGCGTCGCCAGCAGGTGTATTCGCACAGCCTGGTGGATGCCACGCAGACCTCCAACAAGACCGCCATCTCGCCGGTGCTGGGCGTGGTGGTCAAGCCGGTGCAGAACGTTTCGCTGTATGCCAACTACACGGCGGCCCTGAGCGCCGGTGGTTTCACTTCAGCCAGCGACGGCAATCCCAACCAGCTCTTCCCGCCCTACAAGTCCAAGCAGGTGGAGACGGGTGCCAAGATTGACTGGGGCCGTATCACGACCACGGCGGCCGTATTTCAGATCGAGCAGGCCAATTCCAGCACCACGCTGGTCAATGGCGTGAGCACCACCACCCAGGATGGCCGCAATCGCGTGCGCGGACTGGAACTGGCGGCTTATGGCGAACTGCAGCGCGGCCTGCGTTTCAATGCCAGCGGCACCTTCTTCGATGCCAAGCAGTACCACACCGACAACGGCACCAATGACGGCAAGGATGTCGGTGCCATCCCCAACAGCAACTTCAACCTGGGACTGGATTGGGATGCGCCGTGGCTGCAGGGCCTGGCCTTGAATACGCGTGTCACCCGCACAGGCTCGATGTGGTACAGCAACGAGAACAAGCTCAAGGTGCCGGGCTGGACCCGTGTCGATATCGGTGCGCGCTACATCACCCGGGCGGCCGGGCAGGTCGTCACCTATCGCGCCAACATCGAGAACCTGTTCGACAAGAATTACTGGCTGATGCAGAACGGTTATGTGGGCACGTCATCTGGACGCACGCTGGTGCTATCCGCGCAGGTCGATTTCTGATCTGAGCACGTAGTTCACGCGCGTGAGCCATGCCCTGCTGCTGGAAAGCGGCAGGGCATTTTTTTTGAAGAAGTGCTTAAAAGATTTAAATGATTTATAAGTTTTAAAATTGAGTCGATCAAAACCTGATGAATCCATCAGGTTTTGATCAGGCCATTTTCTTGTCCATCTCCCGCGCACTTTCCAGAAACACCCGCCGCAACCATTCGATGCCCGGATCATTGGTGCGATAGCGATGCCACTGCATCATCTGATGCATCTCCGCCAGCGGTAGCGGACTTTCCTTGAGCACCACCGGCAATTGCGTGGCCAGCTTGCGCGCCAGCCGGCCATGTACGGTGGCGATGCGGTCGGTCCCCTGCACCAGTGCCACGCAGGAGGCGAAGCTGAAGCTGGTGATCTCCACCCGCCGCGCAAAGCCCAGCTTGCTGGCCATCCACGCCTCCACCGAGGAGGCATTGGCACCGGGCGGCACCATCACCACATGACCGGCCTCCATGTAGCGCTCCAGCGTCAGCTTGCCTTTGGCCAGCGGACTGTCGCGCCACACCACGCAGACGTGACGTTCGCGAAACACCTCCTCCGCCGGATGATCGGGCGTACAGAATTCCTGCGGCAGTACCAGCAGATCGACCTCCGCGCGATCCAGCGACCGAGTGGGGTCTTGCACCTGCGGCATCAGCGCAAATCGGATCTGCGGCCCTTCGGCATGCGCGCGTGCGATCACGCGCGGGATCAGCACGTTGAGGCTGAAGTCGGAGACCGAGATGCGGAATTCCCGATGTGACTCCGCGGGGACGAAAGCGGGCTTGGCCGCGATCGATCCTTCGATACGCCGCAATACGTCATTGACCGCATCGCGCAGCACTTCGGCGCGCGGCGTGGCTTCCATGCGGCGGCCGACCTGGATCAGCAATTCGTCATCGAAATATTCGCGCAGGCGCGCCAGGGCATTGCTCATGGCGGACTGGCTCAGGTGAATCTTCTCGGCGGCGCGGCTGATGTTGAGTTCGGTCAGCAGCGCGTCGAGCGCGACCAGCAGATTGAGGTCGAGCTTGTTGAAGCGCATTGGATAAGTCTCCGTTGTAGGGTGCCGGCCTTTCTTTTGTGCAAGGGTTGCAGGGCCGGTCATGTATTGATCCCGTCCATATCATGAATCAAAACAATCCATTTGATCAATATCAACCTCGACCTTAACCTTCATCCATCCGCTGCACGGCCTCGCAGAAACATCCAAGAAAAGGCCGGCACGGCAAGCCGGTGGCGCCCAGCGCCATTGATCGGCCTGGCCCCGAGAAGACGCCGCGATGGCGAGACAACAAGCCAGGCAGGGTAGGAGACAAGGAGACAGAAGTGAAGAGAGGAACCGTACCAGCCCGGCGGCTGGGGAATCGTGCCGTCCTGGCCGTCGTGGCCATGATCGGGAGTGCCAGCATGCATTCCGCGCAAGCCTTCGAAGGTGGCGTTTCGCCATTCCCCACCGGGTCCACCAGTGAATACATCGCCGCGCTGCCGCCCATCCCGGGCCTGTTCGCGGTGGAGCAGTTCAACTACAGCAGTGCCGACGGCCTGTACGACAACAAGGGCAACAAGCGCCCCATCCCCTTCAAGACCGATGTGTTCTCGGCCACCACACGCCTGCTGGCTTCCTATGGCGTCGAATGGATGGGTGCCAAGGTCTATTCGCAACTGGTGTTGCCGGTGGTCTCGCTGCACAGCGAAGTGATGGGCCACGGCGAGAACCACAACGGCCTCTCCAACGTCACTGTCACGCCGCTGCTGCTGCGCTGGGATGTGGCCGCGCATACCAACGTCACCTTCGGCTTCGACTTCGCGCTCAAGACTGGTTCCTACGACCCCAATCGCACCAGTGTGGCGGTCGGTTACACCTCCTATCAGCCGGTGCTGGCGATCCGTCACAACGATCCCAACGGGCTGGACCTGGGCATCTCCAACCGCCTGCTCTTCAACGACAAGAACAGCGATACCAATTACCGCTCCGGCACTGCCTACGTGGCGGACTTCATCGGTGGCTGGAACTTCGGCAAGTGGAAAGTCGGCGTCACCGGTTCCTATCTGAACCAGTTCACCGATGACCGCCAGAACGGCACCGACATCACCGGCAACCGCACGCGCAGCTTCGCCATGGGCCCGACCGTGGCCTACAACGCCGGCACTTACAGCATCAACATGAACGTGCAGCGCGGCCTGTACGCCGCCAACACGGCCAAGAGCGATGCCATCTGGATCAACTTCGCCATGCCGCTGTGGATGGGCGGCCCGCACTGAGGCCGCGCAGCCGTCCATCCGTATCACTCATCATCAAAGGAGTTACACCATGTTCCGTTACTTCCCGACGAACTATGTCTGGAATCTTTCCGTCGATCTCGCCATCGAGATGGGCGCACGCATCGGCGAAATCGAAGCCATGTGCGCCCCCCTGCAGGAGGCGGCCAAACAGCCTGACGCCGAAGGCACCGCCGCCTTCCGCGCCACCTGGGCGGACATGGCAGAAAAGCTCTGCAGCCTGGCCGCCGAGGATGAAGCGCGCGGCCGGCTGCTCTCGGCCGGGGCCAAGTACAAGCGCGCCGCCAGCTACCTGCTGACCTGCGAACGCCTGCAGGGTCACGGTGCACCGGGCCGGCTGGAGCTGTATCGCCGCTTCCTGGAAGTGTTCCAGCGTGGCCTCACGCTGGCCGGCGACAACTGCGAGCGCGTCGAGATTCCCTATGAAGGCAAGGTCATCTCTGGCCTTTATACCCGCGCGAACAATGTACAGGGTCCTGCCCCGATTCTGGTCCAGCTCAATGGCCTGGATTCGACCAAGGAAATGAAATACCTCGTCGGCCTGCCGGGCTGGCTGGCCGAGCGCGGTGTCTCGTCGCTGGTGATCGACCAGCCCGGTACCGGCGAGGCCCTGCGCCTGCACGGCATGACCGCGCGTTTCGATGCCGAGCACTGGGCGCGCCACGTGGTGGACTGGCTGGAACAGCGCGACGATGTCGATGCCAGCCGCATCGGCTGTGAAGGCGTCTCCCTGGGCGGCTACTACTGCCCGCGCGTGGTGGCCATGGAGCCGCGCTTTGCCTGTGGCGTGGTGTGGGGGGCCAATCACGACTGGCGCGATGTACAGAAAAAGCGCCTGGAAAAGGAGGGCGATTTCCCCGTGCCGCATTACTGGCAGCACGTCTGCTGGGTATGGGGTGCCAAGGATATCGACGACTTCATGCGCATCGCCGAAGACGTGCATCTGGATGGCGTGGTCGAGAAGATCCGCGTGCCCTTCCTGGTCACCCACGGCGAGAAGGACACGCAGATTCCCCTGAAGTGGGCGCACCGCACCTACGAACAACTGGTCAACAGCCCCAAGCGTGAATTGAAGATCTTCACCGACCGCGAAGGCGGCGCGCAGCACGCCAGCTTCGACAACTCCATCAATGCCGGCCACGTCATCGCCGACTGGGTGGCCGAGACCCTGGGCGGCCGCACCAAGCGCTGATGCGTCCCGTGCAGCTACGAAACACCGAGTCAATCACAAGGAAATCCGCATGAACATCATTGGACCCGATGCCCTGGTCTTTGGCGTGGACGATCTGCCCGCCTGCCGCCAGTACCTGCTCGACTATGGCCTCAAGGAGGGTGGTAACGATCGTTACGAAGCCCTCGACGGTACCGCCATCGTGCTGCGCGCCAAGGACGACGCCACGCTGCCACCCCCCATGGGCAGCGCCAGCCTGCTGCGCGAAACCGTCTATGGCGTGGCCGACGTCGCCACCCTGGATGCCATCGAAACCGAACTGCGCCGCGACCGCGAAGTCAGTCGCCGCGATGGCGTGGTGCGCAGCGTGGACGACATGGGTTTTGCGCTGGCCTTCCAGGTCACCGTGCGCCGTGCGCTCGACATCAAGTCGGAACGCGTCAACGGCCCCGGCGATGCCCAGCGCGCCCCGAACCAGCTGGGCCTGCCCGCCGAGGGCGAAGCCCTGCCGCGCACGCTGTCGCACGTGGTGTATTTCGTGCCGGATGCGGCCAAGGCGGAGGCCTTCTACCAGCGCCTGGGTTTCGTCTGCACTGACCGCTTCACTGGCGTGGGGCCCTTCCTGCGTCCGGCCGGGACCCTGGATCACCACACGCTGTTCATGATTCAGACCCCGCCCTTCATGAAAGGCTGCGAACACTTCACCTTCCACATGGGCGGCCCGACCGAGGTGCTGCTGGCCGGCACCCGTTTCGTCGAGAAGGGTTACCAGAGTTTCTGGGGGCCGGGCCGCCATCGCTTCGGCAGCAACTGGTTCTGGTATTTCAATTCGCCGCTGGGCTGCCACGTCGAATACGACGCCGACATGGACCTGCACGACGATCAATGGGCCGCGCGCGAAGCACCGATGGGTGCCGATGCCTCGCAATTGTTCCTGTTCCAGTACCGCGAGAAGTGGGCACCGGGCGGCCCGCCGCCGCCGGGCGCTGCATACTGATTGCCGGGCATAGCGGGAGAGACGGCCATGTACCTGTGCCATGTCACGCAATTGCCCGAGGACGGCGCGCGCGGTTTCGATACCAGCGGGGCAGGGCAGGCCACCATCTTCCTGCTGCGCCGGGGCGACCAGGTGCGGGCCTGGCACGACAGCTGCCCGCATCACGGCACACCGCTGCCATGGCGGCGCGATGCCTATCTCGATGCCAGCGGGCAGCACGTGGTCTGTGCCGCCCATGGCGCATTGTTCGATCCGCTCACCGGGGTGTGCACGCTAGGCCCTTGCCTGGGCGACTCGCTCACGCCGGTGGCGCTGCGCATCGATGACGACGGCGGCCTGCACCTGGCCACCGGCGAAGACGATCAACTCATCAAGAAAAAGATTCAGGAGACACCATGACACTCGCAGCCCAACGCATCCTCATCATCGGCGGCGGTTTTTCCGGCGCATCGGCCGCCATTGACCTGCGCCGCCGTGGCGCCCAGGTCGACCTGGTGGAACTCGATCCCCAGTGGCGCAACTATGGTGCCGGCATCAGCCTTGGCCCGGCCACGTTGCGGGCCCTGAAGCAACTCGGGGTGCTCGATGCCTTCCTGCGCGAAGGCGCGGCCGGTGACGGTGTGCGCCTGTGTCTGCCGCACGGTCCGCAGATCGCCGAGCTGCCCACCCCGCGCCTGGCCTCGCCCGACGTACCCGGCGGCGGTGCCATCCTGCGTCCGGTGCTGGCGCGCATCCTGGCCGATGCCACCCGCGCCTCGGGTACCGACGTGCGCCTGGGCTGCACTTTCACGGCGCTGCGCGAGATCGGCGACGAGGTCGAGGTCGACTTCACCGATGGCCAGACCCGCCGCTATGACCTGGTGATCGGTGCCGATGGCCTCTATTCCAAACTGCGTGCCCATCTTTTCCCCAACGCACCCAAGCCGCGCTACAGCGGCCAGGCCGTGTGGCGCGCCATCCTGCCGCGTCCGGCGGAGATCACCACCTGCACCATGTGGATGGGGCCGCAGATCAAGCCCGGCGTCAATCCGGTGTCGAAAGACGAGATGTACCTCTTCGTCACCGAGCCGCGTCCGGTCAACGACCACGTCGATCCAGCCACCTTCGTGGCGCGCCTGCGCGGCCTGCTGGAAGACTTCAGCGCCCCGGTCTTGAAGACCATCCGCGACCAGCTCGACGACAACGCCCGCATCATCTTCCGCCCGCTGGAAGGCTTGCTGCTGCCGCGTCCGTGGTATCAGGGCCGCGTCGTGCTGATCGGTGATGCGGTGCATGCCACCACGCCGCACCTGGCTTCCGGTGCCTGCATCGGCATCGAGGATGCGCTGGTGCTGGCCGACGAACTGGCGCGCAACGGCAACGTAGCGCTGGCCTTGTCGGCCTTCGAGGAACGCCGCTGGGAACGTTGCCGCATGGTGGTGGAGAACTCGGCCCGGCTGGGCGAGATCGAGGTCGGGGGCGGCGACAAGGACGAGCACTCGCGCATCATGCGGGAATCGCACGCGGCACTGGTCCAGCCGATCTGAATTTTTCATCAATATAAAAAATATAAACGATTAACGCTTAACGCTTCTGCAATCTGCGTACGACGCGAGGAGACAAGATGATCACGACCTATTCCAAGCGCGCCCTGGCTGCGCTGATGCTGGCGCACTGCGCCGGCATGATCGACCTGGTCGCGCTGCCGGTCTGGGTTGGCACGCTGGTGGCGCATTACCACTTCGATGCCCGCCAGGCTGGCCTGCTGGCCTCGCTCTTCCTGGGCGGCGCGGTGCTGGCCAGTGCCGTGCTGGCACCCCGTTTCGATCCCGAGACAGCGCGCTGGAAGGCGGCCATCGGTTTCGGCCTCTCGGCCCTGTTGTTCGCCGTGGCGGCGCAGACCCAGCACTACCTGCTGCTGGCCTTGCTGCATGCGGCGTGCGGGATCACTACCGGGCTCTCGCTCAGTGTCACGCATGGCACCATCGCGCGCGGCAGCAATCCGCATCGCGGCTTTGCGCTGGTGGGTATCGCGCTGGGCGTGTTTGCCATCCTGTTCCTGGGCAGTGCGCCACCGATCATTGCCAGCGTGGGTGGTCCTGCATTGTTCTATCTCTTCGCGGGGGTGATGGCCATGGGTGCGCTGGCTTGTGCACTGGCGTTTCCCCGTCCGGAGACGGATGGCCTGCCGCGTGTCGCCAAGCCGCGCGAGCCGGTGCCGCGCCAGGTCTGGTACGGCATCGCCGGCATCGCCGGCATGGGGCTGGTGCAATCGATGACGTTCAGTTTCCTGGAACGTGTGGGCAGTGATCGCGGCTTCGGGCTGGAAGCGGTCACCGGTGTGCTCATCGCGCTGGGCTTCGTCAACCTGCTGCCCGCACCGCTGGCCGCTCTGCTGGAGAAACGGCTGCCCGCCCGCAGCGTGCTGATGGCCGGTCCGCTGGTGCAGGCGCTGCTGGTGGTGGTGATCATGAGTTCGTTGCGTTTTGCACCTTATGCGGCGGCGGCTTCCGTGTTTGCTGCCGTGATGATCTTCACGCATACCTTCGCCTTCGGTCTCATGGCCCGTCTGGATCGCAGCGGCCGCGCCATGGCCGCCACGCCCGCCATGCTGATGACGGGTGCGGCCATCGGCCCCATCCTCGGTGGCACGCTGGTGCAGGGCTGGGGCTATGGCAGCCTGGGTCCGGTGGCGGTGGTGCTGGGCGTGGGCGCATCGATCTGTTTCTCGCGGCTGCCGCGTGCAGTCGCCGTTCAACCTCAAGAGGCTCTGGCATGACCGCATCCCTGCAGACGCGTCGCCGTCATCGTTTCGTCGACCTGTCCATCTATCTTGAAAACGACGTGCTCTCCGACCCGCCTCCGCTGGCCCCGAAGATCACTTACCAGAAGCATGCTGACACCTTGCCCGAATTCATGGCCATGCTGCCCGGCACACAGCCCGAGGATTATCCCGATGGCGAGGCCGCAGCAGCCGAGTGGGTCACGCTGACCACGCACAACGGCACGCATCTGGATGCTCCGTGGCATTTCCATTCCACGCAAGACGCAAAGAATGGCGGCGCGCGCCCCTCCATTACCATCGATGAAGTGCCGCTGGAATGGTGCTTCCAGGCTGGCGTGAAACTGGACTTCCGTCACTTCCCCGATGGTTATGTGGCCACCGGCGCCGATGTGGAAGCCGAACTCAAGCGCATCGGCCACGTGCTGCAGCCACTCGACATCGTCGTGGTCAATACCCGCGCCGGCTCGCGCTACGGTCACCGTGACTATCTCGGTGCCGGCTGCGGCATGGGTTACGAAGCCACCATGTACCTGCTCGAACGCGGCGTGCGCCTGACCGGCACCGATGCCTGGAGCTGGGACGCACCGTTCTCCTATACCGCGCAACGGGTAGCCGAGACCGGCGACAAGTCCCTGATCTGGGAAGGCCACAAGGCCGGCCGCGACATCGGCTACTGCCACCTGGAAAAACTGCACAACCTCGAAGCCTTGCCGGCGCATGGCTTCACCATTAGCTGCTTCCCGCACAAGATCCGTGGCGCCAGTGCCGGCTGGACGCGCGCAGTGGCGATCTTCGACGAAGCCTGATACCCGCCGCCGCACGGACAGCCATCAGCAGATTCAAGCAACACAAGCGATTCAAGCGATTCAAGCGATTCAATGGAGCCCATGATGTCCTTCCCCCCGATACACCGCGTGGTCACCGGCCACGATGCGCAAGGCCGATCCATCATCAGTAGCGACCGTCCGCTGCCGACCGTGGTCGAAGTGGCCGCCATTCCCGGTACGCTGTTCCATGAAGTCTGGAGCACCAGCGCCACGCCCGCGCGCGTGGACAATGGCCTTGATCCCAGCTTGGGAGCATTGGTGCTGTCGCCTCCGGAGCGCGGCACGCGCATGCGCTTCGTCGACATCCCGCCCGACACCGAGGAGTTTCTCGCCAGCGCCAACAGCAAGATGCACGAGGCCTTCAGCCAGATCGGCGAAGCTTCGGCATCCACCGTGCAGACCGACTCGCCCCATCCGCTCATGCATCGCACGGAATCAGTAGACTACGGCATCGTCATCGACGGCGAGATGACGCTGGTGCTGGATCGTGGCGAAGTCGCCCTGAAACCCGGCAGCGTGGTCGTGCAGCGTGGCACCAATCACGCCTGGGCCAATCGTTCCGGCAAGCCTTGCCGCATGCTGTTCATCCTGGTCGATGGCGAGTATGACCCGGCCATTGCCGCCCAACTCGCCAAGGGAGCGTAAGCCATGAAGTTCGCCACCCTGCGCGACGGCACGCCTGATGGCGCGCTGGTACTGGTCGCGCGCAATGCCGCCACCGCCTTGCCGGTGCCGCGGATCGCGCGCACCCTGATCGATGCGCTGGCGCGCTGGGACGAGGTCACACCCGCCCTGGCCGAGCGCTATCAGGCCCTCAATGAAGGCCGTGCCGATGGTGCCATCGCCTTCGACGCGCAGCTGTGCATGGCGCCGCTGCCGCGTGCACCGCAATGGCTGGACGCGTCTGCCTTCCTCAATCACGGACGCCTGATGGAAGAAGCCTTCAAGACACCGCCGATTCCGTATTTCGATACCGTGCCCGTGATGTACCAGGGGGCCAGCGATGATTTCCTCGGACCGCATCAGGACGTGCCGCTGCGGTCGGAAGCCGAAGGCATCGATTTCGAAGGCGAGTTCGGGGTGGTGGTCGGGCCGGTGGCCATGGGCGCGACACCGGACGAAGCCCTGCAGGCCGTGCGCCTGGTGGTGCAGCTCAATGACTGGAGCCTGCGCGCACTCGGCCCGCATGAGATGAAGACCGGTTTCGGCTTCCTGCAGGCCAAGCCCTCGACGGCCTTTGCCCCGATTGCCGTCACCCCCGATGAACTGGGCGATGCCTGGCGCGATGGCCGCGTGCAGATGCGCTTGCAGGTGCAATGGAATGGCGCGCGCTTTGGCGAACCGCACGGCGGTGAAATGAATTTTTCCTTCGGACAGCTGATCGCGCATGCGGCGCACAGCCGTCGCCTCACCGCGGGCTGCATCATTGGCTCGGGTACGGTCTCCAATGTGGCGCGCGTGGCCGGTTCAGCCTGCATCGCCGAACGGCGCGTGATCGAGAAGATCGATCACGGCGAGATCCGTACCGGCTTCATGCACTTCGGCGATGAGGTGCGCATGCAGGCGCATTACGAGGATGGCCGTCCCGGTCCCTTCGGTATCGTTCAGCAACGCGTGGTGCAGGCAGCATGAGGGTCCTGGTCACCGGCGCGGGCGGCTTCATCGGCGCGATCCTGCTGCAGCTGCTGCAGCAGGCGGGGCAGGTCGGCCAACAGCGTATTACGCGGCTGGCGGCGATGGACCGCAAGTTGCCTGCGCTACCCGAGTCCGTCGAATGCATCGAGGGTGAATTGCAGGATGCCCAGGTGCAGTCACGCCTGGCACAGTTCGGTGCCGATCTCTGCTTTCACCTGGCAGCGGTGCCGGGCGGTGCGGCCGAAGCCGATCCGGCCTTGAGCCGCCGCGTCAATCTGGATGCCACGCTGGATCTGTTCAACTTGCTGGCCGAAGGCAGGGCAAGGGGGAGTGCGCTGCCGGTGGTGGTGTATGCCAGCACCATCGCGGTGTATGGCACGCCCCTGCCGGACCCGGTCACCCCGGCCACGCCCACGCGTCCGGCGCTGATTTATGGCGCGCACAAACGCGCTTGCGAAATCCTGCTGGCCGATGCCACGCGCCGTGGTGTGCTTGATGGCCGTTCGCTGCGTCTGCCGGGCATCGTGGCGCGTCCGCGTGCTGCCTCGGGATTGGTCTCGGCCTTCATGAGCGAGCTGTTGCATGCGCTGGCGGCGGGCGAGTCCGTGACGCTGCCGGTCGGACCGCAGGCCACTGCGTGGTGGATGTCGGCACAACGTTGTGCGGAGAACCTGCTGCATGCGGCGGTCATGGATCCGATGCTGGATACCGAGGGCCACATGGAACGCACCTGGGCCTTGCCCGTATTGCGGCTATCCATGCAGGAAGTGGTCGCAACGCTCTCGGCCTTGTATCGCGTGGATGGCGATGCGCTTGTGCGCTATGCCCCGCAAGAGCCGGTGGAGGCGGTGTTTGGCCGCTATCCCGAACTTGATGACCGCATCGCGCGCCGACTTGGCTTGCGTGATGATGGTTCGCCTGCCGAACTGGTACGGCGCGCCTTGTCTCTCCATTCCTGATCTCTCCGGACGCGCAGTTTTGCTGCGCGTCCCGGCATTTGTGCTGCGCTGAATTATTTGCACGCCGGCCCTCCTTCCTGCCCTCAGGGCATATAGCTCCCTGCTGATCCATTGAGGACAATCAGTCCGTTTCCGTTGCCATATGGATTCATTGAGTTCACATCTCAGGGACTATTGGTGACTTTGCACCAATAAACATGATTTGCAACAGCCGAACAAATTCTTGTTTGGCGAGACTGTAAAGTTGGGTAAAATTGCCGCTCGGCATATTTTCCTTGCGGAAATGTCGCCACAAACAGGCAGACGGACCATCAGGGGTGACAGGTCCGCACCCGTTCAGCACCGCCCGAACCACAACTAAAAATCATGAAACAAGATCCTCAGGGAGTCTTGCGGGGCCCTTCGCGCCCACGCAGGCTGGCGACCGCTTTGTCCTTCGCTTTCAGTCTTGGCCAGTGGGGCCTGGCGCACTACGCGCAGGCACAGACCGACCCGGCCACGCAGCAGTATCAGCGCGAGCAGGAGCGCGAACGCGCACTGCGTCGCCAGCAGGAAACCACGCCGGACGTCCGCCTGCCCGCAGAGCCGGCCGCGCCCGCACCGCCGCTGCCTGCGCAGGAGACACCGTGCTATCCGATCCGGCGTGTGGAGCTGCGGGGGGAGGAGGCGGCGCGTTTCGCCTGGCTGCTAGGGGACGAGGCCTCTGTGGACGGGCGCTGCCTGGGTGTGCAAGGCATCAATGCCCTGATGACACGCCTGCAAAACGCCATCGTCGCGCGCGGCTACATCACCACGCGGGTGCTGGCCGTGCCGCAGGATCTCAACAGCGGCGTGCTGATGCTGACCTTGTTGCCGGGTCGCGTGCGGCAGATACGCTTCGCCGCCGATGCCGATCCACGCGGCACGCAATGGAATGCCTTGCCGGTCCATCCCGGTGAGCTGCTCAACCTGCGCGACATCGAACAGGGCCTGGAAAATTTCAAGCGGGTCCCCACCGCCGAAGCCGACATCAAGCTTGAACCTGCGCAGGGCGAAGGCGCACTGCCCGGTCAGAGCGATCTGGTCATCAGTTACCGGCAGGCCTTTCCCTTGCGGCTGGCGGTCTCGGTCGACGACAGCGGCTCCGATGCCACCGGCAAGTACCAAGGCAGCATTACCCTGTCCTATGACAATTGGTGGACCCTCAATGACCTGTTCTACGTCAGCGTCAACCATGATCTGGGCGGCGGCAATGCCGGCCCGCGCGGATCGCGCGGCAGCACCGTGCATTACTCGCTGCCCTTCGGCTACTGGAACCTGGGCTTCACCACCAGCAGCAGCGACTACCACCAGACCATCGCCGGCCTGACGCAGACCTATCTCTATCGCGGCCAGAGCGAGACCAGCGAAATCAAGCTCGCCCGCATGGTCTATCGCGATGCTTCGCGCAAGACGTCGGTCTCGGCCAAGGCCTTCCTGCGGCGCGCCAGCAATTTCGTCAACGATACCGAGATCGAGGTCCAGCGCCGCCGCACTGCCGGCTGGGAGCTGGGCCTGGGGCATCGTGAATTCATCGCCGATGGCGCACTTGACCTGAGCCTGGCCTACCGGCGCGGCACCGGTGCATTCTCGGCCTTGCCGGCACCGGAAGACGTCTTCGGCGAAGGCAGCGCGCGCTTCTCGCTGGCCACGCTCGACCTCAACCTGAGCCAGCCGTTCAGCCTCGATGCGCCATGGGGACGACAGGCACTGCGCTACACGCTGGCCGCACGCGGCCAATGGAATGGTACCGCCCTGGCACCGCAGGAACGCTTCTCCATCGGCGGCCGTTACACCGTGCGCGGCTTCGATGGCGAGATGACCCTGCTGGCCGATCACGGCTGGTTCGTGCGCAATGAGCTGGCGGCCGCACTGGGCAGCAGCGGCCAGGAATTCTTCATCGGCCTCGACTACGGCGAAGTCGCCGGACCCTCGGCGCAACTGCTGGTTGGCAAGCACCTGGCGGGAGCGGTAGCGGGCCTGCGCGGCGGCTACAAGAGCCTGTCGTGGGAAGCCTTCGCCGGCACACCGGTTTCCAAACCTGAACGTCTTGAGACGGCCCGCCTCACGGCCGGCTTCTCCCTCACCTGGTCCTACTGATGCTCATGACACCCGCTCCCCGTTTCGAGATCCTCGCGCCGCGCCTGCTGGCGGGCGAATTCAACGAAGCCACCGCCTTCGGCTCGGCGGCCTGGCTGTGGCTGCATTCAGCGCGTCACCGCAATGTGCCGCTGCATACGCTCTCCACGCTGCTGCTGCCGGCCATCAAGGAAGGCCGCTTCGTGCTGGTCTCCGAGCGCGGCCAGCCGGTGTTCTACATGAGCTGGGCCGATCTCGACGAGGCGGCGGAAGCGCGCTACCTGCAGCACTCGCCGGAACAGATGCGGCAGGAAGACTGGAGCAGCGGCGAGCGCCTGTGGATCCTCGACTGGATTGCGCCCTTCGGCCACACGAACCTGATGATGCAGCTGGTACGCAAGCGCCTGATGGCCACCCGCATCATGCGCACCCTCTATCACCGTGGTGCGGAGCGCGGCATGCGCATCATGGAGCTGCACGGCATGGCCGTTCATCCGCGCGAGGCGCGCGCCTGGTTCGCGTTGCATCCGCCTGCCACGCCTGCCACGCCTGCCATTGCCAGCGCCGCCGATCCACTTGCCCTCTCTGCCTGAACCATGAACAAGCTCTGTTATCGCGTCATCTTCAACAAGACTCGCGGCCTGCTCATGGCCGTGTCGGAACTGGGCCGCAGCCATGGCGCGGCACCCGGTGCGGACGGCATGGCCACCAGTGCCGTGCCGCCGCTCAACGCTGCGCGCCTGCAGCCGCTGGCCTTCGCGGTGCTGGTGCTGGCCGGCGCGCAACTGCTGACGCTCCCCGCCGCGCAGGCGCAGATCGTGGCCGATCCGTCGGCACCACGCTCGCAACAGGCCGTGGTGGTGACTACCGCCAACGGCCTGCCGCAGGTCAACATCACCACGCCCAGCGCGGCAGGCGTGTCGCGCAATACGTACAGCCAGTTCGACGTCAACAAGCCGGGGGCCATCCTCAACAATGCCCGCAATGACGTACAGACCAGACTGGGCGGCTGGATCCAGCGCAATCCCAACCTGGCCACAGGCACTGCGGGAGTGATCCTCAACGAGGTCAATTCGGCCAATCCCAGTTTCCTGCGCGGATACGTGGAAGTGGCTGGCGACCGTGCGCAGGTCATCATCGCCAATCCGTCCGGCGTGACCTGCGATGGCTGCGGTTTCATCAATGCCAGCCGCACCACGCTGACGACCGGCACGGCCATCATGAACAATGGCAATCTGGATGGATTCGTGGTCCGGCGCGGCACGGTCACGGTGCAAGGCGAGGGACTGGACAGCAGCCAGTCCGACTACACCCACATCATCGCGCGCGCCGTCCGCATCAATGCCGGCCTCTGGAGCCGCGACCTGCGCATCACCACCGGTGCCAACCGCGTCAATGCCGACAACCAGGTCGTCGAGAAACTCGACGGCGAAGGTGACACGCCCTCACTCTCCATCGACGTGGCGCAACTGGGCGGCATGTATGCCAACAAGATCGTGCTGGTCGGCACCGAAGCCGGTGTGGGCGTACGCAATGCCGGCACCATCGGCGCAGCCGCGGGCGAGGTGCGTATCAGCGCCGCCGGCCATATCGAAAACACCGGCAAGATCCAGTCCACGCAAACCGCCAGCATTGCGGCCACCAGCCTGGACAACCGTGGCGGCAAACTGCAGGCCACCAGCGATCTCGACGTGACACTGGGCAGCGGTGCCCTGGACAACCGGGCCGGCCTGCTCGATACCAGCGCCAACCTGCGCCTGCAGGCCGCCGGCATCGACAACCGCGACACCGGTGCCAGCGACCAGGGTCTCCATGGCGCGACCATCAGCGTGCAGGCACAGTCGCTCGACAACCAGCGCGGCAGCATGCTGGCCAGCCAGAGCCAGACCTTGCGCACCGAACGCAGCCTGGACAACAGCGGCGGCGTGATCTCCGCCGCCGGTGACCTCTCCATCAGCGGCAGCAATCTGGCACTCACCAATACGGGCGGCCAGATCCAGACCAATGCGGCATTGCAGGTACAGGCCGCCAGCATCAGCAATACGGGGACGAGCGGCGCTTCGCAAGGCCTGCTCGGCAAGCGCCTCACGCTTGATGCAGACGTGATCGACAACCGCCGCGGCAAGCTGCGTGCCGACGAGGCACTCGCCATTCGCGCCGCCACGTCCGTGGACAACAGTGCCGGCGCAATTTCTGCCGGTGCGGGCGTGAGCATTCAGGATCGCGTGGATGCGCCCCCGGCGCGCCGCCTCAGCGTGCGCAATGATGGCGGCCTGATCGAAACCGCCAACGCCCTGGACATCAAGGCGGCCGGCCTTTCCAACACTGACACCGGCGGCACCAGCCAGGGCCTGCGAGCCACCCGCATCAGCATCGATGCCGATCGCATCGACAATACGCGCGGTGCCATCCTCGCCAATGACAGCACCACCGTCAGCGCCAGCGGCAGCCTCGACAACAGTGCCGGCACCGTCTCGGCCGGCGGCGCACTGCGCATCGCCGACCGCAATGCCGACAGCGCCAGCGGCAACGGTGCGGTCAACAACAGCCGCAGCCTCGCCATCACCAATACCGGCGGCAAGCTCGATGCCGGCACCACCAGCATCGATGCGGCTGCATTGGGCGGTGATGGCCAGGTATTGAGCCAGCAGGCCACGACCGTCAAACTGACCGGAGGCTTCAGCAACAGCGGCACGGTGCGGAGCAATGGCAGCATCGATATCGACAGTGGCGGCACGCTTGCCAACGATGGGCTGATGCAGGCGGCAACGCTGCTCAGGATCAAGGCTCCTACCATCATGAACGGTGCGGGCGGCACGCTGGTCGGCAATCGCCTGCAGCTCAATGCCACTGATACCCACACGCTGGTCAATCGCGGCCTCATCGACGGGCAGGAGACGGTGATCGTCACCCAGACCCTGCGCAACCTGGGGTCCGGACGCATCTTCGGTGACCACGTCGCCATCGCTGCCACCACCGTGGACAACGAAGCCGAAACCGTCAATGGCGTCACATCCGCGCCGGTGATCGCCGCCCGTGACCGTCTGGACATCGGTGCAGAAAACGTCAACAACCGCGAACACGCCATGCTCTTTGCCGGTGGCGACATGGCCATCGGCGGCGCGCTGGATGCCGGCAACCGGGCTACGGGCCAGGCGGGTACGGTCAACAACAACAGTGCCACCATCGAAGCACAGGGCGCACTGGACCTGTCTGCGCGTACCATCAACAACACCAATGAACATTTCAGCACCGAGGTGGTGGAGGTCTCGCGCGAGGAGAAGCGCGAGTTCCAGTATTCCGGATCAGCCACGCGCTATGACAACAGCCAGGTCGCCATCATCAACGATGAAGCCGACGACATGTGGCTGCGCGACGCCAACGGCAACCCGTCGGTAAAGCTGGGCAATGACTTCAACCGCTATGACTACACCCGCGTCATCCAGGAAAGCCGCGTCAGCCAGAGCGATCCGGCGCGGATCTGGTCGGGGCAGGGCCTGCGCATCCGTGCTGACGTCCTGAACAACGACAAGAGCCAGATCATCGCCGGCGGCACCCTGACCGGTGCCATCGGCACGCTCAACAATACGGAAGTGCCGGGCCAGCGCATCATCACCGACAGCGGCACCGCCTTCCACTTCTACAACATCGAGAAAAAAGGCCGCGACGAACAAGGCGTCTCCAGCACGGCCTACTATCCGGGCCAGATCGTGCAGGCGATCAGCCTCACCCCCACGGTCTACCAGCAGAACACGGCCGTGGCCGGCAGTGGCACGCAGGTGGGCCGGCTGAACAACGCCGCCATGGCCAATGGCGTGCGTGTGCCGGGCGTGGCGCTGGCCATAGGTGGCGGAGGCGCGATCCGTCTGCCCGACAACAGCCTGTTCTCGATCAACACCAACCCGGCCCTGCACTACCTGGTGCAAAGCGATCCGCGCTTCACCAACTATCGCACCTGGCTCTCGTCGGACTACATGCTGCAGCAGCTGAACGTGGACCCGACCCTGACGCAGAAGCGCCTGGGCGATGGCTTCTATGAACAGAAGCTGGTACGCGAACAGGTGGCCGAACTGACCGGCCGCCGCTTCCTCGACGGCTACAGCACCGATGAGGCGCAATACCGCGCCTTGCTGGAAGCGGGGGTGACCGTGGCCAGGCAGTACAACCTCAAGGTCGGCGTGGAACTGAGCGCCGCCCAGATCGCTGCGCTCACCGCCGACGTGGTGCTGCTGGTGGAGAAGGACGTGGCCCTGCCGGATGGCAGCACGACCAGGGCGCTGGTGCCGCAACTCTACGTGCGCCTGAAAGACGGCGACATCAACGGCCACGGTGCGCTGCTGGCGGCCGACAGCATCAATCTCAAGATCAGCGACAGTGCCAACAACAGCGGCACCATTGCCGGCCGCAACCTGCTGACACTGGATGCGGCGACCATCAACAACAATGGCGGCCGTCTCACCGCCAAGGACGCAACGGTGGTGGCGGCGCTGGATGTGAACAACATCGGCGGCACCATCGATGCCGGCGACAAGCTCAGCGTGAGCGCCGGGCGCGACCTGAACCTGGTGACGACCACGCGCGACACCGCCACCGAGCAGGCGACCCGCACCAGCGTGGAACGGGTGGCGGCCCTGTACGTCACCAATCCTGGCGGCACGCTCACGGCCACGGCGGCTCGAGACATCAATGCCAAGGGCGCGCAGATTGCCAACAGCGGCGAGGGTGGCAGTACCACGCTGGCAGCAGGCAATAACGTCAACCTGGACACGGTGACCGAGAAATCCACCCAATCACTGCGCTGGGATGCCAACAACTATCGCAAGGAAGCGATGAGCAGCGAGGTCGGCAGCACCATTGCTGCCGCCGGCGATGTGCGGGTGATGGCGGGCAACGACATCAATGCGCGGGGGTTGAACGCCACCAGCGACAAGGGGGCCATCCATCTGGCAGCGGCCAACAACGTCAATCTCGGCACTGCCGAATCGCGGCAGCAGGTCGATGAAGGGCACCAGACCAGCGGCAGCAGCGGGTGGCTGTCAAAGAAGACGGTGACCACGCGCGATCAGGTGGACCAGTCGCAAGCCTCGGGCAGTACCGTTTCCGGCAATACGGTCAGCGTGGCAGCGGGCAAGGATGTGAACGTCACGGGCAGCAACGTGGTCTCCACGAGCGGCACGCAGATTGCGGCGGCGGGTGATGTGAATATCGTAGCGGCCAGCGACAAGTCCGACAGCACGCACGTGCGAAATGAAGTGACCAGCGGTCTCTTCAGCGGCGGCGGCTTCGGGGTGACCATCGGCAAACAGGAGATGGACAACAAGAACCGCACCGTCAGCAGCACGGCGGTGTCGTCCACGGTCGGCAGTACCGAGGGCAATGTGGCCATCAGCGCGGGGAGTGGCTACAAGCAGGTCGGCAGCAATGTGATGGCTCCCAAGGGGGACATCGATATCCTGGCGCGGCAGATCAGCATTCTGGCGGCGACGGACAGCGAGCGGAATACGCAGGATGTGGTGTTCAAGCAGAGCGGCTTGACCTTGCAGATTACCAGTCCGGTGTTGTCGGCGATTCAGACGGTGCAGCAGATGAAGAAGGCGGCCGAAAAAACCACCGACGGACGGATGCAGGCCCTGGCTGGTGTCACGGGAGGATTGGCCGCGTCGAATGCCTATGACGCCGTCAAGGCCGGACAGGGTCAGACGATCTATACCAAGGATGCGCAAGGCAACATCATCGATCAGAAGGATGGTCAGATCGTCACAGGCGAGAACCCGGACGGCACGCTCAAGAGCCGGGATGCGAATGCAGCTGACAAGGTGGGCGGTATCAACCTGTCCATCAGCCTGGGTGCGAGCAAAAACGAAAGCCATGCTCAATCCAGTGCCAGCACTGCACGCGGTTCGACCGTCGCGGCAGGTGGCAACGTCAACCTCACCGCAACGGGCGGTGGCGTTGCCAGCAACATCGTTGTCCAAGGAAGTGATATCAAGGCAGGTGTCAATGCCACGCTGAAGGCAGACAACGAAGTCAGGCTGGAAGCCGCACAGAGCACGACCGAACAACATAGTACGAACAAGGGCATGTCGGGTGCCATCGGTGTCTCGATTGGAACCAGCGGCTTGTTGTTTACAGCCAGCGCATCGGGAAGTCGCGGTCACGGTGATGGCAGTGATGTGACGCAGGTCAACACGCATGTAGGCGCGGGCAACAAGCTCACCATCGTTTCTGGTACGGACACCACGATCAAGGGTGCCGTGGTCAGCGGCAAGCAGGTAGTGATGGATGTGGGCACCAGCGGAAGAGGCAACCTGAATATCGAGAGCCTGCAAGACACCAGTACCTACAAGAGCAATCAGCAGAGTCTGGGCGGCAGCATCTCGGTGGGCATGGGGCAGATGAGCGGTAGCATCAACTACAGCAAGTCCAGCACCAACAGCAACTATGCCAGCGTCATGGAGCAGTCTGGCGTGAAGGCAGGTGACGGAGGCTTCCAGATCAATGTAAGGGGCAACACTGATCTGAAGGGCGCGGTGATTGCCAGCTCTGACAAGGCGGTCGCTGACAACAAGAACAGCTTGAGCACCCGGACGTTGACACAGAGCGATATCAAGAATACGGCTGACTATGACGCGCAGGGTGTGGGGATCGGTATTGGCTACAGCACTGGCAAAGCCAACCCGGTCGGTCGTGATCAGAAAGGGAATGCCCAGACGGGTGGAGCGCGAGTACCTGGGGCGGATTTGCCGACGACTGGAAAAGAGGGTGGTTTCTCCGCCACGCCGCCGGTCGTTACGGGAGCGAGCGGTAGTGCGTCCAGTACGACTCGCAGCGGTATCAGCGGTGGTCTGATCACGATCTCGGATGAGCAGAAGCAGCAGGAGCTGACGGGAAAGACGGCGGCGCAGACTGTGGCCTCTGTGAATCGCGATGTGAGCAGCGACAAGGATGGAAGCAATTCGCTCAAACCGATTTTTGACAAGGAAGAGATTGAGAATAGAACTGCGATTGCTGGAGCGTTTACGCGGGAGCTGGGGACATTCCTAGAAAACCGTGCCAAAGAAGCTGATGCAGCCAAGGCAAAGCTGGATGCTGCGATGGATGCGGAGCGATCCAAGCCCATAGATCAACGCGATGACGCACTCTTGCGCAGTCTCGCTGATCAGTATTTGGAGGCTGATCAATGGTCAAGCAAGGGGGACTACCGGAAATACATCACTGCGATTTCTGGTGCCTTGACTGGGAACCTCACAGCCTCAACTTCACAGTTCGTCCAAGCGGCGGCGGTCAATTATTTGCAGGGGCTTGGCGCAGAGCAGGTCAAGAGGATCGCCGATGGACTGGATAGTGATGCAGCCCGTGCGGCCTTACACGGAGTGCTCGCTTGCGCGGGTGCAATGGCCAAGGATGCAAGTTGCGCATCGGGTGCGCTCGGCGCTTCAGCGGGTGCTGTCATCAATAACCTTCTTGGTTCTGTTGATGGTTTTAGTAACGAAGAGAAGGAGGCTCGGAAGAATCTTGTCACAACTATTGTGGGAGGGATTGCGACAGCCGCAGGAAGTGGCGAGGCAGCCAATGCAACTTTGGCGGCGCAGTTGGAGACAGAAAATAATGCTTTGGCGAGCAATGTTCGTCAGCTCGTCATTGGTATGCGGCGTTGTTCTGCCTCTACCAGTTCATCGTGTTTTGAAGAACTCAAAGAGAAAACTGAGGAACAAAAGCTTCAGTTCAATGCGGTACTGAAAAGCGCCTGCTCCGGTGATGACGCAACGCTCTTGTCTTGCCAAGATAAGATTCGTGCGGGTGAATCTGCGTATCCCTACATTGGATTGGCAATGGCTTATGCCAAGACCGATGAGCAAAAGGAGTATGTCAAGCAGTTGCTAGCGGAGCAGGAGAATGATTTGGTTGCGCAATTCTCCCGGTTGGAGGCGCTGGGGGCGCAGGCTTCCCTGTTAGATCATTTACTCGTGGAGTTGGCGACTACGATTGATAATCCTGCAGGGATTGTTAGTTCGCTTAATTCGTTGCGAGGGAAAGTCGCCAATATTCGACATCAGCAGTCGCTTGGGGTAGCTAAGAAAAATGGCTCTGCTAACAACGTCCCTGTTTTAGATTGGACAAGAACCAATCCACAAGGACAAAGTGCTGTCGATCATGTGAACCTGCACGGCGTTAATGATCTTAAGAAACCCAAACAGGGCGTCTTCAATGGTAATCCGATACAAATTACAGAGGAAGCATGGGCCAAGGCGCATCAGACTAAAATACAACCGGTTTTGCAACCAAACGGCAACCTAATATATGACGTTCCTATGGGGATGCCGGTTGGCTGGGAAGGTGGTTTTAAGGGATCAGGAGCCCAGCTAACTAACGTCCGCATCGTCACAACATCAAAAGGTCAATTGGTAACATCATTTCCAAAATAGATGGGAGATTCAAAATGGAATACTGGCATAGTTTGTGCCCTATTTGTGAACAAGGGCGTTTATTTGTTACGAAGAATCAAGATACAGGTATGCTATTTCTTCTTTGCGAAGAGTGTGAATCGGCTTGGCAAACGCCAGAAGAGATTGATGTTAAAAAGCACTATGATTTTCAAGGAATGAAAATTCACCGTGCTGATTTAGAAGATATCGAAAATTATGCTTGGTCTCACTATCCATTGACTAAGGTTGAATGATTCAAGGAGACATGGAAGTTAGAAAATTCCTTCTTTTTTGAACGGCAACTCAACCTGCGCGGGAGACAGTGATCGTCACCCAGACTCTGCGCAACCTGGGGTCCGGACGCATCTTCGGTGACCACGTCGCCATCGCTGCCACCACCGTGGGCCACAAAGCCGAAACCGTCAATGGTGTGACGTCCGCGCCGGTGATCGCCGCTCGTGACCGTCTCGAAATCGGTGCAGAAAACGTCAACAACCGCGAACACGCCATGCTCTTTGTCGGTGGCGACATGGCCATCGGCGGCGCGCTGGATGACGGCAACCGGGCTACGGGCCAGGCGGGAACGGTCAATAACAACAGTGCCACCATCGAAGCACAGGGTGCAGTGGACCTGTCTGCGCGCACCGTCAACAACACCAATGAACATTTCAGCACCCAGGTGGCGGAGGGATCGCGCGAGGAGAAGCGCGAGTTCCAGTATTCCGGATCGGCCACGCGCTGCGACAACAGCCCGAATTCAGTTAACAAGTTGCTGAACGACCCAAGTTTTACCGCGGTTAACCTGTGACGAATTTTGTAGCCACCGGCTAATCCAGTGGCGGACACGACTTGAGGATTAAATAATGGTGTGGAAAAAATTAGTTACGTTGGAAGACTGTGAGTACATCATGCATGGTGCAATTTTTCGGGTTAAAGGAGTATGGCCTTACGAAGAATTTGTCGATTTCATGTTGGTGGACATGCCGGATGACAGGACTAGACATGCTTTAGTCGTTTCGTCTGGCAGGAAGGCCGGCTTGGTTCTGGTGCGACTTCCCCTAGATTCAGGTTCTCCTACAGGGAACACTCTATCGAGAAAATGGCTCATCGAAAATTGGGGGAAATGGGTTTATCCGCAATGCTCGGTACAAGATGTTTTTTTTCTTCCACGCTACGAGGCTCAAGATCCTGAGTGAGTTCGGGCTTAAAAATGCAATTCTTAACATTGCAAATTGCTGGGGTAATCCCGTGTTCGTCATGAAAAGTGGGAAATTACGGCACCAACCTCAACAACACCGGCCCGCTGGTCCGCCAGCACGTGGTCTCGACCGGTTCGGCCAGCTACACCTACGTCAAGAGCCACACCTTTGGTGCAGATGATCGTCGCTATGACAATGCGCCGTATCAGTTGCAGGACATCGTCACCAACTTCCAGCTGGACATCACGCCGACCAGCGGAGCCGGACCTACTCGACAGAATTCGTTACTCGCGTTGGCATCGTCGGTATCGGGGGATTCGGTTGCGAGTGCGGCCAGCAAATTAAACAAGGAAGAAGGCTGAAATGAAAAAGGAAGAAAATTTGGATGTAGTGCAGGAGCTGTTTACCTCGCTGGCCAAAGATATAGGTTTATCAAGGGAAGAAATGATGGCTGAGAGTGGTACGCAATGCAGCTGGGCTCTTGACTATGGAATATCGCTTGATCAACAGTTCGGTAAGTATTTGGATAGACTAATTTTCTTATTCAGCCTATCTAAAAGAGCAAAGATGGAAAAAGATGATTTGGCGGCCTTTGCTGCTTTGCTAGGGGCTAGATTGTATGCCCACAAGTTAATGAATCTCTTTGAAAATATCGAGGATGAAATTGATAAAGTCTTGTTCAGGGATGCCAGATTTATTTGGCCAGAAATTCCTGAAAACTACGATTTCCCCGACCATTACGGTGTTACTGGTTTTTGAAAACAATGAACTGGCAAAATTTGCTAACAGGAGAAGAAGATGAGATTGCTGCGGGGTCGGTTTTTCGAGTAAAGGCGGAATGGCCGTACGAGGAAATTGTCGATTTTATGTTGCTTTATTTCCCTAGTGAGAGCAGTACGCACGCACTCATCGTTTGCACTGGGATGAAAGCAGGGCGAGTTTTGATAAAGTTACCTCCGGAGGCTGACTGCGGTGGCCGTGCTATCTCGAAAGATTGGTTAATTAGGAAATGGGATGAATGGGTCTATCCACAATGTGCGATAGAAGATGTTCTAGTTGCCAGGCGGTTCCGGGGCAACGGCTCGTCGCAGTTGCTGGACTCCAAGTCGGCATGGCTCTGTATTCCCAGGAAAGACCTTTTAAATATGTATTACCTAATTATTTGGGATAAATGGCTAGCCGCTACAGGTCAAGATGGATGCCTCAGGAAACTTGAGATACCAATCGACTTGGCGAAATTTTTTTTTCGATTGGAAAGTGGAAGTTTCCCAGTCCTTTCTCAACTAAGCTTTGACGACTACGATTTGTTTTCTGATACTCAGCTTGAATTGCTTATTCAAGAATTGCAGAATGTTCCGGCTACTGATCGATCCATCACTGATCAAATTAACTCAATGGTGTAAGTAATCCGCGATGCTAAGTCGTTAGGAAAAAGCATCTTATTTGATCCGTTTCGCAGAGACTAGTGTCCTGTCCCGCTGATACGTGAGCAAGTCGATGGAGCTTTTCGATGAATCAGATATTTTTGAGTGTGGGAGGGATTAGTGGATTCTGATAGCCATAAGAAAAGTTTGATGCGCTGGCAGAAATTGCTAACAGCCGATCTCGAAGAGATTGCTGCAGGATCGGTTTTTCGCGTGAAGGCACAATGGCCTTACGAGGAATTCGTGGATCTCATGCTGGTTTATCTTCCGGGTGAAAACACCGCGCATGCACTCATTGTTTGCACAGGAATGAAAGCAGGTCGGGTGTTGGTCAAGCTGCCTCTGGTCTCTGATTGTGGGGGACGTGCCATTTCGAAAGACTGGATAGTTGAAAATTGGAATGAATGGATCTATCCGGACAGCCTGATAGAGGATGTGCTTGTCACCAGGCGGTACGAGGTTTTCTTCTGATGAGTGATGTAATGCGGAAGCCGTTCGTGATTCCTGCTTGTGAGCGTTGACCTGAGGTATTCATTCAAACTGCCGTTCGCCCTGCCCGGGCGGCATTTTGATCAAGCGATAGTCACGCCTCCTTCCCGTCAATCCGAAGCAATGAGAAAAAATTATAAAGAGATTATTTTTCCGGTTTTGTGTGTGATGGTCATCTTTGTCTGCGCAATGCTATGTCTTGTTGCAATTGTCGATCTGCTTGTCGCGCCGATCCTAAAAGAACTTTTGCAAGACTCACTGACACGTGATTGGTGCGGCGTGTTCACACGGTGCGCCAGTCAAACAAAAATGACCTTCGTTGAACACGTCACGACACCCAAATTCTGGGAAAACATACATACTGAAAATATTGAGCGTCGGTTAAAGAGTGCAGCTCTTTTGGGCGCATTAATCGGATTTGGACTTGTCGCGATATCGGTCTTTCGACGTCGACCATGAACAAAATTCAGATGACGTTTCTTCTTTGGATTAAGTACGTGTTTGATGACTATGCCTCGTATATGGAATTTACAAAGGATAATAAATTGTCGCATCTAAATTTTTTATCAGTCTGAGGCAACGCTGAACAGGTAAGCGAACTAGTTTTTCGGCCGATTTAAAGTCGCCGTTAATTTCTTGAATGTTCTTGTTGTCGAGGATAGCTGATAGTGCTTTTGAGATAGCATTGGGTCGTTAATTTAGTGCGTCACTTATTGGTGTAGTTCAGCAATTCAGTAACTGATATCCACATATCACGGTGCGAATTGCCGCAGAGGTTCGAAATTCAATTCCGGGGCGTTTAACTTCTCTAGGGTCTATCACTGCAAGCACTGAGGGCCGACAGCGATAAAAATGATAGTGGAAAGCTGAAAGCACATTTAGAGATTTTTGAGTTAAGAAGGTACGGAAGGTAGAGATGAGAATGTACACGTTCATACTAAATTTCTGCCCCCTTCCGCCAGGTATGAATCAGCAGGAGGAGGCTGAGATTGAGTTTCTCTTAATGGACGGTAAGGATGAGCGGAGAATTCTGAAGACCCAATGGGAAACGGCAGAATTTAGGGTTTGGATCTCTGAGAATCTGAGCCGAATCTTGCGAGAGCCCTTCCCACATTTCTTCGGGCAAGGCGGCTCCATTGCAAAAGGCATTTCGTCATTTTACGACTCTGTAAATCCCGAAGATGATGATTTAATTGATAGTGCATTCGATTATCGAAGAGCGCACGGTCTTCGGTTTGGTCTATGTGGAGCCCGCATCCAGGATATCTATGTCGGGCAAAGATACGGGAATTTAGAGATATCTTCTTATTCCGAGCAAGATAAGTGGTCTTGTTTTATCTATGCAGACTCATTTGAAAATGAAATGGAAAAACTATTGGGTAATCACTCAAATAGCGGCTGAACCGCCCCTGAATTTGAGGAGGTTCCATGCGCCAAATTCGATATTGGAAATGAATTTGCCCGATTAGATAACGTAGAAAGAAAGTAGTCCCAAGTCACATCTCAATAGTGCCAACGTCGCAGCCGATTGGACGCTAAATAGAGTAAGGGCCAACACCGATGCTGCAGCGAAGCAGATCCAAAAGTGCATCTTGCGGGTCCGTTCAGATAAACAGTTGTTGATGGGCTGTCAGAAAGATGGCCCTTCATAGATCGGTGCGAGGTAAAGATGTTGAATGGCTATCCTGAGGAGGAAGAGCTTAGACGCAGAATATTGAATCAGCTCAGTTGGCATGCCTCCAGCGATGTGGTTGGAGTGCTCTGGCTTGGCTATCTGGCCGGCCTGCTGGAGTGGGGAGTGATCGATATCGATGTTTACGGTCGACTAAAAAATCTACTTCCGCTTGTTGGGCACAAGGAAGTTCACGAAATGTTTTCAGACGAACCACTGTCTTCCGAAGACGCGAGGGAGATCGAAGCTTATTTGAATACACGTAAATCCTAAGACTAGCGCTGCAGAACAGCGTAGAGTGCTTCGCCGCGCTGTACGTCGCCAATCCTGGCAGCACGCTCACGGCCACGGCGGCGCGAGACATCAATGCCAAGGGCACGCAGATGCAAGAGAAAATCAGTACCTGAGGAGCAGTTGAATGACACTGCCATTAGAAGAATTCATTGCCGTCATCGGCAAAATGGAGCGCGCGCACGAAGTCCAGGCGCTGTTCAAAAAACTCCCCGACCAGCCATTGATCTCATCAACGCCCGAAGAGTACAGCGACTCCGTCGGCGCGACGACCTACTATCAATTTTTTCAGACGGGAGTGGAATGTGGATTCCGGAGCGGGATTTTTGCTTTTGCCCATTTCCTTATCCAGGGCAATGAAGAATACAAATCGTATCAAGGAAAGCTCGCCGGATTTGATACGGCATCTTTGGACCACAACGCCGTCAAGGCACACTGGGGCAGACCCCAGCAGCATGGCGGTGGCTACCTGGACTCCCTGATTGGATTTGTTCGTCCGTGGATGCGCTACGAGATGCCGGACCATCTTGTCCGATTCGAGTTTTCAGACGATATGCGCGTCTACGCAGTGACCCTGTTGCCTGAGCAGAATTCGTCGTTATCACGTAAAGCAGAAGATCATCGGCCGTATTGATGGCGGCTGATGTTTTGCCATGTCCTTGCAGGTAAAGACCATGTATCTCACCATCCTCCTCCCTGATAACCTCGACACTGAATCGATGCTGCGCCAGCCGAATATCCCCTGCTTCTGCAAAAAGGGCGGCGGCAAGCTGGAACTGTCGTTTCACGACCCGTTGCCGGAAGCCTCAGGCTTCATTCATGACTGGGATTCGGAGAAGATCGATCAGCGTGCACCCGCAGGCGGGGGAGGCGCCTATACGCACTATGGCTTTGCGATGGTGACGTTGCGGCGAATCGATAAGGAAAATTACAACATTCTTGACCTATCCTTTTTTGAGACGAGCTATCCCGGCTGGTTTCCGATCATCCGGGATGGTGAATGGGCAGAGCCAGTTTCCTTCCACACCCCCGAGGAACTGGCAGAAATCGCACGCGTTGAGGCGCTCTACCCGCCGGTGAAGCTGTCCAAAAAGCAGAGGCGACGCTTGCCCCGAGATTCAACAGACTGATCAATCCCTGCACGACGAATCCGCTTCACCCCACCCAGATCGCGAATCAACACCCGTCCATTTCCCCCTCATGCCACCCTTCCAGTACATCGCATCCCACCCGCACCTGCGCCCTCTCGAAGAACACTGGCAAAGCATCCGCGACGAATACCTGCAAGCCGCACATCGCGTCGTCGAGTGGCCGGAAAAGGATCTGCACAACGGCCTCTGGGATGTGCTCGGCGTGCATTACCCCGACCAGCGCATGCCCGGCGAAATGCTGTGCCCCGTTACGCACGCGATCGTGCGCCAGATTCCCGGGCTCTTCATGGCCGGGTTTTCCGTGCTGCGGCCGGGTGCGATGATCCTGCCGCACCGGGGAGCCGTCGAGGGAGTCTGGCGCGTACACCTCGGCCTGATCTGCCCACCGGGTGCCTGGCTGGAAGTGGAAGGACAACGCCACGTGGCGCGCGAAGGCAAGATCGTGGTGTTCGATGACCTGCGGATCCACGCCGCCGCCAATCAGGATGACAGCGACCGCGTCGTGCTCATCGTCGATGTATGGAAAGACGGCCACAGCCCTTGAGCGCAAGCATCCCGCTCACGCCGCCAGGCCGAACTCCTCCAGCGTATAAGGCTGCCGCTGCTGCAGCACTTCGCGCAATTCCATCGCCTTGCTGAACAGCCAGCCCTGCGCATGAATCTGCGGTGCGATGCTGCGTATGAGCTGCAATTGCTCTTCCGTCTCGATGCCCTCGATGACCACCTTCAGCTCCAGCTCGGTGGCCAGGCGCAGCAGGTTGGGGACCACCGAGCGCAGCGGTGAACCGGTGCTCAAGGCACAGGTGAAAAGCCGGTCGATCTTGATGCCGTCGAACTGCGCATAGGACAGATGCGACAGATTGGCACTGCCGGTACCGAAGTCATCGATCCAGATCGCAAAGCCCGCCTGGCGTAACAGCTCGATGTTCTGTGTGAAAGTGGCCGAACGGATGTCGGCACGCTCGGTGACTTCCAGATGCAATTGCGGACGCAGGCCCGGCGTGGCCGCCGTCAGTTCGAGCGCGAACTCGATGAAATCCGCATCCTCGATGTCGGCCACCTCGGTATTGACCGCCAGCACCAGCATCGGATCGGCCTGCAGCAGATCCTGCATCTCGCGCAGCGCACGCGCCAGTACCACCTTCGCGAGCGCCGTACTGAGCCGGTTTTGCGCCGCCAGCGGGACGAAGATGTCCGGGCCGATCTCGGGTTCATCCGCCGGGCGCCAGCGCGCCAGCGCTTCGTATCCCTTCAGGCTCAGGTCGCGCACGCAGACGATGGGCTGGTACAGCAGCACGATCTCGTCATTGGCGATGCCCTCGCGCAGCTTCTCCACCACACCCTGATTGCGGCGCAGGCGCAGATGCATCAGGTAGGCCAGCGCACCCAGCAGGAAACTGCCCGCCAGCAGCGCCACAAAACTCAAGGGCTGGGCCAGCGCGAACCAGTGCAGGCGCGCGCTCGCCTGGGCGCACAGGGCCATGTCGCGGCTGCATTCGGTGATGTCGATGCCGGGCAGCAGGTCCATCGCGCCGGCCGGGTTGTAGCGCAGGCCGTCGCGCTCGGCATAGGTGTACGTGCCATTGCCGTTGGTGATGCGCAGCGTCACATCCTGATAGAAACGATTGAGATCGAAGGTCGAGGGCGAGGCGATGGCCAGGCTGCGGTTCAGGGCCACCAGGTTGCTCTGGTAATGCGTCTGCAGCACTTCCTGATGGCTCCACACGCTGAAGCCGCCGCGCGCATGATAGTGCGGTTCGGGCAGGCGGGTGAGCTTGTCCAGTTTGCCCCACAGCGCCGTACAACGCACCACGCCCTGCTCGATGCGGCCCAGGTCGGCCACATAGCTGTTGGCATAGGTGATGTTGCGCAGGATGGTGAGGTCGCCCTCCGAGCACATCTCGAAGGGACTCGCTTCGGCCCGGCGCAGCGCATCGGCGGTGGCGCGTCCGGCGTCTTCCGCACGCTGCAAGGCCTGCATCGACGAGGCGTCGATGTGGCGGATCTCCGAAATGGTCAGCGCGAGCTGCGCCAGAAAGACGCCTCCGACCATGCTGGTGCAGGCCCAGAGGAGAATTTTCCAGGAGGAAACGCGCCGGAAGACTTTGCGATTCATTGCTGAGACAGTAATTATTTCGCGCAAGCTTAATTTAAAACCGCGTCTCCTTATTCGGTTTTTTTCGTTGGCGATTGTTTTGCATCGTGTTTTGCGGCGATTTCCCAGCGCGCGGTAGAAACGCGCATCGCAAGTGATGCGCGCCATCCACGAATCTCGCCAGTCCTCGCTGCCACGCGGATTGGCTCACGCCATGCGCCATCGCGCCGGTCTCAGGAAGTGACCTTGACCGCGCGGCCGATGTAGAGGATGGGGCCGGTCGGACGGCCCGTGGGCGAGCCGGTACCCGGCTCCAGGGTGATCTCGAAGAGCTGGTCCGGCTGCAGCGGTGGCAGCTTGTCCAGCG
>Ga0207671_10001092_pt1 | contig 32818 bp, 27 predicted proteins | sample KBSC24metaG_FD_184352 | JGI IMG/M metagenome (GOLD analysis project Ga0207671, IMG submission 184352) | Corn rhizosphere microbial communities from Kellogg Biological Station, Michigan, USA - KBS C2-4 metaG (SPAdes) (version 2) | ecosystem: Host-associated > Plants > Roots > Rhizosphere > Soil...
AGCAAGCTCAATATGCCTTTCCTGGTATATAGCGGCACGCATAGTTGCCTGGTCGGTAGTTGTTATTTTTGGCAATATTGCGCCATTGCCTCCACGGGCGCGGGCTCTTACAAGTTCAAGCGGCCCTTGCGCTGCCGCGGTGTTACCCGATTCGTTATTTGCCTCTGCATTCATCAATAGCACATCAGCGTAACGCAACGCTATCTTATTTTGCTGTGCTCCTTCGTTAAAGCCCGATACATATAGGCTAAATGGAACGTAAGACTTTTGATTATACATTGTACTGTTACCAGTAGCAGGTATGGCATCGCCTTCCGGGGTGGTCTCTCCACGGAAAATGATGGTTGCATCTTTACGAGGGTCGCCCGCTTCATAAGCTGCTACCAGCGCTGCACTTGGCACGTTAAAGCCCCATCCGCCGCCGGTTGAACCGTCAACACCCTGCACCTGCGAATATTGTGAGTTAGAGGCATCCGGGTTATTAGGGATTAGCATACACTGTATCTCAAAGATAGATTCAGAATTATTTTTGTTATTAGTTCTGAACATCTGCTCGTAGTTAGGGAACAAGGTATAGCCTAAACCCATAACCTGGTTGGTATAGGTAAGCACATCGTTCCATTTTTTTTGATACATAGCAGCTTTGGCATGCAGCGTTAACGCAGCGCCTTTGGTAACACGGCCAACGTCGGCGGCACCGTATGATTGCGGCAATACCGAAGCGGCATCGGTCAAATCGGTTTCAATAGCTGCCCAAACCTGTGCTTTTGCAGTGCGTGGCAGGTTATACTCGGCAGCAGTTTTTGGCACATGCAAACGCAAAGGCACATCGCCAAATGCCCTTACCAGCCTAAAATAAGCCCAGGCACGTACAAATTTAGCTTCTGCCAAGTATCTCGCCTTAAGCGATGCATCCATGCTGATACCAGGTACATTGTCCAACACCTGGTTTGCAAAGTTGATGGTTTTGTATTCGCCACCCCAGAAATCAGATATCTGGCCTTCGCCCGAATTTGCAGTAAAATTGTGAAAATCGTTCATGAACGCGGCATCAGCAGCGGTACTGCCTTTGTTTACATCGTCCGAACCCATACTTTCAACTGCGATGGATGCAAATGCTATGTTAGTCCACTCGTGCAGGTTAGCATACATAGCACTAACTGCCTTGGTAGCGTCGTCCTGCGTTTTCCAGAACTGCACGGCGGCTTCATTGCCCGCCGGGTTTACGTCAAGGAATGTTTTTTTACACCCCTCAAAAGTTATTGAAGCAGCAATTAAAGCAAGCCCCAATATCTTCATTAAATTTTTTCTACTATTCTTCATCATTATTCAGTTTAAAAAGTAACGTTAACTCCAAAATTGTAGGTTGCATACAGTGGGTAAACATCAGCATCTATACCCAAATCACCTACACCTCCACCAATTTCAGGCGTAAAACCCTTATACCCAAATATATTGATGGCATTTTGGGCGTTTGCATAAAACCTTATTTTTTGCACGCCAAGTTTTTTGAGTGTATTGCCTGGTAATGTATAGCCTAACTGTGCATTACGTACCCTGAAATAAGCTCCGCTTTCAACAAAAAACGAGTTTGGCTTCGAGTTGTCGTTGGTACCGACGTTGGTTGACGGATAGGTATTTGAAGTACCTGCCCCATGCCAGCGGTGGTCATAAAAATCCTGTGTAAAGTTCTCATTACCAAAACGGAAACCAATATTTGCGTTGTATACATCAACATCGGCTACACCCTGAAAATCAAGGGCAAGGTCCCACGCTTTGTAGGTAAATGCTGTATTGAAACCGTAGTTAATTTTAGGGTTTGGGTTACCTAATACTATACGGTCGCGGCTGTCAATTTGCTTGTCGCCGTTAGTATCCTGGTAAATAAAATCGCCCGGCTGCGCTGATTTTTGGTTCGATGCGGCAACTTCGGCAGGTGTTTGGAACACGCCTGTAACTTTGTAACCGTAAAATTCGCCAATAGGCTCGCCAACAACGGTACGCGTTCCAAGGTTGCCGTTGGCCATGCCTTTACCACCTGCATAGATAGGGTTTTTACCGCTTTCTACGCTAAGTACTTTATTGTTATTTACGCCAATATTACCGCTGAAAGAGTAGGAGAAGTCTTTATTTACCTGGTCTTTCCAGCTAAGAGAAAATTCAAAACCGCGGTTTTGTATATCGGCCTGGTTACCTATAATCGAACCGCTATTGGTACCAACTGATGCCGGGATAGGAATAGAGAATATAGCATCTTTTGTCTGGCGGTCATAGTAGTCTGCCTCAAATGTTAAACGGTTGTGTAAAAAGCCCGCCTCCAAACCGAAGTCGCTGCCCTGTGATTTCTCCCAAACTATAACCGGCGGAACTACAGTATTGATACTGGCGCCCTGCACCGGCTGATTGCCGAAAATGGCCGTTAGGTATGGATCTGCAGAAACGGTAAGCTTAGACGGGTTTATCGGTACAACCGAGTTGCCGACACGGCCCCAGCTTCCGCGTATTTTCAGGTTATCAAACAGGTGCTGATCTTTCATGAACGATTCGTTGGTTACAACCCAACCTGCACCTATTGACGGAAACCAGCCATAAGCGTTAGGGAAGAATTGCGAAGCACCATCATGGCGTATGGAAGCGTTCAGCAAATATTTGTCCTGGAATGAATAGTTCACCCTTGCAAATTGCGATAATGTGCGGTTACGTATCTGCAAACCTGCATCTCTTACATAACTAACTGAAGCATCCGCGGGGTATGAAGTAAACAGGTTGCCCGAAGCCTGGTAAGGCACGTTATTTGCATTTGCTGTTAGCTGGTGTGTACTGTTATCCTGCGCACTGTAGCCAGCAAGCGCTGTAACTTTATGGTCTTTGTACGTGTAGTTGTAGGTCAGCGTATTTTCCCAAATCCAGTTGCGGTTTTCGGTATGTTCAATATTTAAATTGGTGCTGGTGCTGTTTTGAGCAGCCGTAGCATTGTAGATAGGTGTAAACCCTCTCGCCTCGGCCTGGCCGATATCGCCGCCAAAGCTTGTCCTGAATTTAAGGTTTTTTATAATCTCCAATTCAGCGTGTATATCACCGGTTATACGGTGGTTAACGGATTTATGGTTGGTAAAATCAAGCGTAGCTTCCGGGTTAAAGTTATTACCATTACCCAGGCCATAATCGCTCGGGTCGCCATATTTGCCATCTTTATAAAATACCGGCAATACGGGGGCAGCCGCATACATCTGGTGGAAAATACCACCCGGTACATCGTTCGATTTGCTGAACAAGCCATTTGCGCTATACCCGATTTTTAAAATTTTTGCAATAGTAACATCGTTGGCCGCGTGAAGCGTATACCGTTTGTAATTGTTGTTACGAACAATACCGTCCTGATCCAGGTAGCCAAATGATAAGTCATAAGTGGTATTTGCTGAACCACCGCTTACTGATACCTGGTGATTGGTTACAAAGGCATTCCTCAGTATTTGCCCATACCAGTCGGTACCTTTTCCAAAACTCTTTGGATCGGCAAATAGTGGCGGCTTGGCGTCATCGGGCGAGCCGAGGTTATTGTTGTAGGTTACAAGTTCGTTAATAGCGGTTGCATATTCGGTGGCATTAGCCATTTTAACCTGGTTGGTAGCAGCCTGCCAGCCTGCATAGCCATTGTACGAAATAACCGGTTTGCCTTTAACACCGTGTTTAGTAGTGATTAGTACAACACCGTTAGCAGCGCGTATACCGTAAATAGCGGTACTCGAAGCATCCTTTAAAATGGTAATATTTTCGATATCGTTATTATTCAAAAAGCTGATATCGCTGTACCATGTACCATCAACAACAAACAAGGGGCTTACGTTACCGAAAACGGTGCCTAAACCACGGATAGTTATTTGCGGCGATGAACCAGGCGTACCATTATTGGTAATGTTGACACCCGACACCTTACCTTGTAATGCGCTCAAGGCATTGGTCGACGCCTGTTTAGAAATTTCGGCGCCTTTAACAGCAGTAGTCGAGCCGGTATTATCTAGCTTGCGCTGCACACCGTAACCAATAACTACTACCTGGTCGAGCTGACTGGCCTGGGCAAGTAATTTAATATCGAGCTGTGTTTGTCCGTTTACAGCAACTTCGCGGGTGGCGTAGCCGATGTATGTAAACGTAAGGGTAGCTCCCGATGGTGCTGACAGTGAGAAAGCACCGTTTACATCAGTTTGAGTACCTGTAGTTGTTCCTTTTACCGCAACGCTTACACCAATAAGTGTTTCGCCGGTTGTTGCATCAGTAACCCTGCCCTTAACGGTGGTTTGTGCAAAAGCGGTATTAATTAACAAAAAACATAACAGTACTAACCCTGAGATTGTAAAAATTCTCTTCATAGTGGTTAATTAAAATTTTGAGTAAGAAGGATTAAAAAAATTGGTTTTTCCTGGTTCGAAGTTGGCGAGATAATATAGTTTTAACAAAAAATTTAACTCAACATTATTACATCATGAAAGTAGACACTTGCTCATTTAACTGTTAGATAATTTGTAAATTATTAAATATCAACAACTTGAATAAAGATAGTGTATCTATTACGTACTACATGCTAAGCGTTGATAGTACTACATTTAAAAAGTGCGATGAGAGGTAATGATGTAGTGCTACAGCTCTATGAGAAACTCAGTGAGGTTTTTATCATGAGCAAGGTTAAGCTTTTTACGGAGCCTGTAGCGACGTATTTCTACCCCGCGGAGCGAGATATTTAATAGTGACGCCATCTCCTTGCTGCTCATATTCATGCGCAGGTAAGCGCACAGCTTAAGATCATTTGGTACCAGGTCGGGGTGACCGGCTTTCAACTTTTTGAAGAAGTTTTCATGGGCTTCGTTAAAGCTGCTCTCGAATATGTTCCAGTCGCGCTCATCGCTCATGCCCTCGTCAATAACTTTTTGTATGCGGCGCAGCTGCTCTTCAGACAGGTGCTTACCGCTGCTATCTTTCAGATGCCCCATCTCATCACTTATCTTTTGCAGCAATTCGTTCTTATAAACGATGTTCATGGCAGAGTTGGCCAGTTCACGGCTTTTGCCGGCAAGGTCGGCCTGCAGTTGCTCGTTCTTTATCTTCACTATTTGCTGCTCATTTGCAATAGCCTCCTGCTTTAAGAATTCTTCTTTTTCTTTCTGCATCTTTTCATGCAGATGGTGCTGATGCCGCTTTAATTTCAACTGGTAATATTTAGTCGCAAAGAAATAGGCAAGCACTACCAGCAACAGGTAGCAAACAACAGCTATTTTGCCCGCATACCAGGGAGCCAATATGGTAAAACTAAGCGTGGTTACAGGAGATACGTTTTCTTCGTTGACCTTAGCCCTTACCTTAAAGGTATAGCTGCCCTGGTTAAGGTTGGTAAACTCTTTTTGGCTCTGCGTGCTCCAGTCGCTCCATTGTTTGGAGTATCCATCCAGGTAATACTGAAACTTCACCTTCTCCTGCCTGTAAAACGGCAGCGAGTAAGATATGCGGATATTATCCTGCGAATAGGGTATTTCTATGTCGCTTTGATTGTCGTCATTAATTATAGGCGTAACCCTGTCGGTTATGTTTTCAATCCGCCTTACCAGTACTGCCGGCATGTGAATAGTATTTCTTTGCAGGGCGTCTTCATCATTCAAAATAACAAAACCATCATCCACACTGATTAAATATATGGCGCTGTTTATCCGGCTGATGTTTTCGTACCCCTTTACCATCCTGCCGTCGAGTATACTGAAGCGGGTGGAATCGATGCTTAATTTTCCGGGGACAGACAAATCAGCAAGTGCTACTTTGCCGCGATTAATAAACCAGTATCTTTTGCCGATGGCAGGGATTATTTTATTTGACGATGAGAAAGTGCCCAGCATTTTATTGAGTTGCTGGTATTTTGAAAAGCGGTCACTGATATCGTCATAAACATAAAAACCCGAATCAGATGAGAACACAATCCGGTTGTCCAGGTTAAATACGTTAATATTATAGCTGCCCGGCAACCCGGATTTTTTATCGTAATATTTAATAGATGCCGCTTTCTTTAAATCAGCGCTGATGGTTACCCGGTAAATACCTTTATAAGCATGACTGACCCATATTTCGCCTTTAGAATCAGCCTCAACGTAACGAGAGGGTTCGCCGAAACCATCCAGCTTATGGTCAAACACCCAATTTCCGGCGTTGTCTTTCTTATAAAAAATCAGGCCGGTGTAAGTTCCCTGTATCAGTTGATTTTGGTTCAGCTTCTTAATCGTCCAGCCGCCGCTTATGCCGGTTATTTTGGAAATGGTATTGCCGTTTACCTGGAACGTTCCGGAGTTATGACCGCACAGCAAGCGGCCGTCCTGCAATGAAAGCTCCCACACCTGCCCCTGCGAGCCGGCTATCAGCTTAAAATCAAAAGATTGAAAGAGGCGCTTGTTGCCGTTCTCTACCCAATCACTATAAAACAAGCCCTGGTTTGTGCCGAGGTAAATCTTATTATTAAATATGATGCTGGAATAGACGGTTCCAAACCGGCCGGTTTTATCAAAATAAAAGTAAAGCGGAGAATTAACCTCTATCCTATCGATACCATTATCCAAACCTACCCATAAATTCTGTTCCTTATCGATAAAAAGGCTTAAAACGGTGTTATTTTGCAGCCCGCTCGATTTATTGATGTGCTGCACCATATTGCCGAGCGTATCGATAATGACAACGCCATCCAAAATAGTACCGTAGGCCATATATTTACCCGACAGCATAACGCCGTTATTAAGCTGGTAAGTTTTTAAAAAGTCGTTGGCCTGGTTAGCCCATTCCTTTATCTGCCTCCCATCGTACATAAACAAGCCGTTGCGGGCTGTACCAATTAAATACCTGCTATGAGACATTGGCAGAATAGACAGCACACCGCTATTACCTATTTTATCGCTTCCGTCTATATAAATCAGTTTATTTTCTTTAAGCTCAAACAGGCCTTTATTAACCTGCTCAACAAAATACCGGCTGCCTATCCTGTATAAAAACAGGAAGGGATTAAGCCCTTTCACTACGTTTATTTTACCTTGTTTGTAAATGTAAATGGAGCCGAAAGACTGGAAAATTATCTGGTCCTTATCTATATATATCTTCCAGACCTCTTCATTAACGGGCTGATACTTTTTAGGTACAAGTTGCGTAAGAGAATGATATTTAAGCGGCCCGTTTTTACTGGTTTCCCAATAGCCGAACTCACCGAAGCCTCCGGAATATACTTTGCCCTTGCCATCAGCAGCTACCGAGCGAACGATAAGACCGTTAGGCATTGGGTACGATTGCCAGTATTTACCATCGAAAGTGAGCAGACCTTCCGAGTTACCAAAATACATTATACCATGTTCATCCCTGGTAATAGACCAATTTTGGTTACCCGACTGGTAAAGCGCCTTGGAATAATTTTGCACATAAGGCACGCCTATGCTTTTAATATCGGCTGCATGAACGATAGCCATGCACCAGAGAACTAGATATAAGATAATAACGACGCTTTTACGCATTGGTTGTAAACAAACAGAGACGCAAAATATTGCGCCTCTACGAAAATACATATAGAGATTGAATAATTGTAGAGACGCAATATTTTGCGTCTCCCTGTGTGATTATTCAGCCATCGAAACCTTTGCTTTTTTGTTAATATTCACAGGCTGGGGTACTTTCACATAATAGCCAGTTCCGTCATAAATCCTTTTGCGGGGGTGTTCCTTACAAGCATCGCTGCAGCAACCTTCCATCAAATCGCCGCATTCATCACATTGGGTAAAGTGCTCATTGCACTCAGGGTTGGCACAGTTTATCATTTTTGGGGTAACCTTACCGCAGTTAAAACAGGTTGAAATCACCACCGGGTTAACCGAATTTACATCTACCGAAAGGCGATTATCGAACACATAGCACTTGCCTTCAAAGTCTTCCCCCCCTGCTTCCTTGCCATATTTAATTATGCCGCCATGCAACTGGTATACGTCCTTAAAACCTTCGTGCAATAATAATGCAGAGGCTTTTTCACATTTGATGCCTCCGGTGCAGTAGGTTAGCACTTTTTTGTCTTTATACTGCGCCAGCTGATTTATCATCTCAGGGAAATCTCTGAAATTTTCAATATCCAGGGTGATGGCATTTTTGAACTTGCCGAGATTGTGCTCATAATTGGATCGAACGTCCAGTATCACCACGTCTTCGTCATCTTTCATCGCCAAAAACTCTTTTGGTTCCAGATGTTTGCCTGTTTTTTGCTGCGGATTGATGATATGAGGGTCGCGCAGTCCTGAATGCACAATTTCGGATTTGTAGCGAACGTGCATTTTTACGAATGACGGTTCATCAACCTCGTCAATTTTAAATTCAGTTGAATTGAAACGGCCATCGGCGTAAATTGCATCCATGTAAGCCTGGCAAGCTTCGGTAGCGCCCGAAACGGTGCCGTTTAAACCTTCATCAGCCACAATAATACGACCGGTTAAACCTAAGCTTTTACAAAATTTAAGATGGTCGGCAGCAAATTGCTCGCCATCAACTATTGTTGAATAACAATAGTACAGTAGTGTGTTATACTTTGCCATAAAATCATTGATACTGCTGCAAACAGTGTTAAATGAGGCGCAAAGATAAGAAATTTCGGATTTCGGATGTTCGATTTCGGAATTAATGTTTGCTTTGGGAAACGTTTGTTCTTTAAAATCCGAAATGGAAATTCCGAAATCCGAAATAATAGGATAATTTTGCAGCTTCAAAAATCCAATACTATGTATAATACACTGAAGCCGGTTTTACAGCAGGAGCTTACTGAAATTGAAAATGCGGGTTTATATAAACGCGAGCGTATCATTACATCCCCACAGGGCGCCGATATTACCGTACAGGGCGGTAAAGAGGTGATTAACTTTTGCGCTAATAATTATCTGGGGTTATCCGGAAATACAAAGGTTATAGAAGCGGCAAAAGCTGCTATGGATACCCACGGATACGGCTTATCATCTGTACGTTTTATTTGCGGCACGCAGGACATACATAAAGAGCTGGAAAAAAAGATAGCCGAATTTTTAGGCACCGAAGATACCATTTTGTACGCTGCGGCATTTGATGCAAACGGCGGTGTATTTGAGCCTTTGTTTAACGACCAGGATGCTATAATATCCGATGAATTGAACCATGCATCTATCATTGATGGCGTGCGTTTATGCAAAGCACAGCGCCAGCGCTATAAGCACGATGACATGGCTGATTTGGAAGAAAAGCTAAAAGCTACTGCCGGTTGCCGTCACCGTATTATTGTTACCGATGGCGCATTCAGTATGGATGGCACTATTGCCCAGCTGGATAAAATTTGTACACTGGCAGAACAATACAACGCGTTAGTGATGATTGACGAAAGCCATTGCTCTGGTTTTATGGGTAAAACCGGTCGCGGTACGCATGAACATCATGGTGTGATGGGTAAAATAGATATTATTACCGGCACGCTTGGCAAAGCTTTGGGTGGTGCATCCGGTGGTTTTACCTCGGGCCGTAAAGAGATTATCGACATGCTGCGCCAACGGTCGAGACCTTATTTGTTCTCGAACACGCTTGCACCTTCAATAACCGGCGCATCTATCGCCGTTTTGGATATGCTGAGCGAAACCACCAACCTGCGCGATAAGCTGGAAACAAACACACAGTACTTCCGCCAAAAAATGACCAAAGCCGGATTTGATATTAAACCAGGCGTACACCCGATTGTACCGGTTATGTTATATGATGCCAAGCTTGCACAGGAATTTGCAGCCAAAATGCTTGAAGAAGGTATTTATGTGATTGGTTTTTACTACCCGGTGGTTCCGCAGGGCAAGGCAAGAATTAGGGTACAGATATCCGCAGCACATGAGCAAGAGCATTTGGATAAGGCTATTGCGGCATTTACCAAGGTGGGGGCAGCGTTAGGGGTGCTGAAATAATCTCATTTGTCATTGCCGGGAACAAGACAATCTCATCACTTTGCATTGACGCTAATACATATCGACGAGGTTACTTCGCTCGTTCCTCGCTCGCAATGACATAATTATTTTATTTTTGTATTTCTTCAGCTATTTGATTTATGAAAAAGAGAATAACATTGGATTTACCAGTAGAAACTATTAAATATATTAAAAAGCAAGCGAAAGCACAAAAAATTACCGCTTCGCAATTTGTGGAAAATGCCTTTAGGGAATTTATAGCAAATGAAGAAGCAGAAAATAAACTTAAGAAAGTATCGTAATGCAAACCCAAATAGACCAATATACCGCCGAAATAAACGCTTTCTCACCTGCCAATGCTGATGAGCTGGAAGCATTCCGTATCAAATTTTTAGGCACAAAGGGGATTATAAAAGACTTATTCGAGCAATTTAAATCGGTGAGCCCTGAGGAAAAACGTACCTACGGTAAAGTACTTAATGAATTTAAGCAGCTAGCCGAAGCAAAATACACTGAATTAAAACAAGCCACCGACTCAGGAGTTAAGACTCAAGACTTAGGACTTGACCTTACCCTTCCAGGCGATGGCTTTGCTGTTGGCTCACGTCATCCGCTTTCGTTAATCCGCAACGAAATTATCGACATATTTAAGCGCCTCGGCTTCGTTGTTGCCGAAGGACCTGAAATTGAGGACGACTGGCACAATTTCTCGGCCTTGAACTTCCCTGAAGAACACCCGGCAAGGGACATGCAGGATACCTTCTTTATTAAGAAAAATCATGGCAAGGATGATATCGCCCTGCGTACGCATACTTCATCGGTACAGGTGCGCATGATGGAGAATGGCAAACCGCCATTCCGCGCCATAATGCCCGGACGTGTTTACCGTAACGAGGCCATTTCTGCGCGTGCGCATTGCTTCTTCCACCAGGTTGAGGGTTTATATATCGACGAAAACGTTTCTTTCTCCGATTTAAAGCAGACTTTATATCACTTCGTGCAGGAGCTTTACGGCGATGGTACAAAAGTGCGTTTCCGCCCCTCCTACTTCCCGTTCACCGAGCCATCGGCTGAGATGGATATATCATGCACCATCTGCAAAGGCAGCGGCTGTAACATGTGCAAATATACCGGCTGGGTAGAAATATTGGGCTGCGGCATGGTTGATCCGAACGTTTTGGAGAACTGCGGTATCGACAGCGCTAAGTTTACAGGCTTTGCTTTTGGTATGGGTATAGAAAGAATTGCCAACTTAAAATATGTGATACGGGATTTGCGTTTATTCTCGGAGAACGATGTTCGTTTTCTGAAGCAATTCCAGTCGGATATTATATGAAAAAGCTTTTACTATTGTTGTTTGTGCCTTTGCTGTTTTTATCGTGCGGCAAAGGCGGCGATGTTGTACCCAGTGTGCCCGTGAATTTTCAGGCCTCGCTAACAGACCCACGCCTGGCGCCATTGAATGCCAGCGGTGGCTACGTGGTTATAAGCGGCTATGGCGTAGCTGGTTTAATCCTCTACCGCCGGCCTGACAGAACTTACGCGGCCTACGACCGCTGCAGCAGCTATCAACCTGAAAAACACTGCGCTGTAAACGTTGATGAATCGGGCTTCACTGCTACCGACCCTTGCAGCGGCTCAAAATTTTCAATGACCGATGGCACGCCCGTAAAAGCGCCCGCTACCAAATCGCTACGTTCCTATTATATCACGGTCAGCAATTTCGAGATATATGTTTCGAATTAAGTAATTACAAATTTTAAGGCCTTTTTATTGCCGCATCCCAAATGATATACTGAAAATCCCAGTTATTTTGAGATATTTGTATCTGATTGATACATGGAAGCCGATAAAATAAAAGAAAGCATTAAGCGCGCCGCGCAGGACTTGTTCCGCAAATTCGGGTACCATAAAACCAGCGTAAACGAAATTGCCAAAAAGGCCAAAATCGCTAAAGCCACCATTTACAAGTACTTTGAGAGTAAGGAGGATGTACTTCACTCTTTGCTAATGGATTATATTAAGGTGAGCGTGGACGACCTTATCCATAGCAATACACCTGAAATGGATGAGGAGGCGCACCTGAGTGTCCTCATCATGAAAACCTGCCGTTTAAGCTACACCGTGTGTAATGAATTTATCGGTTGGGATTTTATCCGTGAATCGACCAATTCACAGGAGTTTCTTAAGAACCTTTCGAACGAGCTGGAAGAAATGCTGGTAAGCGTATTCTCGCAGCTTACTGATCTGCGCAAGCAGGAAAACTACCTGCAACGCCTGCGCTTCCTGATTAAATGCAGCAAAAGCATCGTATTCAGTTTTGCATTTACCTCGGTTAGCGATAGCGACGTGCGCAAGAACTTTGTTTCCTTTCAGAAAGAGATTTTGCCTTATTTGGTGAAGGCAGCGGTAACAATATAATTTTTCTTTTTGGGATTTCACCGATTTGAGAATGATTTCACCGATTTTTTTATTGTTGTGATTTAGTTGATTTGAGTGATTTCACTGATGGCTCTACGTTAGGTAATCGCTACTTATTTAAACGCTAGGCGTATAAATCGAATGTATTTATTGGTCGGCTGAAGTGTTGTGGTCTAACGAAAAAAAGACGACAACTTTCGATTATCGCCTTTCCGTTTTTCCAAAGCGTGCTATTAAGAGGCTATATTTTTATCGTAGGTAATCATCCATTGGATACCGAATTTATCCCGACACATGCCGCAATAGGCGCCCCAGAAGGTTTGGTTTAAAGGCATCTCAATGCTGCCGCCATCGGCCAGTGCGCTAAAATAACGCTCGGTTTCCCCTTCGCTTTCGGTGTTAACCACAATGTAAAAGTTATTACCCATCGTAACAGTCATTCCCATTGATTCGAGCGCATCGGTAGCCATTATTGCATTATGCTTGCCCATCGGCAGCGATGCGTGCATCACCATGCCCTGTTCGTGTTTTGGCATTTTTTCGTAGCCGGGGCTCTGATTGAAAAGATGGAACGCGGTAAACTCCACGCCAAATACTGATTTGTAAAAATTCATGGCGTCTGCCGTATTACCCATGAAGTTTAAGTAAGGATTAATGCTGATCATGTTTTCTTTTATTTTATAAAACAAAGGTAATGGCAGGAAATAAATTACAGGGTGTGGTAATACGACAATGTGAAGGGGGGAATTGCGACAAAAATATCACTTACATTTGAAGTATGATCGACGTCTCAATTTTAGTTTTGAATAATGTGGTTCCGGCGGCCATCGCAGATGCCAGCTATGTATTTAGTATGGTTAACGAGTTTATGGAGCAATCGGGAAAAGAGCGACCGTTCTATGTAAGGCTGGTTGGTTTAACGGAAGAGGTTAAGCTAAATAAAGGCGTATTTACTATTAAACCGGACGTGTTGCTGCAAGACGTCACCTTTACCAACCTGGTTATCATCCCATCGATGACCGGCGACGCACTGGCTGCTACCTACCTGAATAAGGACTATGCAGCCTGGATAATGAAGCAGTATAAAGACGGCGCCGAGGTGGCCAGTATGTGTGTGGGTGCTTTCTTGCTCGCCTATACCGGGCTGCTGCGCGGAAAGCAATGCACTACCCACTGGGCTTATGCTAATGAGTTTCGTTATTATTACCCGGATATAAAACTGGTTGATGAGAAGGTAATCACCCATCAGAACGGGCTGTACTCCAGCGGCGGCAATAATGCGTACTGGAACCTGCTGCTATACCTGGTGGAAAGATACACCAATCGCGAAATAGCTATCCGCACTGCGAAATTTTTTGTAATTGACCTCGACCGAAAGGAACAATCTCCATTTATAATTTTTACCGGCCAAAAGAATCATAAAGACGCACTGATAAAGCAGGCGCAAGAGTTCATCGAACAAAGCTATGCCGAAAAGCTAAATGTTGAACAGATTGCTGACAACTTTAACGTTACCCGCCGTACGTTTGAGCGCAGGTTTAAAAAAGCAACCAGGAATACCGTAGCTGAGTACATCCAGCTGGTAAAAACCGAGGCTGCTAAAAAGCAACTGGAAATCGGCCGAAAATCCATCAACGAAGTTATGTATGATGTTGGCTACGCCGATGTAAAAAACTTCAGGGATGTTTTCAAACGGATAACAGGCATGACGCCGAATGATTATAGGAATAAGTATAATAGAGAGTAAGATAACGGACTTTTTTAAGCCACAGCCGGGAGGTTTGAGAATTTGGCATTGTTTCAGGAAGAGATTTAGCTCACGTATTAAAGGTATAAGCCCACCATCTGTCGCCAGTACTTGGGCCTGTGCGCAAAACCGGCCCAAACATAAAACTGGTTAGCAACACCTTTAGCCCAAAGCAACCGGTTAAAATAGCGGTTATCATTTATAAAAGGGTCTGTTTCACCAATCGCCACAATAATATCCATGGCTCGTATCGAATTTAAAAGCGAACAGTCATGAATATTGGCCATAAACTGCTGTGGCATATTAAAGTAAATATCCTCGTTATGGTATGAATCTAAAAGGTCCCTGAAGTCTGCTATCGGCTGCGTAAGGTCATACCGGCCGCTCATGCAAACCAGTCGCTTAAAAAGCCACGGATGCTTTAATGCGAAATTGGCGGCGTGATACGCTCCCATACTGCAACCAGCAGCTTCAAAATCGCTTCCGCCGTTTAAAGTCCGCATTAGCGGAATAACCTCATTCAGGATATATTGTTCATATTGAAGGTGTCGCCTGATACGGTCGGCGGGGTGTATGTTGCTATTATAAAAACTTTCGCTGTCTGCGCTGTCAACACAAAACAACTGAAATTCGCCATTTTCAATACGCACGCGCAAAGCATCGACGATGCCCCAATTTTCGTAGTCGAAAAAACGTGCCATGCGGGTAGGAAAAAACAGTACGGCTCTGCCGCCATGCCCAAAAACAAGCAGCTCCATTTCCCTTTCCATCCGGCTGCTGTACCATTTATGATATTCCCGCTTCATTTGACATGGCTTAGTTGGCACAAATGTCATGAAAACGTATTAAGGGAACATAAATGCCACATTAAGAATCCGCTCTTATTTTTCCGGCGATTATTGTTTTCCAAACCTCGTAACCGCGGGGGCTTAGGTGCAGGCCATCATCCAGGAACAAGTCCCTCCCTGGTTGGCCTTCGGCATTAAGCATAGCCGCGAATACATCTATATATTGCCAGGCTGGCAAATGACCGGATATCTCTCTTTCAATTAAACTGTTGGTAAATTTAAACTGATCCGCAAGGTTCCATCTGCTGATGCTTGGCTTAAGTGAGATAAAATAACAGGGGATATCGCCAAAATGTTGTTTCACAACAGCGGCTAATTGCTGAAAAAAGATAAATATTTCTTCCGGGTGCCTGCCATCTCCAAGGTCATTATCACCGGCATAAACCACCAAACGCTTCGGTTTATAGCCTTGCATTACACGATAAAAAAACCAAACGCAGGCAGCCAGCGTGGAACCGCCAAAGCCAAGGTTAACAGGTTGTAAATCAGGAAAATCTATTTGAAGGCTCTCCCAAAGGCGGATGGTTGAGCTGCCGTAGAAAATTGTGGCGGCCTTATAACCGGTTTGCCGGCCGGCTGCTTCGAGGCCTTTTATTTCGTCTTCGTACCAAAACATGCGGCAAATTTAAGAGGTTGGTTTGATACGTAAACAGTATTAGTGTTAACATAGAAAATATTATTCCAATAAGGGGATGAGGGCAGATGATTACAGGAGGAGTATAACATAGGGAATTAAAACTGCAAATTGAACTTATGGGCAAACAAGCTGCGTTAACTGCCACTTATACGTTTCAAACCTAATTCAGGAAAATCGCCATTAGGCTATTTGCACTATTCTTGCGTTTTCGCATTCAGGATACGCTTGCATTACACTTACAATAGCTTTATGCATTTCGTCAAAAGACTTGCCATAAAAATATAAGCCTGTTTCTGTATTTCCCTCCCAAAATCTCACCCAACCATCCTCGGGTATGCCGAGCGTTCGATTGATATCTTTTATCAAGTTTTCAGTGTCGGCGTTTTGGTAAACCTCATCCGGTAGGTTGATGCCGTCAAGATACAGACCCAGTCCTTCAAATTTTCCAAAAGGGATTTCTTCGCTTGTTTTTTCGATTATCATCTTTGAACCCTTCGGCACGCCGAGGCTTTCCAGTTTATCTATTATATCAGTTATCGCCTGCCGGTTTATTTCTTTTTCACGAAGTTTTATTTCGAGGTCACAATATTTTATCTCACCTTCCTTAGCCTGCAATGTGCCCCCGCCGGTAACTGTACCGAACCATTTTACCTTTAAAAATTCCTCAAGCGGCTGTTCGTAAATTTCATACCTGCCAATCGGCTCGAGTTTATCGTTTAGCTGCGCTACGATAAAAATATCCGGCAGTTGCGCTTTAGGTCCGGTAAAAAGTTTATTGAAAATGTTCTTAAGCATATTGTGTTATCGGAACTAATTTCTAAAAATATTTGCAAATCCCAATCATTATTATTTACTTTGAATAACAAAGTACTTTACGTGGAAGAAAAAGAAATTCAAAACGAACTGGCCTCCATCCGCAACCTGATGGAGCGTTCTTCAAAGTTTATATCCCTCAGCGGCCTGTCGGGGATATTGGCCGGTATTTATGCACTGATAGGTGCAGCTCTGGCCTATAATGTCATTTATAATCATACGCCGGTAGCGAGCCGCGGGTATGTAGATAGTGGTGAGCAGTCTTCCGGCCTTTTTTTCAGCAGCAGTTACCGTATGCTTGAGTGGAAACTGATAGCTATTGCCTTTGTTGTGCTGGTGCTTTCAATAATCACCGGCATTATTTTATCCCTGCGTAAAGCAAAGCGTAAAGGTCAGCCTATTTGGGGTAAAACCAGCCGGTCGATGTTGTTTTATATGGCTACGCCGCTGTTTACCGGCGGGTTTTTAATTTTAATATTTATCTATCGCGGCCATTATAGCATTGTAGCGCCGGCCTCGCTTATTTTTTACGGATTATCATTGGTAGGCGCGAGCAATTTCACTTATAATGACATAAAATTCCTGGGGCTTTGCGATATTATATTAGGCCTGGTTACTGCTTGTATACCCGGTTACGGTTTGCTATTTTGGGCGATTGGTTTTGGCGTGCTGCACATAGTATATGGCAGCGTAATGTACTTTAAATACGACAGGTGAAGATCCCCTTTGAAAAACTTGATAAAGCATTTGAAAACCGCTTAAGGTTACAGATTATGAGTGTACTGGTAGCGAACGACCGGTACGATTTTAATTCGTTGAAGGAACTGCTGGAAACCACCGACGGTAACCTGGCCTCGCACCTTAAAGGGCTGGAGAAAGAGGAATATATAGTGGTGCACAAGGCTTTCCTTGGGCGTAAGCCGAATACCACTTACGAATCGACAGAAAAAGGAAAAAAAGCCTTTAAGGACCACCTGGATGCCCTGGAGCAATTGATAAAGCAACAAAAGAAAACTTAAATTTTAACTGAAACCAATATCATGCAAAAAACCTCCATTTTTTTTATGCGCGCCACGGCCGTTTTTGGGAACCTGTTGTTCGTACTTTGGATATTTTACAATGCCATCCATTTAGGCGTTCGAGGCACCTGGCCGGAAATTATTTCATGTATCCTATTAATATGCCTGCTTGCCCTAAACTCATATTTGGTGCTGACAAGCGCTGACAGGGAGAACATGCTTACCGACAAATCGAACTAAATTTTTTTATCTATTTACTTTGAAATACAAAGTACTTTTAATAAATTAATTATCATGATAGAACAAACAGAAAAACCACAACCCCGTATCACCGACTCGGTGCTATTTAAACTAGGAGTAATTGCCGCGCTGGTAATCCTCCTGCTTATCCCCTCCTCGTGGATACAAAGCCTGATCTTAGAACGCGAGGGCTACCAGCAAATCGAGCGCGGCGGTATAAAAACCAGCTGGGCGGATACCCAACTGGTGCAAGGCCCGGTGCTGATGCTGCCTTATAAAAAGTTGATTACCGAAACTGATTCGAATAAAAAAACACATACCCATGAAGTAATAAAAATGCTTTACGTGCTTCCGCAGACGCTGCAGATAAAAGGCGCTATTAAAACAGAGCGGTTTAAAAAAGGTGTATACGATGCCACCGGCTACAATTCGGACCTGTTGATAAATGGCAGCTTTAATAAGCCCGATTTAGCGGCAGCAGGTATTGAACCCGCATCTGTTCTGTATGATAAAGCCAGGCTGGTGTTCAGTATAACTGATATGAAGGGATTGAAAAATAATCCTGTCATCAATATACAGGGGCAAAATTATGCTGTTGAACCCACGCAGGAAGAAACAATACCATTTAACCAGGGACTACAGGCCGCATTCCCCTTAAAGAGCGAACAAGGCTTTACATTCAGCTATAAGCTCAATTTATACGGCAGTGATAAGCTTAAGTTTTTGCATACCGGCCGCGCTACAGATGTGGAGATAAGGAGCGACTGGAAATCGCCGGATTTTGGCGACACTACGCCCGATGACAGTGTGATAAATGATAAAGGCTTCACGGCGAAATGGCATTTAACTTATTATGCCCGCCCATTTCCACAACAATGGGTCAATAACAATTATGTGCTGTTAAAGAAAAAAGATGCGGACGCGGCGTCATTCGGCGTAAAGCTGCAATCGCCTATCGACCAGTACCGGAAAATTTTACGCGCCACCAAATATTCCACGCTCATCATCCTGCTAACTTTCGTTTCTCTGTTTTTGACTGAGCTGATAAAACAGCAGCGGGTACACGTATTTAATTATATATTGATAGGTGCGGCAATGGTAGTGTATTATACGCTGCTGCTATCCTTTGCGGAGCAAGTCGGCTTTAACTGGGCTTACCTGATATCATCTGTCGCTACTATCGGGTTGGTTGCCGCATTTACAGCATCATTACTTAACAAGAAAGCAGTGGCCATTACCTTCTCGTTCATCCTGTCCATTTTTTACGGCTTCATATTTATCATTATCCAGTTGGAAGAGTTGTCTCTGCTGTTTGGCAGTATCGCACTTTTTGTGACAGTGGCTGCAATGATGTATTTCTCGCGCAAAATTAATTGGGATAAACAGTAATTTTTGAATACAATGATATATAAAGAGTTCCCCTATAGTTTTAAAGTGTGGGTATCGACACTGGCAATCGCCCCGATTCTGTTTTGTGCAGCGACTTATATTCAGGCCCTTTTTAACAAGGATACTTCATTTTTCTCAGTTGAGCAGCTTTTTTTAGAATGGTTTGGTTTGATAATAGTCGGCGGCGTGTTTTCATCGTTCACATTCGGCTTCTTTTATGCGACTGTGAAAATCACTGCTAATAATGTTACCTCTATCACAATTTGCAAGAGTATTATATCACTTTTCGGTGTCGTGTTAAGCATGCTTACGTTTATCGTAACCAATAACCTGATATCTATACCGCTTTTAGAGGTTTTCAGCGTCTTTCCGGTAAGTTACTATGTATGCGCAGCAAGCTTCAGCTGGCTTTATCCTTTGGCCGAACCCTGGCATAGTGTAGCCGAAAACTCAATGATATCCAATTCTTAATTTTTAATAATCATGACATCAAACACATTTTCATACAGTTTACGAGTTTGGCTAACCAGTGTAGTTAGCGCGCCTCTGTTATTTATCTTTATTGAAATCTTCCGCGGCAAGTTAAACTTGCAAGGCCCGGGCATTCTTATTGGCTACATAGTTAACACATGGCTTTTTGATGCAGCTTTTGAATTATTTTTCTCACTGGCGACCTGGCTTGTATTCTATCTTACTATTATGATAATTACACGACATGTCCACACCATAAAATTGAGAGCGGTTATTATCTCTGCAATTGGTATTTTATTTACCATCGTCACCTTCCGGGTCACCTTATTGCAGGATGGATTTTTTAACGATAACAATAATTATCTCGGCCTGATGATTTGCAATTGTTTTTGCATTGGCGCAGGCAGCCTGTTTTACAAACTGAAGATTGCCTGGTTTATGGAGCCGGAGATGCATTAAAAAACGAAAGCGCTGTCCTGAAGTCTGTGGAGACACAGACTTTGGGTTTGGGTTAAGTGGGTGCGTTCTGTCCCAACCCAGCCGGCTGTGTCCCGCAGCCGGTTTTTTATATTTACAACTACTTCAACATTTACAACTAATACAACCCTTACAACAAAACATTACCTTTGCAGCCTGATGAATCAAGTTGCTAAAAAGAAGTTTTTTGAAGATGTTGCGATAATAGATATCGCCGAAGAAGGCAGGGGCGTAGGTAAAGCCGACGACTTTGTACTTTTTGTAGAAAAGGCCGTTCCCGGGGATGTGGCGGATATTGAAGTTTATCGCAGTAAAAAGAATTTTGGCGAAGGGAAGATAACACAGCTTAAAAAGCCTTCGGAATACCGTACGCAGCCATTCTGCGAGCACTTTGGTATTTGCGGTGGCTGCAAATGGCAGCACATGACCTATGAGGCTCAGCTTAAATTCAAACAAAAGTCGGTAGCCGATGCCTTGACGCGCCTGGCAAAAATTGATGTCGATGGAATGGATGAAATCGTTGCCTCCCCTGTCGATAAATACTACCGCAATAAGCTGGAATATACCTTCAGCAATAAACGATGGTTGTTTGACGGCGAAAACCGCAGCGATGAAGCCTTAAATATGGATGCACTGGGCTTTCACATTCCAGGTCGCTTTGATAAAATACTCGACATTAACCATTGCTGGCTGCAGGATGAGCCATCGAATACGCTAAGAAATGCCATCCGCAACTTTGCTTTGCAGCACAATTACAGCTTTTACGATTTAAAGGCCCATGCCGGGGCTTTACGTAACCTGATTATCCGTACCTCATCAACCGGCGAAGTTATGGCGATAGTGGTTTTTGCTTACGTGGAGCAAGCGCAAATAGACAGCCTGATGCAATTTGTGGAGGATAACTTCCCGGAAATTACCTCGCTGTTGTACATCATTAACCAGAAAAAGAACGATACCATTTTCGACCAGGAAGTAATTGCCTGGAAAGGCCCGGAATTTATTTACGAGGAGATGAACGGTATAAAGTTCCGTATCGGCCCGAAATCGTTCTATCAAACCAACTCGGTACAAGCTTTAAGATTATACGAAATAACGCGTGATTTTGCAGGATTTACCGGCAACGAGCTGGTGTACGACCTTTATACTGGTGCTGGAACAATAGCAAACTTTGTAGCCGGACATGTGCGCGAGGTTGTGGGTGTAGAATATGTGCCGACGGCTATAGAGGACGCAAAAATAAATTCAGCGATAAACAACATCACCAATACCAAATTCTTTGCAGGTGATATGAAAGATGTGCTGATAGCTGATTTCGTAAAAGAACACGGCAAGCCCGATGTAATCATCACCGACCCGCCCCGCGCCGGCATGCACCCGGATGTGGTAGCCCGCCTGATGGAAATTGAAGCGCCAAAAATAGTTTACGTAAGCTGCAATGCCGCCACCCAGGCCCGCGATTTGCTGGTATTGAAAGAGAAATACGACGTAGTGAAAATTCAGCCCGTTGATATGTTCCCGCACACCCAACACGTAGAGAATGTGGCGTTGCTGGTGCTGAGGAGTTCATAGTTGATGGTTCATAGTTCATAGTAGAAAAGGCCATAGCTGATAGGCCATAGCAAAGCGACAGGCATCATCAAAATCAAAAAAATCAGTGTAATCATCAAAAAATAAAATCAAAGAAATCACAAAAAATAATCGGTGAAATCATTCTCAAATCGGTGAAATCCCCAAAAAAATAAAACATAATGGAACCCGAAGAACTTTTAAACGAAGACAGAAACAGCGAACAGCCGAAAGGTAAAAGTCCGCTGGTTAGTTTGGAGAAGGATTTGAAGTTTTTTAACGAATCAATCCACGAAGTTGCGGTTGAAATTATAATGGAAGGAGTATCCAATTATCCCATTTTCATCGCCCATCAGCATGAATTAAGTATCGGCGAAATGATACTCGACCGTCGCGATTTAAATACAGAATGGAGCATACACGCCTCAACCCTGGAAGAATTTGTGGAGAAAGGCGTTATTAAGGAAATATTGAAAGAACGCTTCGTCAATAGCTACAAAAATCCGAATGAATATATGTGCGTTTTTGTGGTGGTTCCCGACGGGGCGAATTTTGTTTATTTCCCTTATGAGAAGTAGGATTTGTTGGAAGGTTGTAAAGTTGAAATGTTGTAAAGTTGTTATCTTTACAATCGAATAGATAAGCGTTTTGACAGGTAACATTTCAACCTTCCAACATTACAACGTTTCAACAACATGAGCGACAAACAACTTCTCATATTAAACCAGCAACAGATTCAGCAAAAAATTGACCGTATCGCATACCAGATACTGGAAGATAATTTTGAAGAGGAAGAAATAATAATTGCCGGTATTTTGCCCAGCGGTGATAAAATTGCCAAACGCTTAAAAGCAATTTTGGATGATATTGCCCCTTTCAAAAGTACGTTTGTAGGCATTACACTGGATAAGCAAAGCACAAGCCTAAACGCAAATATTGATTTTGATGTGCAAGACTGCAGCAATAAGGTGGTTATTTTGGTTGATGATGTACTTAACAGCGGTAAGACCATCGCTTATGGTTTTGGTGTATTTCGCGATGTCCCGCTAAAAAAGCTGCGCACCGCAGTATTGATTGACCGCAATCACAAACGCTTCCCGATGATCACTGACTTCGCCGGTATGGCCCTTTCAACAGTTTTAAAGGAATTTGTGGTGGTGGTGCTGGATGAGGAAGGCGAAGCAGATGGCGTATACCTTCGCTAACGGCTAATCTTATAAAAAGAGAAAGACCCGCTACTCCAGTGGGTCTTTCTCTTTCTATAGGTAGCAATTATTGTTGTTAATATTAACTTTTCAATACTTAGTTAAGCTTCAGCCCAAGATTAAATTACCCCGGTACCGCCTTTAGGTTTCCCTCCCTGTGGGCCGCCTTGTTGTCCGCCACCCTGGTTGCCGCCATTGCCTCCGCCCTGTACACCGCCGCCATCATCCGGCATATTGTCCTGGTCTTGCTGCGGTTGGTTGTTGTCCTTTTTGTCTTTACGTTTTTGTTGAGGCAGGTTATTTCCAAAACGCCACGACAAAGTGAAGATAGCAGTCCGTGTTGAAAACCTGCGCTCACTTACCTGGTTACTGGCAAAGTATGGCGTGCTATAAGTTATATCAGAGCGAAATTTACGGGTGTTAAAGATATCTCGTACGTTACCGCTAAAGCTTACGGTTTTTGTGATATCATATTTCAGGCCGCCATCCAAACCATACATAGCGCGCATTTTACCCTGCGGAATCACTTGTGGCGCCTGGTAATCTCCACGCAGTTGTATGCCTAATTTTTTAAATGGCTTTATGTTGCCCGTCAGGTTGGCGTTCCACGCGTAGCCGCTGGTGGTAACCAGGTTCAGGGCAGGGTCGCCATCAAGATGACGATAGTAAACATTCAGGTTGCCTGTTAAATCCAGTATCGGGCTTGGGCTCAACTTGGCAATCAGCTCATAACCTGCATTCGAGGCACTCTTGATGTTCTCGAACGTAGTAAGTGTAGTGTCGAGGTTAGTCGGCGTAAGCGGCGTGGTGATACGTTGTATAACACCGTTTGTGCGCCTGTAATATAAGGATGATGTTAGCGTCAGGCTTTTCCAATAATTGATATAGCTCAGCTCGAATGAATGTGTATCCTCAGGGCGCAGGTCAGGGTTACCCTGCTGGTAGTTCAGTTTATCGCTTTGATCGAGGAATGGCGAAAGCTGCCTGTCGCGCGGACGCTGCACGCGGCGTGTATAGCTCAATTGCAGGGTTTGGTTTTCGCTTAATTTATCGCTTAAAAACACACTTGGGTAAACGCGGAGGTAATCCTGCTTATGGTTTTCCGTAGCAGCATCCATCAAGGTGGTGCGGATATGCGAATCTTCCAAACGCATGCCCACCTGTAAGCCGAAATTACCAAACTGATGCTGGAAATTGGTATACGCCGCGTTGATGTTCTCCTTGTAAATAAAGTGGTTGCTCAGGAACGGATTATAATCGAAACCGCCGTTTGCATTGTTTAACGTATCCGCTATATAGTTATCGTCGCTTTGGTTAATCTGGCTGCGTACACCGGCTTCCAGCTTGCCATTGGTAAGTGGCGTGGTGAAATCTGCCTGGAAATTCCAGTCGTGCCCGCGGCCAATGGTCGTATTGTTCTGACGGGTGTATAAGCTTGATGCCGGGTTAAAGCTATCGTATTGGCTTATTAAATCGTCGAAACCGTTGTTCTTATCGGTCGAGTAATTAATGTTTGCACTTAGCTCCTCACCTTTCTTTTTGTATTTGTGATTGAAATCAAGGTTGAAATCAAGATTGGTTCCGCTGCCGGTCGATTTATTCGCCTGGGTAATGCGCTGCATCAAATCGCCATTCTGTGTGATAGAAGTTAAGCCTGATGATACGCGGTCGCGGTCGCGGATATTGATATTGTTCGAAAAACCTAAAGTAGTTTTAGGGTCGAGATTGATGTCGATACCGCTGCGAATGTTTTGACCGGTGAAGGTGAACTGTTGGTTGTTAGTTTGGTTTTGGGCCTGATTAATGGTATCGGCAATGGTAGTTTTATTACTGAAGCCATCACCAATACGGGTACCTTTGCGGTAGCTATAGTTGGCATATACATTAACCGCCTTATTTTGGTAAGCGATGTTAAAGTTGCCGTTGTAAGTATGCTGCGTGCCTACCGATGCAGATGCCGAGCCTGTAAAACCTTTCTGCACATTCTTTTTTAATACGATATTGATAATACCGGATTGTCCCTCAGCATCATATTTGGATGATGGGTTAGTGATCACTTCGATAGTCTCGATTGCGCTGGCAGGGATAGATTGCAAAATATCCGCAATATTACCACCGGTTAAAGCAGAAGCTTTGCCGTTAATCAATACTTTTACACTGGTTGAGCCGCGAAGGCTTAAGTTACCGTCCACATCCACCTGTACTGACGGCACATTGCTCAATAAATCGGTAGCCGAACCACCCTGGCTAACCAGGCTTTGCTCCACGTTGAACGATTTTTTGTCGATGCCCAACTGGATCTGGCTCTTCTGGGCAGTTACGGTAACCTCTTTTAAAACGCCCTTCGACTGGCTCATTTTGATATCTCCAAGGTTGATAGCCCGTTTCCCGGGGCCTACGCGTAACGTATCCTTTATGAAAGTCAGGTAGCTCACGTAAGTAGCTCTGAATTGATAAATACCGTCATCGATGCCGGTTAGCGAGAAATTACCCTGCAAGTCGGTCTGCATACTTTTAACTGGTTTATTATCTGATTTTCGGACAACAGAAACCGTCGCCAATTCCAACGGCTGGTTATTTGCGGCATCAATGAGTTTGCCTGAAATAGTGCCGCCAGACGCGGCTTGCTGTGCTTTTACAGTTGAAAACGAGAATATTACAAGTACAAAAAGTAAAGTCTTGATCAGTTTGGGGCTCATGCCGCAAAAATCACCTTTTTAGATTTTATAGCACAATCGGGCTTGTAACTTTATTGATGGGTTTGGGTAATTTTTTGGTGACGGACTGAGGAGAGAGTCAAGAACCAAGAGCCAACAATCAAGACAGAACCCGGTTATTCGAAGTATTACGGATTCGTGTGTAACAAGAAGGATTGCAAAAAAAAACAGCATGACGTTATGGGTCATGCTGAGCAATTATAAAAATAAATCTTGGTTCTTGACTCTTGGCTCCTGGCTCTCCCCCTACAGTTTCTTCACTTCTGCCAAAATATCATCGGCCTTCGGCTCTTTTTCGATATATTTTACAGGCTTACCGGCTTTATTGTAAAACGCCAGGTATGGCGTAGTCGCTATGTGGTAAAACTGTTGCACTTTGTAGGTATATCCTTCGGAACCGATAGTAAAGTTTGGATACTTATCGATGCCATAATCACGGGCGAAGGTTTTCATAGATTTTATCGCCTGGTTAGTTACGAAGGTAATCATGATAACCTGTACGTTTTTAAATTCCTTCAGATGCGGCTTCAACTCAAACATCATACGCTGACAGTGGCTACAATCCGGTGCAAAATAGATTATCAGCGTGCCTTTGTCTTTTTTAAGATTAGCCGGGGTAACATAGACGCTGTCAGTTGTTAAGATTTTATAATCCGGAATATACGCAGGGGGTACAAATGGTTTCGTTTGTGCATTGGTGCAGGCTACGGCTGCTAAAAAGCAAACAAATAATACTAATTTCTTCATTGTGTTTAATTGCAAAATAATCGTGGGCATATATACGATATTTTTATTTTTCAAGCAATTCTAATTGCCAGGCAACATGCTCTTCCGTTACGGGATATAACGCGTTATCCCGGATTGTATGATACACGGCTGTAAATAAACCGTTGTAATCTCCTTTCGGAGGCCTTATGTACTCTATTGTTTTTTTGTTATCCAGCCCCATTGTTACCAACTTGCCGTCGCAGCCTTCCGGTTCAATTCCGTAGGCCGGGTCGGTTGGTAGCATACCTGTGTCGAGTTGGGCCTCCTGCACATCGTCGCGGCCTTTTACGAAACTGCCGAGCGTGCCATGTACTACAAATCCAGGTAAATGTTCGGCAATCAATAAGCCCGAGGTAAGGTAAACATTCAATTGATTAGGGTATAACATATGGTAGTGAAAGTAATCAGGCACTTCCGAGCCTTCACGGTAAATACCCGTGGTTTTATAAAACTTTAGAGGCCTGCCGAAAAGCGCAATGATATTATCAATCAAATGGGGACCAAGGTCATATACCAGGCCTGCTGCCGGAGTATCCTTGTTCTCCTTGAAGGCCTTTGTGTTCAGTGCTGCTTTATACCTGTCCATGCGCATGTGCACTTCAATCAGCTCCCCAAGTCGACCGCTTTCTATAATTTCCTTCGTATGTAAAAATCCGCTATCCCACCGACGATTCTGGTACATCAACAGGTGTAAGCCCTTTTCCCTCGCCAGGTCGAACATAGCCTTTACCTCAGCGCCTGTTGCGGCGGCGGGTTTTTCGAGCAGCACATGCTTGCCGGCATTCAGCGCCCGCATTGTAAAATCAACATGTGTATCATTGGGCGTATTGACTACTATCAGCTCAATTTCATCGTCGGCCAATAATTCATCAATAGAATTTAAGCTGATTAAATCCGTGTAGCGCGCATTAGCTTTCTTCTCGTTGCGTTCAACAACAGCTTTGAGCTTAAAGCCGGGATTAGTAGTTAAAAACGGCGCATGAAATATGCGGCCGGACATTCCGTAGGCCATCAGGCCGGTAATTATTGGTTTTGACATAGGTGCTTTATAAAAATATCATCTATATCATTTCGAAGGATAGAAAGTAAACTTGCGCCCAATGTATATCGGCAATGTAAGATTGTAAAGTTTTCTCCTCGTTCCTCGTCGAAATGACAATTCTTTTTAAATCCGAAATCGAACTTCCGAAATTCGAAATCATCTAATCTCCTATCGGGCTTCCATCGGGCATACCAACCGGTTCAGCCGGCTTAAACTGCTCCGGGTTTCTTTCAAAGGCGGCTATCTGCGATAACCCGAACAGCAGGTTGGCCTTTTGGTTTGCCTGGCCGGTTTTTACTGCGCCTTGAAGCCATGTTTTTAAGCCGGTTATCTCCATCAATGTTATTCCGCGCACACTTTCAGCAGCATGGCTATCTGCGGCAAGGGTTAATAATTGCTTAAGCGTTAGGTTATTCACCAGCCTTTGCAATTCGCCGTTGTAGCCGTTTTGCTGTGGTGCTTTCCAGGTTTGGGCAATCAATTTATCTTCAACGGCTATCAATCCTGGTTGCGTGTTATCGCGGGAGTGATATTCAACCAATCGTGCGGCACGTTCAGGATATAGCATAAATTGCAGCGTGGTAGCAGCCGCACCTTCGGCGGCACCAATCGGGTCAAAGGTCAAACCCGTGCGCGATTTAAACATTTCGCGTGTTCTTGGATAGCCGTCAGGTCGGGGAGGTATTTTTTCAATCAACTTTTCCGGCAGCGCCAAAGTAGCCGGACTGATAGTTTGCATTAATGCATTAAAAGCTTTCCATTGCTCAGCCGCCGGGATAAAGCGGGTAGTTGGTTGCCCATCATTCTTTACCGCGTAGGTGTAATAAATACCGCCCAGCATTTTCGAGGCTGCTTCCACCTGGTAGCGGTGCATCAGGTAAACTGGTACCAATACTTCTTCCAGGGTTGCCATAGGTGCATCCTGGCGGATAGCTTTTTCAGAGAAATTGTCCAGTAGCTTTCTGCGGATATCAAGTAGCCTGTTTAGCTCATCAGCTGCATTTTTTCCTGCATCCCAAAGATGCGCCAACGGATGCGCGCCGCCAGCAGGACGGGCATCTTCATCGGTTATAAACAGTTGCCCCTGATTCAGCGTTTCGGTTAAAATATCTTTTAAGGCTTTGTTCTCGTCAATGCCCGCAGGAAAGTCCTGGTAGCCGTATAAAATGGCGCGTTTGTCCCAGGTACCGATTTCGGTAGTATAAGCTGATGAAAGGTCTACTGTTCCATCTGTAGCCAAAGTAAACACTGGTGGCGGATAGTCCATTACCGAAGCACGGTTATTAACGCTGGCGGCAAAGTTATGCTGTAAGCCAAGGGTGTGGCCAACCTCGTGCGCCGCAAGCTGGTGCAGGCGGGCTATGGCCATCTTCATCATTTTATCGCTTACCGGTTTGCCGTCTTCGTAAGGTTGTATTAGGCCCTCGGCAATTAAAAAATCCTGCCTGTCGCGAAGGGAACCTAATGATACCTGGCCTTTAATTATCTCACCGGTACGCGGGTCATTTATTGAGGCACCGTAGGACCATCCCCTTGTTGAACGGTGTATCCACTGGATAATATTATAGCGGATATCCATCGGGTCGGCATCCTCGGGCAGTAGTTTTACCTGGAAAGCATTTTTATAGCCTGCCGCCTCAAAGGCCTGCTCCCACCATGAGGCGCCTTCCATCAGCGCGGTACGCACAGGTTCAGGTGCTCCCCTATCAACATAATATACTATTGGATTCACCGCCTCGCTCATAGCTGCCGAGGGATCTTTCTTTTGCAGGCGATGACGGCTTAGGAGTCTTTTAACGATGGGCTGGTCTATTGGCGTGGCATAATCCATATAATCTACATCGTAAAAGCCCGAGCGAGGGTCGAACTTGCGGATCTTATAATTATTATCAGGCAGCTTAATAAACGAATGGTGCATGCGTACGGTAACGGCATTCGGGTCCGGCGTTACTGAGCTGATTTCACTTCCCCGGCCGCGACCGGCTATAGTTATCGTCGCCTCAAACTCCGAGTTTTCCGGGAAAGCTTTGGTATTTTCCAGGTAGACTGCCGAGCGCGATTCATCCAAACTGTAGCTCCCCTGGCTGCTTAATCTATCTGTCAAATGGTGGGCATCGCGCAGCAAAAAAGGTGTAAAATCTATCAGTGCCTTATCACCCTCAATTGCTTCTGCTTTAAATCCCCAAATAACCGATTGCGCAAAAGCTTCTTCGACGGATTTACGTTCGTCGGAATTGTCACTTACTGCCCTGTAATAGTAATTGGGTTGTATCAGCAGTATCTTCGGGCCGCTCTTTATGAACTTTACAATGCGGGTATCGCCTATCTGGCCCCTGTCTAATCCCAAGTCGTTCGAACCTACACCGGCAGGCAGCGAGTTAACATACAGGAACTCTGTGTTCAACTTATCAACCTCTAACAGGATACGCCCCGTATTCTCATCCCAATAAAAATTAAAATAACCTTTATAGGCTATCATTCCTTTGGTGGCCGAAGCGATGTCGTTGGATTTTTGGGCCGCAGCGATTGTCAATAAATTAACTGAGAGTAGAAATAGCAGGTAGATTTTTTTCATATTAAGTTATTGGAATGTTCAGCCTAATGTATTAATTTTAATCAATATTACCCAATAAGGCTGATAAGATTGGATAATCGCCCTTACATCTTTACTTTCTCTAATAACTATCAACTGTACAATTAATTCTTAAAAGGAATATAACCTTTTAATTTTTTGTTGCGTATAAGACATATCAGAATTTAAGAATATGGAATTTAACAGCAGAGCCGTTAGTATATTACTTGTTGACGATGACGAAATAAACAACTTCATCTCTATCAAGCTAATAAAAAAAGCGCTCGTGAATACCGAAATAATGGCATGCCTTAACGGCAAGTACGCCATCGACCAGCTGATAGATATACAGAAGGCCGACCCTGAAAAGTTGCCTGATTATATCCTGCTTGACATTAACATGCCTATAATGAACGGCTGGGAATTCCTGGATGAGTTTAAACGCCTGAACATTGACCCGGCCGGCAAATGCAAAATTTATATCATTTCTTCATCGGTATTCAGTAATGATATTAATAAAGCACGCTCATACCCGCTTGTAAAAGACTTTATATCGAAACCTTTAAACGTAGAAAAAATAGTAGAACTTTTTAGAGTGGAAGACCCTGCCTAAGCAGGCCTAACCATAAAATGGTCTTCATTATAGCTAATATTACCCACACATAACGATTTCGCATGGTAAAATAGACAAGTCCATCCTTCGGCCGCTGCTATTTTGCCATATTGTTCCCTAAGCTGCATCGCCTTCCGGCCATCGTAGTCGTATTTCGCAATAAACTTTCTTATCAACTGTTCAGGTTCCGGCAATTCATCGCCACCAAAAAAACACTTACCGCTACTATCCTCAATCCAAATCACCATGTGGTAAGGCGAATGCCCGCCCGAATGCTCATAGCGTATGCCCGGCTTAAACTCGCCACTGCCCTCAACAAGGGTTAAATCAATATTTCCCTGCAATGCTTCAAATATTTCTTTATGATAAGATGATGAGCCGCCCGAAAGCCCTTTCTCCCACTCCGGCTTTGCGATAATATGCTTCGCCTGCGGAAAGCTTGGCACTAATTTACCGCCGCGCTCAACCACCAGGCCGCCGGAATGATCGTAATGCAGGTGCGACATAATAACCAAAGTAACTTCATCCGGGTCGAAACCGGCATTGCGGATGTGCTGGTGCAAATACAGTTCGTCGCGGGTATCTTTATAGCCAAGGCCGCTATCCAGCAAAATCAAATCAGTATCTGTTTGTACCAAAAATGGATTTACGTGGATAAAAAGCGATGCGGGCCTCTCCTTCGGATTATCGGTTTCCGGGTTGAAAGGGATAAACTTTTTGGATCCATCAACAGAATATGAGCCTTCGGCAAGGGTGAATATGTTCATTTTGTGTTCCTGATAATCAAATCGCACAGGCCTGCGACCTGTGCTGACGTATGTCGCCCCGTTGGGGCTTGGAGATTTCACTAAAAGCCCCAACGGGGCGATACTCTCCAGCGCAGGTCGCAGGCCTGCGGCAGGACGGATAGCATCAATTAGCCATTTTACAGAAATTTTTCAATCCTATCTCTAACCTCTAATCACTAATCTCTATCTTCGTTCCTTTAAGCTGCAAAGATATGAATAAACGATGGGTGGTACGCGATAATCCTAATCATGACGATGTCAGGAATTTGGCTGCCGCGCTGAACATCGATACCATATTAAGTACGCTACTGATACACAGGGGAATTAATAACTTTGAGGAAGCCCGGCTCTTTTTCAGGCCCGATTATCGCCACCTGCATGACCCGTTCCTGATGGCAGGCATGGAACAGGCTATCTTGCGGATTGAAGCCGCCATAGCTACCGGCGAAAAGATCTTAATTTATGGCGATTACGATGTTGACGGCACGACAGCGGTTTCGTTAGTGTATAGTTTCTTAAAAAAATATTACGATAAGCTCGACTATTACGTACCTGACAGATACATTGAGGGCTACGGCATATCAACAAAAGGCATTGACTATGCAGCAGATAATGGCTTCGCCCTGATTATAGCGCTCGACTGCGGTATAAAATCAGTGGATAAAATTGCTTACGCCAACACCAAAGGCATCGATTTTATAATCTGCGACCATCACCTGCCCGGCGATGAACTGCCAGCCGCGGTTGCTATCCTCGACCCCAAACAAGCGCATTGCGAATATCCATACAAAGAACTTTCCGGCTGCGGTATTGGCTTTAAATTGATACAGGCCTATTCCGAGAATAATAATATACCTTTTAGCGAGGTGGAGTGCTACCTTGATTTGGTAGCCATCAGCATTGCCTGCGATATCGTGCATATAACCGGAGAAAACCGGGTTCTGGCGCATTTGGGCCTGCAAAAGATAAATACAGAGCCTTGCATCGGGATAAAAATGCTGATGGAAGTTGCCGGTCGGGGGAAACATTACACCATCTCCGACGTAGTATTCCTGCTTGGGCCACGCATAAACGCTGCAGGCCGCATCGACCATGCAAAGCATGCCGTTGAACTGCTGATAAATACCGAACACGAGGCAGCCACCGAAAAAAGTGAGCTGATAAATGTTCACAATACCGAGCGCAAGGGGTACGACCTGCAGATAACCGAAGAGGCGCTTGGAATGATAGCGGCTGATGATGAGCTTATCGCCCGCAAATCAACCGTGCTGTTTAACGAGCAATGGAATAAAGGCGTCATTGGCATTGTGGCATCACGCCTTACTGAAAAATATTACCGGCCAACCATAGTGCTAACGCGCTCTAACGGGCATGTTGCAGGTTCGGCAAGGTCGGTAGCCGGATTTGATTTATACGAAGCCCTTTGCGAATGCAGCGACCTTCTTATCCAGTTTGGTGGACACCGCTATGCTGCCGGGCTTACCATGCATCCCGATAATTTACCTGCGTTTATTAATAAG
>Ga0207671_10001100_pt1 | contig 32636 bp, 32 predicted proteins | sample KBSC24metaG_FD_184352 | JGI IMG/M metagenome (GOLD analysis project Ga0207671, IMG submission 184352) | Corn rhizosphere microbial communities from Kellogg Biological Station, Michigan, USA - KBS C2-4 metaG (SPAdes) (version 2) | ecosystem: Host-associated > Plants > Roots > Rhizosphere > Soil...
TCTTCGACCTCGTCTTCGTGGTGACGATCAGCTCGATCGCGCAGCAGTGGCACCACGCCGTGATCTCGGGGAACCTGGAGCACGGCGTCATCTCGTTCGTCGAGATGATGTTCGGCGTCTGGTGGGCATGGATGGGGTTCACGTGGTTGCAAGACCTACGCGAATGATACCTAAGCAACCTGTAAAGCAACTCCGACAGTCGAGACGAGTTCGGGGGTGGCGGCCCCTGGTCCGCAGCGGTCTCCCTAGGTTTTGGTCATCTCCTCGGTCGGGCAGGCTGTGCCTTGCTGGGCGGTGTCCTCATCGTCAAGTGCTCTCCTTGACGATGAGGATGGCGTCCGGCAACCCTCGTGGGTGCCCGGCCGAGGAGATGAGCAAAGCCGATACTCAGCCCCCTCTGAGCGTTCGTGATCTTCGCGGGCATCTCTGAGAGAGGGCTCGCCGAAGGCGTCCTTTCAGCTTTTCGCTTGTGGACAAGTTGACGTGACGTGTTGGCCTTTTCCGGTGACCACGCGCCCCGAGAGCGGAGGGGGTGTCTTCGTAGGAGGGCAAGGGCTAACGAAGTGCCCTTGACGTCCGGAGAAGGCGCCACCGTAGCGGCGGCAAAAGCATCTGCGTTATGTAGCGGGCTCTTCGCGTCGCAGGTCACGGACCGTTGATACGGGCCTATTGAGTGATGGCAAGTCGGCTGGAGTTGTGTAGGCGCGCGAGGTGTTCGCGGAACTGTTTCACTCGGTCCTCGCCAGGATATTGATCGGCGACCACGGCCGACAACTCGTCAGCGACGGGGAGAAGCGTCGGCAGCGACTTGCGCACGTTGGCCATTGACGAGATCCCAAGGTCGATGGCGTGTTCCAAGTCGCCGGCACGGGCTGCCACAAACCCGAGCGTGAGCCGAGCCTCTGACATGCGCATTGGGAAGCGGTCGGCCCCATCAGGACCAGTGCCCAGGCGAATGACCTGTCGTGCGTGGTCAGCTGCCAACGTGTCATCGCCAAGCAGTCGGTACGCCTCCATCGCGTAGAGATCCCATTTATCAGGGTCCACGTGAAAGTGGTGATCAGGGTCAAGCGGCTTACCCATGTCGTCGAGCATACGGCGCCCCTTGTCAAGCGCAGCCCGTACACCGTCGCGGTCACCTACACGCGCCAATCCCTTAGCTTCCTGCGCCAAGAGTTGAACGGCCACTCCGTGACTCATATCGGCGTGCTGACCACGGCGGGCAAACGTCACCGCATCCTCATAGCGTCCCTGAGTCATGGCGAACCACGCGCTCATTTCATGAGACCACGCCACAATCTCCGCGTCATCGGCCTCGTGTCCCAACTGATATGCGGCAGTACGGGTCGCCTCGGCGTTAAGCGACAGACCTTGATCGTATTCGAGGCAACCGGTGAGCAGGGCCAACTGACCGGCAATGACCAACAGGTCTCGGTGTTCCCTAAGCCTGGTGCGGCCTTGCAACAGGTCGATGACATAGCGAAGGCGATTGCGGGACTGGAGACACAGCATGTCGGCAGGCATATACGGGTACTGACGGCAAAGCTGATAGGTCTCAGCTTGCAGTGCCTCTATGGTGGACGGGCCAACGTCTGACAGTTCGGCCCGTCTGATCAGTTCCGTCACGTCCCAAGTGTCCGTCACCGCCGCCGTAGCCGCCACTGGTTCCCACGGCCTCGGTCCAAGTCCGAGCATGGCGCCGGGGATGCCTAACCCGTCAGCAATGCGCTCGTAGACGGCGAAGCTTTCGATAGCCCGTCGGCCGTTGATGATCTCACGGACGTGATCTGTTTTGATTTCGGTCCGACGTGAGATCGCCGAGCGGCTGAGGCCGTGTTTCTCGGCAAGGGCGAAAACCGTGCTCATGTCGTGTGCCGCGCATGCGGCAATGAAGTCCGGCCGTTCCCTGAGCGCCACCGGGATCGAGTGATCGCGCTCGTCCCTATGCATCGGCCCCCCTGCTTTCGCTACCAAGAGTTTGTGGCATCTGACTAACCGTAGATCAGGGTACCCCCGCCAGGGTGCCCCCTGGTGGGGCTATTGACGCATCAGAGATCTTGCAATCCTCGTTGTCATGAACAGTTCGCTGGGACGAAAGGCAGCGTCAGGTCTGGAAGAGGCAGGCCGCGAGGCTCTCAGTGCCCTGAACACGGCCAGCGAGGGTCGGACGCCGGCTGGCATCGTTGCTCGGCTGGTCCCGGACCCTGGTGAGGCCCCGGAGGGTTGCACGCGGCTGATCGGTGACGACGTCACGATCGGCATGCTCGTGAGTGGTGACTGGCTGGGGATTGACGGGCGGTGGTGCCTGGTCGTGGGGTGCACCTCGGTCAATGGTTGGGTCAGTGTCGATACCGCCCATGGGCACCCGTCGCTTCCTGGTGCTGTGTACCTGGACGCCTCTGTCCACCTCGCTCGGAATATTGATCTTGAGGGGGTGGAGGTGTGAAGAGGTCGCTTGGTTTCTGGCCTCCGGCGCCGGTATCTCCGGTGCGGCCGTTCTTGCTGTCGTCGTTGGCGTTGGTTGAGCCGGGGCCTGGTCGGCATCGGCGTTCCCTGGCGTGTCCGCTGGTGCGGGTCTCCGCTCCGACGTACGGGTTCAGTCCGAACCGGTCGGGGGCGTGGTTGTGATGCCGCATGTGAGCGAGGCGCCGACGACTGCGGCGGGGCCGGTGACGTATGCGGTGATAGAGACGTCGGATGGCGGGACGTGGGTGAACACGCCGTTTGTGGAGCATCATCGGGCTGGCATGTTCATGATCGTGCCCGCTGAGGGTGTGCGTGTTGCGTTGGCGGCGTTGGACTGGGTGTTGATCTCGATCGGTCTGGCGTTGCCGGAAGATCTGACGCCTGCGGAATTGGCGTGGTCGGATGCGCTGCGGACTCGTCCCCGGCGGGCAAGGCTGCACCTGAACCCGGCACTTAGCCAGTACATGCGGGTGCAGTGGCTGTGGGATCAGGACGTGCTCACGGGCGCTGGCGCGATCGCTGAGCTTGAGACGTTGGCGGCGGCCCATGCCTAGGCTGCGCCGGTTTGAGCCGGGTGATTTGGTGCTGGTGCGGTGTGAGCCGTCGTTCAGCTCGGTGGTGATGCCGACGCATCGGGCCTGTGAGCCCAGGGACAAGGTTCCTGCTGACGTGCCGGATTTGGGTCCGGTGTGTTGTGTCCCGTTGGTGCTGGTGCGAACACCAGCCGGGGACACGGGCGGTGAGCTGCGTTGGGTGGAGAACCGGGATGTGGTTCCGGCCCCGGCTGGTGACGGCAAGGTTCTTCCCGCGCCTCCGTAGCGGGGGATCGGTCTTGCGGGTGGAGACACGCAGCTGAGGCAGTGGCTGTCACCCGTGAGGCGGCTGGAGACGAGGGGCGAACTGCCGTGCCCACGCCGACGTCTGTCGTCTCCGGCTGTGGCGGGGAGCAGGGCGAAAACCGGGATGTCTCTCGGATCCCCCCGGTCCTGTCTCCCCGCCGTGCAAGTAGCAAGCCGGACCACCCCTCATCCCGTCAAGAAGGTGGGGTGGCCCGGCGGGTCAAGAGACCCGGTACCGATGGTATCGGGGTGCTTTGACGTTCCTACATCACCTGATACCTCGGTGCGGTTCGTTGATCCGTGTCGGGGAGGTCGGTTCTGGATGGATGTGTGGTGGGTGCACCCGGATTTCTGGGAGCGCCGGGAGGGAGTGAATTACGTACGTGCACGTAGGCGGGCGGAGTGGCTTGCGCGGGTGCTGCTTGAGATTGGGGGTGCTGCATCGGCGCCGGAGCATCTGAGGTTAGCGGTCGAGCTGTATGGGGTGGGTTTGGCGGTGCGTGCGGATGGCACGGCGGCGGCGTGGATCGGTCCTGATCCGGATGATGCGGAGCTGTGGGGGGAGATCGGCCCGGATGAGCCTGCCCCCCACGGTCTGATCGGGTTTCAGTCTGTGGCTTGAGAACCGGTGGTTTACGCGTGGTGAGTTGATGTTGGCGGGTTCGGCCGGCGGGGCGGATTGTTTGCCCCGCCTGCCGGTTCCGCTGGTGAGTGCGGGGTCGATGAGGCGAATACAGCAGGTTATGAGTGAGGGGTCTGGTATGGGCATAGCGTCGGACGACTGGTTGCGTTGATGGCGCTGCACGTTGACTACGCGACGGAAAGGACCTTCGCGCGGATCGTTGGCGGTCTGCGCTCGGTCCGCTTGGACGCAGGACTGACCCAGAAGGCACTGGCCACCGGTTTGCCAGTGCGGGGCAGGGCGGTATCGGAGTGGGAGACCGGCGGGATAGAGCCGACGCTGGGAAACCTGATGCTGTGGTCGCAGGAACTCAGCCAACGGCTGGTGATCATCGGCCGGGACGGCACAGTACACATGAACCCCGTGGCACAGCGCCCTGGCGAATCGTGGTTTGTCTTTGAGCGGCGGCGGCTGGCATTTCCTCTGCGAAACCGTCGCATCGCGTTGGGGATGAGCCAGGAGCAACTCGGCGAACTCGTTGGCGTGAGCAAGGATTCGATCCAGCGCTGGGAACTGACTCGTACGCCACCTCGGCCCATCGCGCATATCGTGTGGGCACAGAAGCTCGGCTACGACCTGGAGATCCGGCCCGTTGTCGCTGGTCTTCGGCGTGCCGGCTCGGCATTGTCGGGCGTGCAAGGTCCCCGTGCTGTTGCGCCATAGAATGCTACGGCTGTGTCGGAGATGCGGCAGCTGCGACGTTAAGTTCGCTGATGCATGTCCCGAGAAGCCTTTCGGACCGCCGGTCAGCATTCGGGCGGGCTTGACCCAGCCTCTTTATGGTGGATTCGTTTACGCAGCACTTGCCTCAGGTTTGTAGGTGGACCGGCCCGGCACACATAAGCAGACCAACTGCCGGGATCTTGGCGCCATCTATCGAGTCAAGGGGCCAACCATCGGGTCACGTCGCACCTGGGCGGTCCGGGACGGCGACGTGTTCCGGTGACGGCATACGAACCTATGTTCGATATGGTGGCGTGATGGCTCTCGAACCGTTGATCCCGCTTGCTCGCGCGATTGCTGCTGAGGCGCTGCGCCTGGAAATCCCGGTCGTGGTCAAGGTTGATCGGGGTCGCGGGGCGGTGGTCGTTGAAGGCGAGGCGTTGCAGAATTGGGGCCGTCGTACCCTGTTGGAGGGCAGTCTCAGCAGGCACGGGGTTCGGCACGAGACCCACATGCCACGGTGTTACATCGTCGCTTTCCCAGCCGATGCATCGCAATCGGGCAATGACGGCAAAGCGTCTTAATAAGGCTTCTGGGATACCCGCTGTGACTGTGGGCCGTAGGATCGGTGCGCTTGCAAGCGGTCTGCTGACTTCTGGCATACGTGTGCGCTCCCCGGGGGCGAACGCGTCCCTGGATGGAGGTGATGATTGTGCTTGACAAGCGGAAGGATGCTGAGGCTACGCCTTGGTCCGCGCGGATCGTGATTGAGCTGATTGAGTTGCTCATCGTGCTGTTGTGCGGTTCTGGGCCGAAGTAGCCTTGGCGCAGTGAGGCCCCCGGGATGACCGTTCCCGGGGGCCTCACTGGTTGACGGGTGCCATCGTCACTGCCTAGTAGGGGCATAGGCGGTGGCAAGACAAGTTGCCTTGTCAGGGGTCGTCGTCAAGCACGCTACCGGTATACCGGGTTGCGTAAGCAACTTTTGCAAACAACCATCGTGACCTGCACTTTGGCCGTTTTCATGTCGGGCGACTCGGCACCGCAGTTTTCGCGTAGTGTCCTTGACGGCTTTCGGGTGGGTGGGCGGGTCGCGCTGCTGCGGGCCGCCTCGATGAGGTGTGCTCGTGGTCGACGACTGCGCGGTTGGCGTCCGGTGGCTTCAGGGGCGGGTTCGGCCGGCGGGTGGCTGGCGTGGTGTGGCGCGTGGTGTGCGTTCAGGCCGCTCGCCTGCCGAATCCGAGGTGACGACGGGGGCGTGTCGCGGGTGCGCTCGCCGTCCCAGTTCCGGCAGCAGTGGGAGCCACCCGTACCGATCAAGGCCCCTGCTCCGTAGGCTCCGCGCATGCGGAAGCTGATGGGGTGGGGAGCGGCTGGGCTGACTGTCGTTGTCGGTGCCGTGGCCGTAGTCGGAGCAAGGTGCCATTGGCACCACGGCCATATCAACGCGGACTGGAAGACACTTCTAGACGGAGTAATCGGTGGTGTGACCGGCGGCATCATCGGTGGCGGTGCGGCGCTGCTGGCCACGCACCAAGCGAACAAGGCCCAGGCCAAGGCCGCGAAGGCGGACCGGGAAGAACTCCGCGCCGATCGGTCACGGGCCGCCGCTGCGCTGCTTCTGCCGCGCCTGGCCGACCTGGATTCGGTTATCCCGCTGCTTCCCAAGGGCCAGAGCAACAGCTTCGTCATGTCGTCCTCCCCTGCTTCGGGTCGCGCAATGGCCGGGCTGCCTAGTGGCGGTGAAGCCTTGGAGTCGATGAGGCGCGGCCTGTTGACGGAACTCCCGCTTGTGGACAATGACTTGGTCAAACGGCATTACCAGCAGCTCGACAGCATCGTGCTGTACTTCCACAGGGCGACGTTGAGCGAATTTGAGGTGAGCCGTGCTCAGCTGGAGATCGGCCGGTATCTCCGGTGGGTGATACTGCTCATAGGGGAGTACGTGTCGGAGAAGCCGCTACCCGCTGACGTGAAGCCCCCGCTAATCGTGGCCGGGCGGATTCTCGATGCTAAAGACGACTGGCAGCCCGACCCGAAGCCGGAGGGCTGGGAGTAGCCGGATGTCGCGCTGGGCTGCGATGGCCCAGCGCAGCGTACGCCTAGTTCGGCTGGGTCTGCTTCATGTCGTCATCGGCCAACCAGAGCACTTCGAGCCCGACGCGCTGACACTTGATCTGCAAATTCATGTCCCGGGTGACGACGGTGACTGGCCGTCCGGTGATCTGCTTGACGAAGACCCCGAAGTCACGGATCTCGTCGTCCGTGTTGGCCGTGCGAGTGCGGCCCAGGTCGTCCCTTGGGATCTCCAGCGCCAGCGTCGTGTTGTCCGTCGTTATGAACGACGCGGGCACGTCCGGGTTAAGGCCCTTGCGGTGCTTGTACAGACGCCGGATGGCGTCGGCAGCCTTCTTCTTCGTGTTGTCGTGAGCCTCGAATTTCTTTCGGTCCAACTCGGCAATGACCGCCAGCGGCACGAGGACGCGGACCATCTCGCCCTTGGCGATGCCGTTGCGGGTCCACACGATCTGCTCCAGCGGATTGGCATGCATGAGGGTGTTGGTGTCGATGACCAGGATGGTCCCGCCCATGGCAGCGAAAGTCGCCAGCTCCTGAACGTCGGCTTTGATCTGCTCCAGCCGCTCCATCTGGTATCGCCGTTCGTTGGAGGCGGCGTTGTTTACCGGGGCGGTCGCCATACGTGCCTGCATGAGGTTCCAGTAGCGCGGCGTGAACAGTGTTTCGGCGATCCATTGCCGGTCGAAGGCGTTGCCGAGCCGGACTTCCACCTCGGGTACGGCTTCCAGTAATGCCGAACACGGGTTGGATTCGAAGTCGTACCGGGGGTTACGGGGGTGGCCTTGGGCGTTGAACAGGATGGAGTGGGCTTCGTCGAGCGCTTCTAGCGCTTGCTGTGGTGTGGCGCCACCTCGGAGTAAGAACATGCCGGAACAGTCGCACGCTCGGGCTAGATCAATCCAGTGGTTTGCTGCAATCGGCTGACCAGGCCTTTAGGGCTTTGTCGAGGGTCTTCGCAGTGGGTCAGCGTCGCTTCTGGGTGGTGCCGTAGGGGACCCGCCGGCAGTGGCATCCGCACCTGCGTATACCCCGGCTCCATGACCGTTCGGCGTCGGGGCGTGTCTGCGTGGTCGCTGGGGTGGCTGGTTGGTGGTGTGCGCGTAGCCGTGACGCGCTGCGTCGCGCGGACCGGCCGAAGGCCGCATGCCGCGCGGGCGCGGGCGCGGCGCGAGCTGCGCGCGGCGGCCGTAGGCCGCCCCTTGAGTAAGTAAAGCAAAGTTCCGTCGCACGCTGATGTCTGAGGACCGGCTGCTCAACGCAGTTCACCCAGCGCAACGCCGTTCAGATCCGTGCCGTACCCGCCATGGCCCTGGCGATCCTCGCCTACTATCCGTGCCACGGTCGCCGCAGCCCTGGGCATACAACTCGAAAGCTAGCCTCATAGCCGCTCCAGGTTTGCCAAGGATTGGTCATTGGTAGCCGAAGAGCTTTGATCAACTCGATTCCGTCGGCGATAGGCGATACCTTCAGTCCGTGGCGATGCTGTCTAACGGCGAGATTGCCGTACTGGAAAGCGTTCACGGTCGATTCGATGAAGAAGGTCCTTGGACCATCGACCAATACCTTTCGGAATCATATGCCGCCTGGGGTGGAGTCACCCAAGAGGCTCTTGATGACTGCTGGAGTATCGTTCGGAGGCTTACCGGGCTTGGATACTTGAAAAAGCTTTCAATGTCCTCGGACTACGACATCACCGACGATGGAATCCTTGTCATTAGAGAGCTTCATCGACTGAGGTCCGATCCGGGACTGCGATCGGCTGCCCTGCAGCGGGGATTACTATCGTGGCTTTACGAGTTTGATCGCCGTGGAGTACAGCCGCCTACGACGCAGTATTTTGTGAGCGACAACCTTGCGTCGTTCGCTGGCGAGTTCGCAACTGACACGGATGTCCAAAGGGTGGTCTCCTCCCTTAAGGAAAAGCTGCTCATTGATGGTCATCCTCTGCCCCAGACCCGCCACCTGGCCTCACCACGGCTCACCGCCCTTGGCAGCGACTGTATCGAAAGCGGAGGAACTGTGGCCGAATTCCTTGCCAGATCGCTGCAACCTGCAAGCCAAGTCTTCAATATCGATGCCAGCGGTGCAGGAAACTTCGCATTCGGAACGCAAGGCGACGTCACGCAGAGCTATTCGGCAGGCGTGAGTCCTGAGGCGCTAAGCAAGTTGGCTCAATTTGCAGCTATGGTACACGAAGGACTGTCTTCGCTTGGCCTGGACTCAGATCAGCAAGTTGCAGCATCTTCGTTGGCCGACGAACTTGAGCACGCTACTCAAGATGGCAAATCTGACAAAAATCGGCTGCGAAAGATTGGCTCGAAGCTCCTTGCTGCGCTGGGTCCTGCAACTAGCACAGCGCTCACAGGAGTCATCACTGCGTTCGGCCAAGAGGCCGTCAAGGCAATTGGTGGGTAGGTGCTGAGTGGTGTCGCCCTCGACCACCTTTGCCTCCACCAGGCTTCAACTTTGACCCGACATCAGCCACGTTGAGTCGAGGCGCCTCGGGTTGGTGACCACGCACGGGCGTGGCGGTGGTGGAGGGGGCGGGGGTGGGGTGCGGCTCCGCCGGCCGCGTGCGCGGCGTTGATCCCGCGCGGCCCGTGCGTGCTCAGGTGGTGAGGGCTGCCTTACCTGCTGGGGAAGGCGAGGTGGACGTTTTCGGCGCTGAACACCTCGGTCTCGGCAAGTACGGTTTTGCTCTTGGCGGTGGTGACGAGGGTGGTTTCGAAAACCGGCATGATGTCTGGCAAGGCAAGTGCCTTGGCCTCGTCGGGGGTGGGCATGCGCGCCCCCACATGTTCGGTGCCGGTGGTCTTGCCGTGTCGTGCGTGAAGGGCTGCCAGTAGGGCTGGGCGTTCCGGGAACGGGTTGGTCTCCAAGGGAGTGCCTTCGGCTGCGGCGAAGGGAAGCAGGGAGCGTGTGAGGACCCTGCGGCCGGTTGTGGGCTCGATGCCTGTGGTTTGGCGCACGTAAAGGGCGCTGCCTTCGGGTACGTCGATGAGTGTGGCGGTTGCGGCGTCGGCGTCCTGGCGGTAGATCTGCGCTTCACCGATTGTGCTCAGCGGGTCGATGCGCGGACGAGCCAAGACAGTCGGGGCGGTACTGCGACTGCGGACGAAGCTGCCTTTGCCGTGTCGGACCTCGATCAGGCCTTCGTGGCGCAGGATGATCAAAGCTTGCCGCAGGGTGGTTCGTGATACGCCGTACTGTTCGATCATCCTGGTCTCGGACGGGAGCGCTTCTCCGGGTTCGTATATGCCATCGGCGATGTCTTCGCGGATTGCGTCTGTGACCTGCTGATACAGGTGATCGTTTCTGACGATCCGTGCCATGTCTGGCCAGCCTTAGATTCATGGGCGCTGTGTGCGCGCCGGTCCGGCCTCGCTCGGCCGGTCACGTTTCGGTAACGGTTGTTGAGTCTGTGTCGCGTCCAGTCAGGGTGTCGCGGGCGCTTATCAGTGCCCTGCGACCTGCGCCTAAGCACCCTGCTGCACTGCACTCATCATGATAAGTAATGACCGACGTCTGTCAAAGGCGAGGGTTACTCTCGATTCAACTCATCATGACGAGTGACGTCCTATGTGTTGGGGCGCCCTTGTCGAGTTCCGCGCCTGTGCGGGCGGCCTGCCGGGGTCCATTCGGCCGGCCGTCTGCGCAGGCACCGGTGGGGCGGCTCAAACCTGATCCGTCCCTGAGTGGGCCTGAGGGCCCGGAGTCGGGAGAGTGAGAGTGCAGAACGTCCGAGTGGACACCCGCGATTGGATCAGGCCTCGCCTGATCGCCGATCCGGAACCGGTGGTCGATTTCGACACCGGGCAGATCAAGATCAACCCCAAGACTGGGGAGCGGGACTACGTGTTGTCGGTGGCTGTGCGTCGGGAGGGCCAGCGACGCGCCAGCGCCATAGAAGTCAAGGTGCGCGCCATGGAGGCACCGGACGTCTCCGAGAGCGACGTGGTCGCCTTCGATGGGCTGATCGTCACCTACTGGGAGCAGAACGGCCGGTCCGGTCTGGCTTTTCGTGCGGATGCCGTCACCCGGGCCACCGTTGCCGGGTCGGGGAGCGCGGGGCCGGCTGCGCCTGCGCGTAGCGCGCCGAGTGCGACCGGGGCGCAGCCTGCCCCAACCACGGCGGCTCCGGCTGGCGGGTCCCGGTCGGCTAAGGGTGAGTCGGCGTGAGCTGCCTGAGCGAGGCGATAGCCCGAATCAGGGAGGGCGTGGAGTCGCTGGCGAAGCTCGTGGAGCTGGCCGACGGTGCCGAGAAGGCGGGGAAGCGCGCTGAGTGCAGCGGCTACCTGTTTCAGATCTGCACGGTGGGCACGGCGCTGTCCGACTTCGCAGGCCTGCGCGCTGAGGCGATCGATGGGGAGGGCTGAGGCGATGTCGTCGAATAATGCCCTGTCTGTGACGCTGCTCCTGGTGTTCGCCGTGGTGCTGGTCGCCAGTCCGGCCCTGCGTCGACGGTTCCCAAAGACCTGGTGGTACGTGGTGTCGTTTCCGGTCTTGTGGGTGCGGATCCGGTTCACCTGGCGTCAACTGGCCTGGGAGTGCGACCTTGCGGTGACGCGTAAGCGGGCACACGCGATGATCGGCGGGATCCTGGTCAAGGGCAAAGAGCTTGATCCGGTTGTCCCCCGGCTGACTACCGCCTGGCCCCGGCCGTTCCTGGTGACGGTACGAGCCAGGATGCTGCCGGGTCAGACCCCTGATGAGTTCGTCGACGCGGCGGAGGCAATGGCGCACGCGTGGCGAGTGCACTCGGTGCGGGTGTCGTCCCCTGCCCGTGGCGAGGTGGAGTTCACGATTTCGGCGAGGGATCCGCTGGCAGCCGTCGGCGGCCCCTCGGCGCTGGCGCGGCGCAAACACCACGGTCGGCCGTGGTTCCGGGTGTCGGTCACGGCGGAAACGCAGGAAACACCCGGTGCGGTGGCTGCTGCGAAAATCCTGCGGATCCCGGTCGGGCTGCGCGAGGACGGACAGCCGTGGGTGTTGGACCTGCGGTTGTTGCCGCATTGGATGATCACCGGCGCCACCCAAACGGGGAAGTCCACGCTGATAAACGCGGTCGTGGCGGAGCTGGCCACGCGTGATGTCGCGCTGGTCGGTATCGATCTGAAAGGAGGGATGGAACTGGGTCATTACACCGCGCGCCTGTCGGCGCTGGCCACGAATCGAGCGGCGGCGGTGCGGGTCCTGGGCTACCTGGTTGACGTGGTGCTAGAGCGCACCGTGCAATGTCGGCTTGCTCAGGTGCGCTCGATCTGGGACCTGCCGGATCAGATCCGGCCGGTGCCCATCGTGCTCCTGGTCGATGAGCTGGCAGAGCTGTGCATGGCCACCGATCCCAGAGACAAGGCTGATGCGCTGGCCTGCTCCACCAACCTGGTTCGCCTGGCACAACTGGGGGCGTCCCTCGGGGTGCATCTGCTGGTGGCTGGCCAACGGGTCGGATCCGATTTGGGACCGGGTGTGACCATGCTGCGCTCCCAGCTCGGCGGGCGGATCTGTCACCGGGTCACCGATCCGGAGACAGCGAAAATGACGCTTGGGGACAAGTTCCCTGACGCGGTAATCGCCGCACAGGCCATCAGCCCGCTGGAACGCGGTGTCGCGGTGACCACCACCAATGAAGGCGGGTGGATGCGGGCCCGGTCGGCGAACATCGGCGCCGAGCAAGCGCAGCGCATCACCACCGACTACGCGCACTGCCGGGTGCTGCTGCCGGGCCTGAGCGATGTGGACCTGTCCGGGAGTGACGCGACATGCCGATAACCACCTCGGCGGCGCTGCTGTTCGGGATCGCAACCTTCCTGATGCTGCGGGCCCGCACGGTCAAGCTGCTGGAAACCATCATCATCGGCCTGTTCGGGTTCACCCTGGCCTCGTCCATGTTCGGGACTGCGATCAGCGCGGCGTTGCACTCCATCTTCTACGCCCACGCGGCGAAGAACGGCGTGCCGGTTGCTCCCGGTGCTCCCACAACGCTCCTGACCGGTGGTCCGTGATGGACCGCCAATCCGACACCATGACTGCGCTGTGGCTGCTGGCTGCTGTCGCTGTCGTGGCCTACCGGCGGCACATCGCCTACTGGCTGGGAATCGGGCTGGTCATGCTCGTGCTGACAGTCCTGCTCCTCGGCTGGAACCACTCCTAGGAAACGTGCCATCTGGGGCCGCCGGACCGAACTCGACTCGCGTCCGGCGCCCCGCCCCTCACACCTCACGCGCGCACGCACCACACCTCACAGACCTCGCCTTGATCTATGTCTGCGGCCCTTCTGTCGCACGGGGCTCACCCCGGCGCTGACGCCTCCGCCGCGATTCACTCAACCCCGCTTCTTGCCTTCTCCCTGATGCCTTCAACGGATCCGCGCGCTCCGTCCGCATCCTCGTGAGGCGCCTGCCAGCTTCATCGGCCGGCGCCGCCCGGTCTGCAAGGAGAAGCAGAACGTGCCACAGACCCCCAGGTCTGAGACCACAACACCCAACCCGGCCCGACTGGCATCGATACCCGTTGAGGATCGCGCCTGGTTCGAGCTGCTCTCACGCCCGGACTATCCGGCCATCGAGCAACAGATCCGCGACGTCGGCGCCTGCGAAAACCCCGTCTGGCTCACCGGCCGCACACTGCTGGTTGCGATCGCCACCGGGGAAGTCGTCGCGTCCTGGTCCTCGGAGGGAACCCCCTTCGGCGCGGTACCCGTGCGCTGCATGAACCGACGCGCAACCCGATGCGCCTCCTGCTCGCGCCTGTACGCCGGGGACGCGTTTCACCTCGTACGCGCAGGCCTGTCCGGCGGCAAAGGCGTACCAGACGCGGTGGCCGGGCATCCGCTGGTGTTCGCCACATTCACCGCACCATCATTCGGGCCGGTGCACCGACGTCCCAACCCCAACCGGCCCCAAGACACATGCCGGGCTCGGCGAGGCAATCCGCGGTGCCCTCATGAGGTTTCGATGATCTGCCAACAGCGCCATGAGCCTGGGGATCCACTGATCGGGCAACCGTTGTGCGTCGCCTGCTACGACTATCCCGGGCATGTGTTGTGGAACGCGGGCGCCTCCGCGTTGTGGGCTCGGATGGTGGACTTCCTGTATTGGCGGCTTGCTCGCGCTGCCGGTGTTCCTCGGTCGCAGATCCGGCGCACCCTCCGCGTGGAGTACGTGCGTGTTGCCGAATATCAGGCACGCGGGCTCGTTCACTTCCATGCGGCGTTCCGTCTGGACGGCCCCGACGACAGGGCACAGGAACCCCCGGCCTGGGCCACGGCCGAACTGCTCGCCGCCGCTATCGGGCAGGCAGCTTCAGCGGCACGGCTCCGCATGGCCGAAACTATCGAGATCGGTGCCCCGGTACTCCTATTCGGGGAACAGTTCGACGCCCGCCCCATCGTCCTCGATGCGGACTTGCAGGCAGAGCGCGCGGCTGGCTACCTGGCGAAATACGTCACCAAAGGCACCGAGGACGCATACGGATCCGACGTTCCGATCACCCACCGATCACAGATAGCCCCACTGGCACGCACCGACCACGCGCGGGCCCTGATGTATGCGTGTCGCACGATCGGCACGCTCGCGCCCTATCAGCCGCTAGGGCTGCATCGCTGGACACACATGCTGGGGTTCGGCGGGCAACCACTGACCAAAACCCGCCGCTACTCCAGCACCTTCAAGGCGCTACGGCAGATCCGCGCCGACTTCCAAAGCGGGGGACGGCCCAGGGTCGATAGCCAAGAAACTGCGCGCGACAGCCAGTGGCGATACGCCTGGCAGGGATGGCCAAACGGCACGATCGCGGAACAGGCCGCAGGCATCCGAGAAGAGCTCCAGGAGGCAGGCAAGCTCCTCCGACAGATGGAGGAGACGATGCCACGTGAGTGAGGAGAAGCGTCTTGCTCCAATCGATGGCAAGGAAGCACTGCGGGCATGGGCGCGGGAATGGGCTCGGCGGTTGCCGCCATGGTCTGATGAGCAGTGGCATCAGATCAACGCTGGGCTCGGCTATCGAGTAACGTCGCGCCAGCCGCAATCCGCCGTTGCAGATGGTGAGTCGCCTGCCGACAGTGAGTAGGGCCAGACCGTCGCGTAAGGGCGGGTGGGTGGGTTGGGAAACCGCCAGCCGCCAGCCCTTAGTTGATCATGATCTTAGTCTGCGGGCTAAGGGCGCGCCCCGCCTGGCCAAGGGCACCGGGCGGGGCGTTGCGAAGTGGGCAGGCTATGCGGCCACTGGGGTAAGTCGCTCCTGTACGGGGACGTTGCGACGGCGGCCGACGGGTGCCACGACTACAGCGGAGAAGGCGCGTTCCAGATAGATGCGCTGCTCCACCAGCGTCAACCGGCCCTTCTCCCAATCCTCACGCAGGGTCGCCGGAGCGGGCGCGACGGGTACGGTCGCCTTCAGGAAGGCATTGCGGGCGTTGACGAGTTTCCGCTCCTGGGCCTCGTACTCGTGGAGGTCGGCATAGTAGCGCTCGGCGCTGATCTTCCGTTCCCTGCGGGCGGCTCTGGCTGCGGCGATGTCTTCACGCACGGCTTCGAGCTCGGTTTCGCGGTCCCACACGGTAGGCCCGGAAACCACCTTGGCCTGTTCGGCCTCCAACTCGTATTTGGCTAGAGCCAGTTCGATGAGTGCCGTATCCGTAGCCGGGCCGTCGATCTTGACGCCACCGCATCCACCCGAAGCGGCAGGCTGGCAGGTATACCAGAAGAACCCCTCGGGCTTGCCAGACTTCGCCGTGGCCTTCAGCGCTCGGAGCGGAGCGTCACACTCGTTCTTTCCACATCGCAGAGTCCCGGTTCCCAGATAGTTGCGAACGTTGGCGCCGTCGCCGCGTCCTGGCTTTGCCCCAATGATCGCAATCACCCGCTCCCATTCCTCGGGAGAAATCATGCGGTCCCACTTGCCGATGACTGGATTTCCCTCTTCGTCACGCGCCGTAACCGTATACCGAGCGCGCGTCTGCGTGTCGTCTCCTCCGTCGCCATCGACGGTCACCATGCGATAACCGGCCATACGCGGGTTTCGCAGAACGGTCTTAAGCGTGAAGCGAGTCCACGTCTTACCTCGGGCGGTCAAGATACCGCGCCGGTTCCAATCAGCCACGATCGCGGTAACGGCCTTGCCCTCTAGAAGGTCCGCGACGGCCTTCCTGAGGATCTTGGACTCCTCCGGATGGAGCGTGCGCTTGTCCTCATTCCACCCAAAGGGGCGGTGCCCTCCCGTCGGGATGCCTTCGCGCTGCAATGCCACATGCTTGTCTTTGCCCCTGAGTGCCGTGTCAGCGGACTGGCCGGCCTTGAAAGCGACGATAACTCGGGCGTAGGTACGGCCGGTCTCGGTTAGCAAGTCCAACGCTCCTCGCCGGTCCAAGATCGGGCGCTTGGAGTGGATCACAGTGTCTATCGCATCCTCCAGGTCCCGGTTGTCCCGCGTCAGCCGGTCCACGTCTGCGATCATCAAACCGTCGATCGGCTGGCCGCTCTCGGTCACCTTGCCTTTGCTCAGGTCGCCAAGCGCCAGCTTGTAGATGGGACGAACGACGCGCCATGCCACGGTTCCGTCTTCAAGAGTGACCTTCCGGCGCTTCCACGCCGAGGTGTGCGGTTCGTCGTAGATGTGAACGACGGTCCCGCCCATCGACTCAATGCGCTGAGTGCAGCGGTTCACCTGCTCGTCTCGGTTGTTGATGTCCTGCCCAGTCTCAGGGGCGGCCTTCGCGGTCTCGTCGTCCATGCCCCGGTCCTTCAGGTGCTTGCGGCGATGCGACTCGTTCGAGAGACGAGCCAGGATCGCGAACCGCATCCCCGACAGATCGCCCCTCTGAGCCTGGTGTATCAGGTCCCTGCGCTGTGAATTCATACCTTTAGGTTACATCCATGCATGTTCTTGTTCGCGAACTTCTTCGATCCGGACGACGTGCCCTACCGCCTCATGGTCCTGGTCCAGCTCCTGGCCTCCCTGGGCATCGCCTCCGGCATCCCGTACGTGTTCGAGAGCGACGACTTCCGCATCGTCGTGGCCAGCTACGTCGTGATCCGCATCGTGATGGCCGCGCAGTGGCTGCGCGCCGGCCACGCCAACCCCGCGCTGCGGCCGTTCTGCAACCGCTGGGCCTACGGGATCCTGGGCGTGCAGGTCGGCTGGGTGGTGTTCGGCTTCGGCATCCGGGGCCTGACGCCGCTGCAGACCATCCCGTTCTTCATCCTGGGAGCCGCCGTCGAGCTGGCCGTGCCCGCCTGGGCCCAGCGCGCCGAGGGAGCCCCGCAGCCGCACTCGGAGCACGTCGAGGAGCGCTACGGCCTGTTCACGATCATCATCCTGGGCGAGATGGTGCTGGTGGCCTCGGCGGCGTTCAACAGCGCCCTGACCGACCACAAGCACCTGGCGCCGCTGATGGTCGGCGCGATCAGCGCGGGGGTGCTGGCGTTCTGCCTGTGGTGGCTGTACTTCGGGTTCCTCGGCGAGTACGACCTGACCCGGAACCGGACGGCGTTCATCTGGGGCTACGGGCACTACTTCATCTACGGCAGCCTGACCGCGATCGGCGGCTCGATGGCCGCGCTGCTGGAGCAGGTCGCCAGCGACGACGGCGCCCTCGGGCAGACGGCGATGGCCTTGACCCTGTCGGTTCCGGTCGCGGGATTCCTGGCGACGATCGCGCTGCTGCGCCGCGTCAGCGAGTGGGCGGCGTGCTCGCGCTGGCTGATGGCGGCGGCAGTGGTGTTCCTCGTCGGCACCGGCGCGGGCGCCGCCTGGGGCGCGATGTGGACGCTGTTGTCCGTATGCCTCGCGACCGCCGCCTTCTTGGCTTCGGAGATCGTCACGAAGTGGAAGGCGGCGGTCAGACGCCGGCAAAACCAGGGTGCTGCTTAAGCCAGCGAGTCTTCCGCCTCCAGCGTCACGGAGACGCTGTTGACGATGGCAGCAATCTTAACCGCTTCCTGGACCGTCTCGCGGGAGGCTCCGGCCTTGACCAGAACCTGTTCGTGGGACTCCAGGCAGCGCTGGCAGCCGTTGACGGCCGACACCGCGAGGGACCAGAGCTCGAAGTCGAGCTTGTCAACACCATGGTTCGCCATGAAGTTCATCCGCAGGCCCGCCCGCAGATTCTGGTACTCGGGATCACCCAGCAGATGCATGCCCCGGTAGTACACATTGTTCATGGCCATGATCGCCGCGGCGCGGGCCGAGGTCGGCAGGGAAGTCGGCCCTCGGACATGGCAATAGACTCGCCCGGCTCAGCACCCCAGCCCACGGAGCATCGAGGACCGAATGAGCGAGCAGAACAGCACGGGCGAGACAGCGGTCGTGGTCGGGATCGGCGGCGAGGTCGGCCACGGCGTGGCGGCCGCGCTGCTCGCCGCGGGATACCGCGTCGCCGCGTCGGCGGACCAGACCGCCGTGCTCGACACCGCCAGAACGGAGTTCGGCCCGGTCTACGGCGAGTCCTTCGAGCCGCTGCTGGGAGAGGCCGACAACCCGGCCCTCGCCGACTGGACCATCGGCGAGTTCCGTCCGCGACTGCTCGTCCTCGTTGCCGGCGCGGACGAGCGGACCGCCGCTCAGGAGACCTTTCTGTGGTGCCGCGAGGTGATCATGGGTCTGCTGGCGAACAGCACGACGATCGTCGTATCCGGCCACCCCGGCGTGCGGGCCCTCGTCGAGGACGCGGCCAATCAGCCGGAGATGGCAGCACGCTTCGGAATGAGGTTCCTGTTCCAGGACACCGCCGGGACGGCCGAGGAGACCGTCGCAGCGGTGCTGGCCAAGGCAGGGCTCTGAGGCTGCCCGTCACGTCGAGATGTCCGGCAGGCCCGCCACGCTCAGTGCCCTCGCCTCCGAGTTGCCGGCAGCCACGGGCAGATCTCACAAATTCCGATGACAGCCACAACAGATCATTGCCGCGGAAACTACCTTATGCAGTGCAGCCGAACTTGCGATCGCCTCCCGACGGCGCCAGATGCGACTGTCACCTAAATGGAGCAAGCCATCCAGCTGCGGAGAACGGGCCCGCAGGCCGGTCGAGCAGAGAAACAGCTGGCCAGACGCCTGAATTACGCACGGTGGACAGCCAGTAAAATGTCAATTTTTGGTCAATCCGTGGTGAGCCGCTGAGTCCATACTAAAATTCGCAACAAGAATCTCACCAAAATCAAATTCCCAGAGTGCTGAGTCAGTACTCAGCCGACTCAGCACTTCCGGTTCCACGGTAGCTCCGGAAGGGGTCGACATCATGTTAGGTCGTCTAACCACGACAGTGGCACTGGCCCTGGGGACGGTCGCGATAGGCGTCGGACCGGCCCTCGCGGCCAGTCCCCACTTCATCAATGCCTCGGCGACGGGGCCAAGCAGCAGCGGGACGCTCAGCGTCAACTTCAAGGAAGCCGGCCTGGGTGACAACGCGAGCGTCACCTACCAGGCGAGCGCGGACGCGACCGCGGTCTACGCCTGCCTCAACCACGGTGGCCACCACCCACAGGCCAGCAACAAGGAGACCGTCTCCGGTCCGGTCAGCGCCACCGCCACGTTCTCGTCAGGCAAGAACGGGTCCATCAGTCAGTCGCTGACGCTCCCGCCGCCCAGCGCTGGTTCCTTCAGCTGCCCCAGCGGTCAGACCCTTGTTCTGGCGTCGGACAGCTTCAGCAACGTCACCATCACCGACACGACGAACTCTCAGACTGAGAGCATCGCCGGGACGTTCTCGCGCGTGTTCTTCAACGTGTGACTCCGCCCCGGGTGGACTGCGGCCGGATCGGCGGTCGCAGTCCGCGGTTTCTGGACACACCTACAGGGCGCTGCCTTCGAGCACGCCGCTGAGTGCGGCGGTCGCGGCGGCGCCAATCGCGTGACTGCGGTCGGTGCTTCGGACCCCCGACGGCGACCTACTTCCTGACCGCGAGCCCCTCGAGAATCCCCGGGTTGGCGCAGAGCTCCTTCGCGTACTGCGCAAGGATGTCCGTGAATACGGTCACGGATCGCGTCGTCCGCTTCGGCAGGATCAGGATCTCGTCTTCGTCGAAGCCCTCGCTGACCTCGGTGGACACGATGATTCCGCCCGAGATCGTCAGAAGTCCGGAGCGGCTGAAGGCGGCCTCGATCGTCATTTCCAGGTTGCGGGTGCCGTCCAGACCGATCCGCTCGCCGATGAGGAGGGCCGATCTGTCCAGATCTTCAAAGTAGTCACCGCGAAATAGGCTTTCTCTGCCGCTGAGGACGTACTCGTGACTCCCCACAGACCACACCGTGCCGGCGTAGTCCAGCAGGACGTCCCGCGACCGCGGCCATGGCGAGTGCCACTGAGACGGTGTCGTCCTCCACGATTGTTCCCCTTCCGATCACGGGCGCCTGGATCAGGATACGAACTACTATGCGAGATCGCCCTCGCCCCGGCAGCCCCGAAGACTCTGACCCCCCGCTGTCAAAGGACCCCTCCTGAGCACCGGCGCCCCGAATCGGGGAAGGTAGCCACCGTGGTGGACACTGCGGGGTCGGGGACAGCGAAGGTGGGGGCGTCGGTCGGCGGCCGCTACCGCCTCACGGCCAAGCTCGGCGAGGGCGGCTTCGGCGAGGTCTGGCGGGCGCGCGACCGGTCGCTCGACATCGACGTCGCCGTCAAGCAAGTGCGCCTCCCGCTGAGCGCGCCGCGCTCCCAACTCGCCGCGCAGACCGAGCGCGCGCTTCGTGAAGCGCGCCATGCCGCCAAGCTGCGCGACCATCCGAACATCGTGGCCGTCCACGACGTCGTCGACGACGGCGGCCCCTGGATCGTCATGCAGCTGGTCGAGGGCCAGACGCTCGCCAACCGCATCAAGGACCAAGGTCCCCTCACCGAGCCCGACGCCGTCTACCTAGCCGCCTCGCTCCTGCAAGCGCTGCGCGCGGCGCAGGCGGCCAAAGTCGTCCACCGCGACATCAAGCCGGCCAACGTCATGCTCACCGAGGACGGCGACGTCCTCCTCACCGACTTCGGCATCGCAGTGCACGACACCGACCCGTCGATCACCGACTCCGGCGTGATCCTCGGCTCGGCCGAGTACATGGCCCCCGAGCGCGCACGCGGCCAGGAAGCCACGGCCGCCAGCGACCTGTTCTCCCTCGGCGTCACGCTCTATCACGCGATCGAGGGCACGTCGCCCTTCCACCGCGACACGCCCACCGGCTCGCTCACCGCAGTGCTCTTCGAAGACCCTCAGGAGCCGCAACGCGCCAAGGCCCTCAAGCCGCTCCTAGGCGCACTCCTCCTCAAAGAACCCGCGAACCGCCCCGAACTCGCCGACGCGCTGGCCATGGTCGACGAGGCAGCCGAACAGCTCGCCGATGGCGACGCCACGAGCCTCGGCTCGACCCGCGCCTACACTCGCCCCTTCAAACCGTTCGACGCCGGACCGGGCAAGAACGGCGGCGCGAAAGAAGTCGCCGGGCTGCTGGCCAAAGCGATCCGGAAGAACGCCGCCGCCGCGATCCTCCACGCCGAGGACCGGATCCAGACGGCCAACGAGAACCGCCGCAACCGCACAGCTCAATCAGCTCAATCAGCGCAGTCGGCCCAGTCACCCCAGTCAGCTCAATCAGCGCAGTCCAAGAAGACAAAGCAAGCAAAGCAATCAGGCAACTCGACCTTCACCATCACGGGCCTCACCAACAAGAACTCCGCGAAGCCCCGATCCCCCTGGCAGACCAAGGCGATCTTCCTCCTCATGCTCGCCCTCCTCGGCATGGCGGCCTACGCCCTCAAACACGCCGAGATCCCCACCGCCTGGCACCCCGTCTTCGCCGACCAGGACGCCCGCGAAGCAGCCCAGAACGGGACCTCCTCTCAGCACCCCGCGCTCTCCCCCGGCTGGTGGCTGATCGCCCCGACCAGCTTCATCGGCATCACCGCCGCGACGCTCTGGACCATCGCCGCCGTGAAAGCGATCCCGAACGCGGCCGGCGGCACCGTGACCGTCGTGGCCGGCATCGTCGTCTTCGCGGCAGGCGCCGGCGCCGCCTTCGCGGCGGAGGCCGCCGGCGCCGGGATCTACCGCACCTGGCTGCCGCCGATCGGCGCGATCTGGGCATCCGCCGGAACGCTCGTCGGCGTCCTGACCGTCGCGATCGGCTGGTCCGTCGAATCCGACACGAAGCGGAAGGCGGCGAAAACCAAGGCCAAGCCGTAAACGCCAGCCGCCCACCACAGCTGTCACGCGACGACGTCCCGACGACCGCCCCTACGACAGCGAGCTCCAAGCCACATCCACCAACGCGGCAGCCTGCTGAGGCGAGTGCATCAGATCGCCACCGCCACCGAACCGCAGCCGGACCGTCAGATGCGCGGACGTACGCTCGCACGTCAGGGTATTGACGCTGTCCGACTGCGGCTGCTGACCCGCCTCGGTGGGAAGGTTGGCGACGAGACAGTGGACGTCGCCCACCGTGACGATCTCCTGGTCCGGCTTGGCCAACCCGAGATCCTGCGCGTTCACAAACGGCACATACGGCGTCGGGCTCTGCGCCCGCACCGCCTCCAACGTGACGAAGTTCGCGAGATCGGCGTCGGTGTACCGCTGCACGACCACCGCCGCTCCGCCATACGCCGCCGACAGGTTCTTGGCGCTCTGCGGGTCGGAATCGTTGATCAGCTTGAGAGAGCCCGGAGTGTACTTCGGGTTCTTCTGCACCTGCGTGTAGGCCCCGATGGACGCCGGCGCCTTCAAAGACGCCTTGCCGGCGCCGAACGGGCTGCTGTCGCTGTTCATCAACCACGGAACGCAGAGCGCAGCGGCGCCGACCACGAACCCTGCGATACCGGCGACCAGCGGAGACCGCAGCGAAAGACCAGCCTTTGCCGGCGCCGTCGACGACATCGGCACCATCGGCGGTGTCGCCATCGGAGGTGTCGGCACCGTCGGCGGCATCGACGAATCCTGCGGCACCATGGGATTCGGAACAGTCGGATCGGACATGGGGTTCACCGTAGCCACCTCCGCTCCGGCCGAAGCCTCCCGCGAGGCTCTCGATGCAAACCGCAGTAACGAATTACGTAGTTCTACGCACGTCCCCCGCCAGCGCCGCGAACCCAGCGGCCACAACCACCGCGTTGCCGCCACCGCGTCTAAGGCTGCGGAACCACTTCCGGATACGCCGCCGAACTACCGTCCATCAGCGGCGACGAGATCCCCTTGAGCGTCTTGTCAAAGAATGCCGCGACGTAGTCTCGCGTGATCTGGACGCTGCGATACCCGTCCAGGCTCTGCCCCGGAACCGGCATCGACGCCTCCTGAGCGAGCACCGCGATGTCGGTGAACGACGCGTGCGCCTCCCCGGACACCGCGTACCAGCGCTTGTAGCCGGTCAGATCGGCCCAGGTCTGGTCCCAGTCGGGAGCATCGCCTTCAGCGTGGTCGCTCTGCTTGCCGAACAGCATGAAGGAACGACCGCCGAGGCCACCGGCCGGCACGGTGGGCCAGAAGGTGCCGTCCAGATTCACGCCGGCCAGGATCCGCGGGTCGGCCTCCATCGCGGCCGCGGCAGCCGCACCGCCGACCGAGTGGCCGGCCATGCCGATGCCGCACGCGTCGATCAGATGGCTGAGATTCCACACGTGGCCCCGGGTGAGCTGGTCGATCACGAACTTCACGTCCACACCCCGGCTGGTGACCAGCTGCTCGTTGGTCGCCGGGTCCGGCCCGGTCTGGCTGCACCACAAGCACGGCGCGATGCTGCCGTCGGCCAGCTGCTCGCCGCTGTCCTCGTACGGGTGGCCGACCAGCGCGACGACGTACCCCCGGCTCGCCAGATCGGTCGCCAGCGAAGTCAGCGTCGCGCGCGGATTCTCCAGGCCGGGCGACAGGACGATCAGCGGGAACCTGCCCGGCGCGGCCTTGGCACCGGTGAAGGCGTTGGTCTGCAAGGCGGCGACGGCTTCGGGGGTGACTCCGAAGCCCGGGGGCACGCGCAGCGTCACGAAGTTCTGCGCCTCACCCGCGCTCATGTACGGAGCAGGCTGCCCGGTGCCCTGCCGCGCGGGGTAGAACATCGAAACGGTCAGTTGGCGGTAGCCGGCCGAGGGGTTCCACGGGTCGAGGCGGCTGGTGTCGGTCAGGTGCAGAACGTCCTCACCTGCCGCATAGCGACCGGTCGGCGCGGGAAGCGAAAACTGCGCGGCGGACGATGCGGCCGTCGCAGAACGCGAGACAGAAGCCGCGTGCGGAGCCGAGGCCGCAGAAGCAGCGCCGGACCCGGCGAAAGTGAGCGCGGAGACAGACAGGGCGACGATCGCGGAGGCCGCCAAGCGGCGTCGGTTGATTTCCATGGCTCGAAGCTACGAGCCGGCCCGGTCAGCGTGAATCAGCCCACGGATGGCACTTCGCCGCAGCTCATCCCCCAGGTCCAGGGGCCTCATCCCGCAGAATGAGGCCCCTGTTATGAGAGACGCTTCACCGGAAGAAGCAATTCACCGGAAGGCACGCCGCACCGGAAAAAGCGCTTCGCCGGATCAGTCGACGACAGCGAGCGCGTCGATCTCCACCAGCATCGACTCCTTCGGCAGCTCGACGAACACCGTCGTCCGGCCCGGCTGCACACCGTCCGCGCCGAGGTTCGCGGCGAGGAACTCCCCGTAGGCCTCGTTCATCTCGGCGAAGTGCTCGCGGGTGGTGAGGTAGACGCGGAACATCAGGATGTCGTCGACGGTGCCGCCGCCGGCCTCGACGATCGCCTTCACGTTCTCCAGCGTCCGCGTGGTCTGCGCCTTCACGTCGCCGGGGGCCACGTACTGGCCCGTCGCCGGGTCCTCGCCGCCCTGGCCGGACACCTGCAGGAACGGTCCCTTGCGCACGCCCTGGGAGAGCACCGGCATGGGAGCCGGGGCACCGTCGGTGCGGATCTCGGTCTTCGTGGAGGCCATGGGATGGCTCGCTTTCTTTCGGGGTTGGTTCTTCGGCTCAGGATTCGAAGTCGGGGACGACCGGTCGCCGGACACGGTCAAGGAGCGCCCGCATCAGCCGAGATGGCGCGCACGGCATCCACCAACTGGGGCAACAGTTCCAGGACCTGCTCATACGGCAGGACGACGTCCGGTACCGAGATCGACACCGCGGCCACCGCGCGCCCCGACGCGTCCCGCACCGGCGCGCCGACGCAGTTGATGAACGTCTCGTGCTCGGCGTGGTCCTGCGCCCACCCCTGCGCGGCGACGGTCTCCAGCTCGGTGAGCAACTGCGGCGCCGACACGATCGTGTTCGGCGTGTGCGGCACGAACTCGATCCCCGCCACGACCCGCCGCCGCTCGGCCACCGGCAGATCGGCGAGCAGCACTTTCGCGACAGCGGTGTTGTGCAGCCCCGCCTTCAACCCGATGCGCGAATACATCCGCACCTTGTGGCGCGAGTCGTACTTGTCGATGTAGACGACCTCGCCGCCTTCATACGCCGCGAGGTGCACGGTCTGGCCGGTCGCCGCGTTGAGCGCCGCCAGATGCGGAGCTGCGATCCGGCGGATGCCGCGCTGCTCCATCGCGAGGCTGGACAGGGCGAACAGGCCTGCGCCGAGGTGGTAGCGGTAGTCGGCGTCGCGGTAGACGAAGCGGTCGGCCTCCAGCGACTGGAGCAGGCGCAGGACGGTGGTCTTGTGGACGCCGATCACCTCGGCCAGCTGGTCGAGCGAGCGCTCGCCCTCGCCGAGCTCGGTGAGCAGGCGGAGGGCGCGGCTGACGGTCTGGCTCATCGAACCCTCACCTCCGCATCCCGAATGCGATGCCGTCGATGGAGATCCGCGTCGCGCGCCACTGTTCCTCGGGAGCGTCGAGCAGTGCGGCGACCGCTGCGGCCGACCACTGACCGTCGTGGTCGGCAGCAGCGGGGGAGTCGGCAGGATCCACCTCGCCGAGCCTGCTCAGGTCGCCCAGCTCTCCGACATCGCCGTGCGCCACCAACGCCGAAGCGGCAGCCAGATGGCCGAGCCGCAGACGCCGCCGCTCGTCGAACCCGTGCAGCGTGCCGGCCAGATAGCCGGCGGCGAAGGCGTCGCCGGCCCCGGTCGGCTCGACCACGTCCACCGCCAGCGCCGGCTCGGACACCGCTCCGTCGGCGGTCAGCGCGGTGACCACCCGCTCGGCGTCCTTCACCACGATCGTCGCCGGTCCGGGAAACAGAGCCCTGAGCTTGGCCGGCTCGCCGGTGCCGAAAGCGGCTTCCGCCTCGTCCGCGCCGAGCAGCGCGACGTCGGCCGCGTTCACGAACTCCCGCAACACTTCCGCGTCGCGGTCCCGCCACAACACCGGCCGCCAGTTCAGATCGAAGCTGACCAGCCGGTCGCCGCGCGGCGCGTTCAGCAACGCCCGCACCATCTCCAAGCACGTCTCCGACAGCGCCGGCGTGATCCCCGTCAGATGGATCAGCCGCGCGCCGTCCATCAGGCGCGACACCGCGGGCTCGCGCAGCGTCGCCGCCGACATCGCCGAGGCCGCCGAACCGGCGCGGTAGTAATGCAGCCTGCTGCGACCCGCGCCGAGATCGCCCTCGCGCTCCGATCCCCCGGTCTCCTTCAGGTACAGCCCCGTGGGCCGGCCCGGGTCGATCGCCACTCCGGAGGTGTCGACGCCCCGGCCCGCCACCTCGGCGGCCAACCGCCGCCCGAACCCGTCGTCGCCGACCCGGCTGACCCACGCGCTGGGAATCCCCAACGCCCGCAGCGCACACGCCACGTTCGACTCCGCACCGCCCGCCGACACCGCGAACGACCCGACCCCCTCCAGCGGCCCCGGCGCGTCCGGCAGCAAAGCCGCCATCGACTCGCCGACACACACCGCCCACGGCGTCTCCACTCGGCCTCCCCAGTCATCCCGTCGGTCCGTCGGCGCGTCCGGCGATCGCCGCCGACGTTGACCGCCCTTCGGCTCGAATGCTAGAACCGGAGGGCAGCATACGCAACGAGCGTTGCACATAACGCAATCCACCTGGCAGCGGAGGCGCCGTATGGTTCACCAGACGTTCGGCCGCCGCACCGCGGGGTCCGGCATCGACCGCGCCGCCGTCGCCGCCCTCGGCGAAGAGCACCTCGACTGGCGGTTCAAAGCCCTGCCGCCGGAGGCCTGGGGCCGGACCGCACAGGCGTACGTCGCCTCGTCCCCGCACCTCGCCGACCTCGGCACGCCGCTCCTCACTCTCGACGCCGGCGCCCTCGACCACAACCTGCGCACCATGGCCGCCTGGTGCCGCGGGGCCGGCGTCGCCCTGGCCCCGCACGGCAAGACCACGATGGCCCCCGCGCTCTGGCAGGCCCAGCTCGACGCCGGCGCCGTCGGCATCACCCTCGCCAACCTCCCGCAGCTCCACGTCGCCCGCGCCTTCGGCGTCCAGCGCCTCATGCTCGCCAACTCGCTCCTCGATCCGGCGGGCCTGGCCTGGATCGCCGGCGAACTGGCCGGTGACCCGGACTTCGCGTTCGCCTGCTGGGCCGATTCGGTGGACACCGTCACCCAGATGGACGCCGCCCTGCACGCCGCGGGCGTCGGCTCCGGCCCGGATCCCGAGACCGACCGCCCGGTCGAGGTTCTCGTCGAGCTCGGCGCCCCGGGCGGCCGGACCGGAGCGCGCACCATCGCAGAGGCCGAAGAGGTCGCGCGTGCCGTCCGAGCCGCACCGACGCTACGGCTCGCGGGCGTCGCGGGGTACGAGGGTTCCTTGGCTCACAACGCTTCCCCCGAAAGCCTCGCCACGGTCCGCGCCTACCTCCGCGACCTCGCCGAGCTGCATCGCCGCCTCGCTCCGAACGCCTACGAGACCGACCATCCCATCGTCACGGCCGGCGGAAGCGCGTATTTCGACACCGTCGCCGAGGTCCTGGTTCCGGCGGTGGCGGAATCAGGGAGCGAAGTCGTCATCCGCTCCGGCGCCTACGTCGTCCACGACGACGGCTTCTACCGTGGCATCTCGCCGTTATCGCGCACGGAGAACGCGACGGCCTTCCGCGCCGCGATGCACGGCTGGGCCCGCGTCGTCTCGCACCCCGAGCCGAACCTCTCCCTTCTCGACGCCGGCAAGCGCGACTTCCCCTTCGACGAGGGCCTGCCGATCCCCGAGCTCGTCCGGGGCGGCGGGCAGGCTTCCGGCGCCGTCACGGCGCTGAACGACCAGCACACCTTCCTGCGCGACGCCGGCGACACCGCCCCGGTCGGCGCCGTCCTCCGCCTCGGTCTCTCCCATCCCTGCACCGCCTTCGACAAGTGGACCCTGATCCCGGTCCTCGACGACGCCGACAGCGCCGACCCGAAAGTCGTCGACCTGGTGAGGACGTTCTTCTGATGGCAGACCTGGTCTTCCGCGGCGCGACCGTCGTGGACGGCACCGGCGCGGACCGCTACCGCGCCGACGTGACCGTCACCGGCGGCGTCATCACCGACATCGCCGAACTCGACAGCGCACCATCGCGACCGACAGCGTCGCGCGTCATCGATGCCGAGGGCCTGGTCCTCTCGCCCGGCTTCATCGACATGCACGCGCACTCCGACCTGCGCGCCCTCATCGAGCGCGAGCACCCCTCCCGCGTCACGCAAGGCGTCACCTGCGAGGTCCTCGGCCAGGACGGGCTGTCCTACGCCCCGGTCGACGACACCACGCTCCCGGGCCTGCGCCGCCAGATCGCCGGCTGGAACGGCGATCCCGACGACTTCGACTGGAGCTGGCGCACCGTCGGCGAATACCTGGACCGGCTTGATCAGGGCATTGCGATCAATGCCTGCTACCTCGTCCCGCACGGTTCCGTCCGCATGCTCGCGATGGGCTGGGACAACCGCCCGCCGAGCCGCGCCGAGCTGGACCGCATGCGCGAACTCCTCGCCCAGGGCCTGTGCGAAGGCGCCGTCGGGATGTCCAGCGGCCTGTCCTACACCCCGGGCATGTACGCGGCCACCGACGAGCTCGTCGAACTCTGCGAAGTCGTCGCCGCCCACAACGGCTACCACTCGCCGCACCAGCGCTCCTACGGCGCGGGCGCTCTCGACGGCTACGCCGAGATGATCGAGATCTCCCGCCGCTCCGGCTGCCCGCTGCACCTGGCCCACGCCACCATGAACTTCGGCGTCAACGCCGGACGCGCCGCGGAGTTCGTGGAGCTCATCGACGCCGCCTTGGCAGAGGGGTGCGACATCAGCCTGGACACGTATCCCTATCTCCCGGGCTCCACGACGCTGGCCGCGCTCCTGCCGAGCTGGTCGGCCGAAGGCGGTCCCGACGCGACGCTGGCGCGCCTCGCGGACCCGGCCCTCCGTGAGCGGATCCGGGGCGATGTCGAGGAACGCGGCAGCGACGGCAACCACGGTCTGGTCGTCGACTGGCGCACGATCCAGATCTCGGGCGTGCGCGACGCCGCCTTGGCGGACGCCGTCGGCCGGAACGTCGCCGAGATCGCGGCCGCCCGCGCCGTGACCGGCACCGAGGCGTTCTTCGATCTGCTGATCGCCGATCGGCTGGGGACGACGATCCTGCACCACGTCGGCAACGAGGAGAACGTGCAGGCCATCATGCGACACCGCGCGCACACCGTCGGCAGCGACGGTTTGCTGGTCGGAGCGCGTCCGCATCCGCGCGCCTGGGGCACGTTCCCGCGCTACCTCGGCCACTACAGCCGCGAACTCAAGGTCCTGACGCTGGAGGAGACGGTCGCGCGGATGACGGGCCGGCCGGCGCGCCGTCTGCGGCTCGACCGGCGAGGCCTGGTCCGCGTCGGCCACCACGCGGACCTCGTGCTGTTCGACCCGCAGACCGTGCGGGACACCGCGACCTTCGAGCAGCCGCGCCAGGCCGCCGAGGGGATCGTCGAAGTGCTGGTCAACGGGGTGTCGGTACTGACAGAGGGCAAGCCCACCGGAGCACTTCCGGGCCGGGCGCTGCGACGCACAGAGCAGGGGGTATCAGCAGCATGACTTTCGACCTTCCCCACCCGCACTTCCGGGAGGCACTGGCCGCCGAACCGGTGATAGCCGTGGTCCGGGCATCCTCGATCCCTGATTCCGCCGCGTTGTGCGCGGCCCTGGCCGGCGGCGGCATCACGTGTACGGAGCTCACGTTCAGCACGCCCGACGTGGTCCCGCACATCCGGGACGCCGTCGCCGCCGGGCACCGGATCGGCGCCGGGACCGTGCTCACCGCCGCGCAGGCGAAGGACGCGATCGACGCCGGAGCCTCGTTCCTCGTCACCCCCGGCCTGCGGCCCGAGGTCGCCGCCGTGGCGCACGAAGCAGGGGTCCCGATCGTGCTGGGTGCGCTGACCCCGACCGAGGTCGCGCAGGCCCTCGACCTCGGCACCGCGGCCGTGAAGATCTTCCCGGCCAAGGCTTTCGGCCCCGGTTACTTCAAGGACCTGCGCGGACCGTATCCGGGACTGCCGCTGGTCGCCTCCGGAGGGGTCAACGCCGACAACGCCGCCGACTACCTCGCGCAGGGCGCCCTCGCGGTATGCGCGGGCACTGACGTGGTCCCGCCGGACGTCGTGGCCGCCGGAGACTGGCCCGAGATCACCCGCCGCGCCCGAGCCTTCATGGCGGCCCTGCACCGCGCGGCTTGATAGCCGCCATAAGCGGCGGCACAGCCACCAGGGCTCTTCCCACGGCGGTCGCGGTGGACGCGCGCGCTGGATCCGGCTTGGAGGCGCGCAGGTTCGACGGGACGGCGCCTTCGCGGCGGATCGGGCTGGTGTAGCGGTCCCCGTCGGCGCGGGCCGAGGAGTTCGGCGGGCTGGCCGAGGCGATGCGCGACGCGGTCACGGCGGCGCGGCTGCCGGTACGCCTGGCTGCTTGACGCCTGCGGAACAGGGCAGGCGGAGCTGGCACTTCATCTGTCCCCGCCGCAGGTGAAGCGGCAGCTCCGGCCCATCAGAAAATAATGCTGAGAAAACGGTGAAACGCCAAGGGTTGTTGCCGATCGGTTATCAACTTTTGCGCGGTGATGACCGTTTCGTGATGCTACCGGCACGTACCGCACACACGGGCACCGGCTCAGCGGTTCCCGCCGTAGTTCCCGCCGCCCTGCTTCAATAGCGCCATGACGCCCCGCGAAGCTCCCGTGCCGCCCGCGATCGCCGCCCTGCCGCACGACCCGCGCGGCTATCCGATCCCCGCGATCACTCCGCGCGACGCCGAGGGCCGGCCGACGTTCGCCATCACCGGTGCGGCCCGCACGCTGATCTGCGCGATCGAGCGGCGCTGCTCGATCTGCGGCACGCCGATGGCGCCGGGCCCGGTGTACCGGGTCATCGCGCCGGCCGAGACGGACGCGCTGGCGGCCGCGCACGCCGCCGGGCAGAGCGCGGCCAACAAGGCGCCCTCGCCCGAGCCGCCGGGCCACCGCGCGTGCATGCTGTTCGCCGCGTTCACCTGCCCCTTCCTGGCCCGCCCCAACGCGCGCCGGGGCCAGGACGCGGAGGTCATGGGCTCCTCCCTCACACGGGGCACGGCCCGCGGAAGCTCAACGGAATCGGGGCTGGAGATCGGCGGCGCCCTAGCCGGTTTCGCAGACTACGAATTCAGCTACACGCCGGGCTCGAACCAGGTGGCGTTCCGCTTCACCGGCCTGACCGAGCTGCGCCCGCACCAGCTCGGCGCCGACCAGATCCCGGAGCTCGTCGCGGCGCTGGCCGACGCCGAGCCGCCGGCCGAGGCGTGCCCGCCGTATCTGCTCGACGACGAGGTCGCCGCCGCGCAGTACGCCCGCGAGCTGCTGGAGGCGGCAGTCGCCCGGAGCCGGGACCAGGGCGTTACCAAAGCGTGATCCGCAATCGCTGAACGGCAGCGAACCTCGGGGGCACGGCCGCGTCTTAAGGGCGACACCGTTTCGGGGAAAGGACCCCCTCGTGAGCCGCTCTTCTTCGCGTCGCCTGCTGGTCACCGCAGTCGCCGCCACCTCGGTCGCACTGCTGGCCTCGGCCTGCGGCAAGTCCTCGGACCAGCCGAGCGCGGGGCCGGCCGCCACGTCGGCCGCGACATCGTCGTCTCCGGCCGCGGGGGCATCCGCACCCTCCGCCGCCTCTCCGGCCGGCCCGCAGTACGCCGCCGGGACGCCGCTGATCTCCGACGGCACCGCGACGGTGACGATCGGCGGGACGCCGGTGACGTTCCCGACGGCGGTCTCCGAGGCGGCTTGGTCGCAGGACGGCAGCCGGATCGTGTTCATCGACGGCTCGGGGAACCTGGCGACTGCTCGCGCGGACGGCAGCGACGTGGTCGTGCTGGTCAAGCCGGCTCAGGGTTCGAAGTTGTCGAGCCCGGCGTGGCAGGGCGGCACCGTGCTGTACACGGAGCTGACCTCCGCTGGAACGCACTTCGTGAGGGAGGCGCACCTCGTCGGCCAGGCCGATCACACCGACCTCGATCTCTACACGCTGGCCGCCGCCGGGAGCGGGGCGAGCGTGAAGGACATCGCCGACACGTCGAACCCCGCCGGCGTGGTCCGGCGGACGGTCGGCGGCGCCCTCACGACCATGGCCTTCCAGGCGGCCGGGGCCAAGGGACCGGAAGTCTGGGTGCACGTGAACGACACCAACGCGCGCGGCGGCCCGAACCCCGCGGATGAGGTCGGCGCGGGCAGCTGGCCCGCGGTGAGCTCGACCGGCGAGGTGGCGTTCGTGGGCGGCGGGGGCGGGATCGAGGTGGTCACGTCGAAGATCCACGCGAAGCCCACGCTGCAGAAGATCGCGGACGGCGGCGCCGGTGCGAACCACTTGGCGTGGACGCCGGATGGCAGGTCGGTCGCGTACTCGACACCGAGCGGCATCATGGAGGCCGATGCCGGCCAGCCCGGCGCCGCTCCGACTCAGCTCTCTGCGAAGCCGGGGGTGGTGTCGTTCCTGCCGTCGGCGACGGATGTGGTCGTTCCGCTGTCGGGCACCTCGCCGACGGACCTCACCGGCGCCTCGATCGCGATCTCGCAGCA
>Ga0207671_10001101_pt1 | contig 32578 bp, 34 predicted proteins | sample KBSC24metaG_FD_184352 | JGI IMG/M metagenome (GOLD analysis project Ga0207671, IMG submission 184352) | Corn rhizosphere microbial communities from Kellogg Biological Station, Michigan, USA - KBS C2-4 metaG (SPAdes) (version 2) | ecosystem: Host-associated > Plants > Roots > Rhizosphere > Soil...
AACGCGGATGCGTCTCCTCCGAGGGGTATTGCGACATGTAACGGTAGAGAAAAGAATAATCATCCGCGGTCAGGTGAAAGCGTTTTGCCGGCGATACGGATTCCGGAAACAGGACGGAGCGCAACAGGCTTTGCTCATCTTCCAGTGGAACGTTGTTATGACGGGTAAAATCCATAGGCGAATGGATCAGTGAATCGTTCCGGTCCAGGTGAGCATTGCCGATAAACACCTGCCGGCTGAAATCGAAATGAGCCTTACTCTCTGCTGCCGGTTGCATATAAGCCACCCCTCCCTCCGGGACTTGCCCATCCGGCGAAGGCAACACTTCCTTCCGCAGGAACCGGACAGGATTGGTATGCCTGTTCTCCTCCTCTGTCATGGGGACAAAACGCCGGGTGATGCGTATACGGGGATACCCCAGCTGCCAGAGCCGCTCATTCAGGTATTGCTGACCCAAAAATTCATACAGCCTGTTATACGCATCATTATCGCTGACAAGAAAGATCTTTTTGATATACTGTGCCAGGGAAGGGAGTCCATCGGCGGCGCTGGTATCGGTGAAGACAGGATGCTGACCGCTGAAAGCGCTGTCCGTCAGCATGGGGCTGTATTTGTCGATGCCATAACGGCTAAGGCTGTTCATTTTCTCCAGGGCAAGAAAGGAGAGCGGCATTTTCACCGTGCTGGCGGGGTTGAAGTATTCCAACGGGTTCACCCGGTAATAATAGCTATGAAAATGAGGCCGGTTTCGGCTGTCACGGTTTATCCGGGTATAGATCAGCTGATAGCGGAAAGAATCGGGATGCATCAATATCGTTCTCAGCTGCGGCGAGGCATGAGTCTGAAGCAGGTCTTTCAGAAATGGGTCCGTTCTCTGGGCCCGGACTGTACCAAGCAGCATAAATGCAATGACGAATAACCTTATTCCCTTCATGATTCCTTAAATCTAGGGAATTTTCAATATTCCATTACCTTTGGCCTCCTTCAAACTTAATCCAAAATGAGGATCGTAAGCTATCTGAAAGAACAGCATGAACAACTGGCCATCCTGGTGGATGGATGGGTATACGATATGGAATTGATCCATCCCGACATCCCCAACACGATAAGCATGTACCTGAACTATTGGGACGACTTGTTCCCCATCGTACAGGCAGGCGAGCTGGCTATAAAAGACGGCCATATCGGCCGCGGAAAAGCAGTGCCGGTAGACAGCGTCCAACTGCTTGCCCCCGTGCCTTTTCCTTCTTCCTGCCGGGACGGATATGCGTTTCGCCAGCATGTCGCTGCCGCAAGACGCAACCGGAACGCCCCTATGATCCCCGAGTTCGATCAATATCCCATTTTCTATTTTACCAATCACCACAGCATCCAGGGACCCGGCGAGATCAGATGCATGCCCGATCATTTTGAAAAGCTGGATTTCGAACTGGAGGTGGCCATCGTCATTGCCCGTCATGGGAGGAATATCCCCGCGGAAGAAGCCGATGACTATATTGGGGGGCTGATGATCATGAATGATATGAGCGCCAGGCGATTGCAGATGGAGGAAATGCTGCTGAACCTCGGCCCCGCGAAAGGCAAGGATTTTTCCACCGTCATCGGACCCTGGCTGGTGACCCTGGATGAGCTGGAGCCCTTTGAAACCCCCTGTAAGGAGGGACATACGGGCAAAAACTGGAACCTGCGGATGCAATGCCGCGTCAACGACAAGCAGGTCAGTGACGGGAACCTCGCCGATATGGACTGGACCTTCGCGGAGATCATTGAACGAGCCTCCTATGGCGTGGATCTCTTCCCGGGAGATGTCATCGGCAGCGGCACCGTCGGAACGGGTTGTTTCCTGGAATTGAACGGTACAGGCCGGCTTAATGATCCTGATCACACGGAACAATGGTTACAGGAAGGCGATAAGATAGAGCTGGAAGTAGATGGACTGGGCATTCTCGCCAATACCATCGTCCGGGAGGATTCCAGTTTCTCCCTCCTGGCAAAAAAGAAAAAAGTATGACCCTCGACCTCTCTGCACTTACTCCCGTACTAAGGCACAATTACCTGCAATATGCCGTGGCGCCGCGTCCCGTATGTTTTGCCAGCACCATCGACAGGAATGGCCGGATAAATCTGAGCCCCTTCAGCTTTTTCAATATGTTCTCCTCCACTCCGCCGGTGCTGATCTTTTCTCCTTCCCGGAGAGTGAGGGACAATACTACCAAGCATACACTCGATAACGTGCTGGCTGTACCGGAAGTGGTGATCAACATTGTCGATTACGACATGGTGCACCAGGTCAGCCTGGCCAGCTGCGAATATCCCAAAGAGATCAACGAGTTTGTCAAAGCAGGCTTTACGGAAATGCCCGCTACCCGGGTACGGCCACCCATGGTAAAGGAAAGTAAAATAAAGATCGAATGTAAGGTCCTCGAGGTAAAACCCCTGGGAAATGAAGGAGGCGCCGGCAATCTCGTCATCTGTGAAGCACTGTGCATGCACATTGATGACGCTATTCTTGACGATGAAAAAAAGATGATCGATCAGCGCCGTATTCGCCATATAGCCCGCCTGGGAGGCGACTGGTACTGCAGGGTGGATGAGCACAACCTTTTCCAGGTGGAAAAACCCAATACCCAGCTGGGTATCGGTATCGACTCGCTTCCTGCTCCTATCCGCAACAGCGCCATTCTCAGCGGTAACGACCTGGGTCAGCTGGCCAATGTGCATGAGATGCCCGTAATCGACCCCGCCTTTTATGACGATACCCTAAAAAATATCTTTCAGTATTATTCCGTCAACCCGGAAGAGATGGAAAAAGAGCTGCACACCTACGCCAAAAAGCTACTCCAGCAGGGCAAAGTGACCGAGGCATGGCAGGTGCTGCTGGCGCTGTAGATCGTCAGGTGCAATTCCTAAACACTCCTTTTATTTATTTACCTTCGCGATTTCTACAATCTTTTTTGGATTATGACCACATCAAATTTGTCAGAGCAGGAGATCATCCGGCGCGAAAAACTGGAAGAGCTGAAAAAACTGGGCATCGACGCCTATCCTGCCCCTTTATATCCCGTAAATACAACCGCCGCCCATATCAAGGCCCATTACCAGGGAGAGGCTAATGCCGCGGAATTTGCCGATGTATGCGTAGCAGGCCGCCTCATGAGCCGCCGCGACATGGGTAAAGCCTCTTTCGCCAGCCTGCAGGACAGCACAGGGCGCATACAGATCTATATCAAACGGGATGACATCTGCCCGGGGGAAGATAAGGCCCTCTATGACAAAGTGTGGAAGCATCTGCTCGATCTGGGTGACATTGTGGGTATAAAAGGCTATGTCTTCACCACCAAGACAGGGGAGATCTCCATTCACGCCAAAGAATTCACCATTCTGACCAAGTCCCTTAAGCCGCTGCCTGTGGTAAAGGAAGTGGAAGGCGCAACCTTCGATTCGGTCACCGATCCGGAGTTTCGTTACCGCCAGCGCTATGCCGACCTGATCATCAATCCTCAGGTAAAAGAAACTTTTGTCAAGCGCAGCAAAATGATCAATGCCATCCGGGACTTCCTCAACGAACGGGGAGCCCTGGAAGTGGATACGCCTGTATTGCAAAGCATCCCTGGCGGCGCCGCCGCACGGCCCTTCGTCACCCACCATAATGCTTTGGATATCCCCTTTTACCTGCGTATCGCCAATGAGCTGTATCTCAAAAGACTGATCGTAGGAGGTTTCGACTGGGTATATGAGTTCAGCCGCAATTTCAGGAATGAAGGTATGGACCGCACGCACAATCCCGAGTTCACCGTCCTCGAGTTCTATACGGCTTATAAGGACTATCTGTGGATGATGGAGACGACGGAGCAGCTATTGGAGACAGCTGCGCTGGCTACCAATGGCAAAAGCATAGCGATAGTAGACGATAAGGAGATCGACTTCAAAGCCCCCTATCGCAGGATCAGCATGTATGACGCCATCAGGGAATATACAGGCATAGACATCAGCGGGATGGATGAAGCGCAGCTCAGGGATGTATGTCGCAACCTCCATATCCCCGTAGACAACACGATGGGTAAAGGCAAGCTCATCGATGAGCTCTTTAGTGAAAAATGCGAACATCATTTTATACAACCCACCTTTATCACGGATTACCCGGTGGAGATGAGCCCGCTTACAAAGAAACACCGCAGCCGTCCGGGACTGGTCGAACGTTTTGAGCTTATCGCCAATGGAAAGGAAATAGCCAATGCCTACAGCGAGCTCAATGACCCCATCGACCAGCGCGAACGGTTCGAAGCACAGCTACAGCTGATGGAGCGGGGCGACGACGAGGCAATGTTCATCGATCATGATTTTCTCCGGTCCCTGGAATACGGCATGCCTCCCACAGCGGGTATCGGCTTCGGCATCGATCGCATCGCCATGCTGCTCACAGGGCAAAACAGCATCCAGGATGTACTGTTGTTCCCTCAAATGAGGCCCGAAAAAATGGATCAGGCTGAAGAAGGGCCGAATTCATGAGTTCCATTGAAAAGACATTGATTCGCGAATAAATGCGGCCTGAAAAGGCAGCTGACGAGGCACCCTTACAATCATGAGTCTTACGCTCACGCCCATCCATGTGCAAAATTCTGCGTGGGAGTTATATGAAATTTCGTTAAATTGTATGTAATTAAACGATTGCCATATGGATAATGCCACCATCTCTAAGATTGGAACCATTTTCTATGCCCTCGTTATTGCCTTTTTCGGCCTCAATCATTTCATGTATGGCACAGGCATGGCAAAAATGGTACCCAGCTTCCTCCCAGGTGGAAAGTTCTGGGTCTATGTTACTGGCGTATTGCTGCTTGCAGCAGCTATTTCCTTCCTTATCAACAGATGGACCCGCCTGGCGGGATTGCTGTTGGCCCTTTTCCTATTGCTGATCGTACTGACCGTGCATCTGCCGGCAGTATTGAATGCTCCCGATGATGGAGCCAGGAGATTCCCGATGATCAACCTTATCAAAGACACCGGTCTTGCCGCCGCGGCATTGTTAGTGGCTGCGCGGGCGCCTTCGCGTGCCTATTAAGCAGGGCCACAATCGACGTAGTGAGAGCAAAAACTTTTGCGCGAAGGAGATTATATTTCTCGCAATCGACGTAGCACAAAAACAAGACGGACCACAGGTCCGTCGCCCGAAGGGCAAAAAAAATCCTCCCGCCTTTGAACGGGAGGAGGATGTTGCCTTTTACCCAGGATTAAAAATGAAAAAAATTTAATGGGTTGCGCGTCTATTACGTCTTATAGAAATAAATCGTTCATTAACTTGTGCTCGGGATTGATCGCATACTTGGAAAAGTCCGTTATCCCTTCTGCTATTAAAACGTCCTCATCTACAAAAAAATTGCCTGTACTTTCAAAAGAAGGTTTTTGTAATATGTAGAAAGCCGCGTCAGCAACGATTTCTGGCGTGCGGCTTCGCTGAATTAAAAAATCCCCGCCCAACAGGTTTTTTACGGCAGCCGTAGCGATAGTCGTCTTCGGCCATAATGCATTGGCTGCGATCCTATATTGTTTTAACTCTTCCGCCAATCCCAGGATCACCATGCTCATGCCATATTTACTGATGGTATAAGCCAGGTGGGGGGCAAACCACCGGGGATCCATGTTCAGGGGCGGCGACATATTCAATATATGCGGATTGTGCGCCTCTTTCAAATAGGGGATACAGGCCTGGCTCATAAAAAATGAACCCCGGATATTGATGTTATGCATCAGGTCCCACCGTTTGAGCTCGGTTTGCTCCGTAGGCGCTATATTGACAGCGCTGGCATTATTTACAAGAATATCGATACCGCCAAAGGCGTTGACGGTCTCCTGAACGATATGCTTAATACTCTCCTCAAAGCGGATATCTCCCTGGATCGGCAGGACCTTTCCTCCCCCGGCCGCAGCAATCTCCTCTGCCGCGGTAAAGATCGTTCCCTCCAGCTTGGGATTGGGTTCTGCGGTCTTACCCGCTATAGCGATATTCGCCCCTTCTTTAGCCAGGCGGATGGCAATAGCCTTGCCGATGCCCCTGGTCCCGCCTGTAATGAGTACTGTCTTGTTTGAAAAGCTTGACATACGATAAAGGTATAATTCCTACAGCTTTAGGAACTACAAAATAGGTTAATTTATGCGCTATCCCAAATCCCGGGGCTGGATACCAATTACGTATATCGTAAATCTACGAGGATGGCAGTAATTACTGCATCCTTTAAATATAGCGTTTCTTCTCTTGCGGTAAAGGTCTTTCGATTGTATGTTTGTATCGTTAAGTATGATTGATACGCGGGTTCAGAAAAATCCAATGTTCGAAGAAAGACCGAATGAATGAATGAAAATCCAACGAAAAACCCAAATCCAATTGTTCTAAGAAAAGCCAACATCCAAAAATCCTGAAAATCCGAAAAATCATTATCCAGAAAAACCCTGAGTCCTTGATCAATCAAAACTTATCCGTTTAAAAAATCCAAAATCCGAACAGATCCAATCCTACGAACAAGCCGTAATTAAAATTTGTACCTATTGATGGCCGCGAAAATGTTGGTTAGGTATCGTACAAAAATGTTGAAACGTCCTGAAGAGATTCAGGACGTTTCTTTTTTCTGTTCTTTCTTGTCCCCTGATTGGCAAAGCCAATCAGGACATGATGAAAAAAAGGTCGGCTCGATTTTTTTCCGTTGAGCCGACCTTTTTCCGCGGGGCCCGTCCCTGAGTAACCTCGGGGACAGGCTTGACGCGGCGCATGGGTTGGCATGGTTCTTCTGATGGTTCTTATTTCCTTTCTGTACGACTATTCCAATGCTATTTCCATTCTATTGTATTAAGCCCAGCATATATATATCCAATCTATAAGTAACTTCTGTCAATTGTATTAATGCGCATCTGCGGGCATAGCGACATTCTTCTTGAACTTCTGTAAAAAGACGATCGGGATACAGCACAACACGAAGATCCCAATGATCAGGTACATGTTATCATAGGTGAGGAGCATGGTCTGCTTGATGACATTGCCTTCCATCGCCCGGTTAGCCATTTGCTGGGCATCCAGGGCCGACTTGCCCTGGCCCATAAAATTCTGGACCATGGCTCCATTCCGCTGCACATAGGCCGTGTTATAAGGATTGATATACTCCAGCAGAGCTGTACGCACTTTACCCGATTTGATATGGATCAGGGTGGTGAGAAGGGCAACCCCGAAAGAGCCACCCAGCTGGCGCATCATGTTGTTCAGACCGGCGCCCTGACCAATCTCAGGCCCTTTCAGGTCCTGCAAGGCCAGGGTGGTCAGAGGCACGAAAAGGATGGCCATACCGATCCCCCGAACGACGAGGGGCCAGAAGAAGTCGGCCGTACCGGACTCCAGGGTCGAGTTGGACAACATCCACGTAAACACGAAGAAAAGGAAGAAGCCGCCCGTGGCCATAAACTGCCCCGGTATCCCTTTTTTCAACATCATCCCTACAAAAGGCATGAGACAGATAGTGGCTACCCCACTGGGAAAGAGGATGATACCGGTCTGTTGGGCATTGAAGCCCAACAAGTTCTGACAAAATACGGGAAAGATGAATACGGACCCGTACAGGGCAAAGCCCAGGACGAAGGAGGTGACGAGCCCCACGGCAAAGCTCCGGTTCTTCAGTATCTTGAAATTCACCACAGGATGATCTGTACTCAGCTCTCTCCAGACAAAGGCGATCCCGGCCAGAATAGTAGTCAAGGTTAATGCTGATATATAAGGTGTTTGAAACCAATCCTCTGTCTCGCCCTTTTCCAACACCACCTGGAGACTGCCTATCCCGGCTGCCAACAAGGCGATACCCCACCAGTCGATGGGCTTGCCTTTCGCATACTTGGGAGATTCCCGCACAAATACCGATACAAAAAAGGCAGCGATGGCGCCCACCGGTATGTTCACATAAAATATATAGGGCCACTTAAAGTGTTCAACGATATATCCTCCGATGGTGGGACCTACCGTAGGCCCCACCACGGCGCCTAATCCAAAAAGGGCGGTAGCCATACCCAGCTCCTCCCGGGGCCAGGTCTCCATCAGGATCGCCTGTGCCGTGGACAAAAGACCGCCACCGGCCAGACCTTGCAGTATACGGAACAGCACCAGCTCGGTAAGACTATGCGCCTGCCCGCAAAGAAAGCTGGCAAAGGTGAAGACGAGGATGGAAGTGATAAAATAGTTCTTACGCCCAAATCTGTCGCCCAGCCAGCCCGACATGGGCAGGATGATCACGTTCGCCACGGCATAGCCGGTGACGATCCAGCCCGCATCTTCCAGCGTGGCGCCCAGGTTACCCATGATATCGGGCAGGGCCACGTTCACAATGGTTGTATCGATCAGTTCCAGCAGCGATGCCAGTATCACTGTAATGGTAATGATCCACTTTCTGAATCCATGTTCAGCCATGACTGAAAATTTTTAGTTATTTCGTATACACGACGACCTTTACGCTCATCCCCGCACGCAGCAGACCTAAGGTAGCAGTGTCCGTCTCCAGCCTGATCCTCACCGGCACACGTTGTACGACCTTTACGAAGTTACCCGTGGCATTGTCCGGAGGCAACAGGGAGAACTTGGCGCCCGTAGCTCCCGAGAAGGATTCTACTACACCCTGGATGGTCTTGCCGGAAAAGGCATCAGGTTCGATATCCACTTTCTCGCCCACCTTCAGATGCTCGAGCTGCGTTTCCTTGAAGTTGGCCGTTACATAGATGCCCTTGTCATTGACGATGGCAAAAAGGGTCTGCCCGCCCTGCACCAGCTGACCCAGCTGGATATTGCGTTTGGATACGATGCCGGTGGCAGGAGCCGTGATAACGGTGTAGGACAATTGCAATTTGGCGAAGTCGATATCGGCCTGACGGGAGGCGATAACGCTGGAGGCAGCGCCCACCTGGCTGCGGTTAGTGCTCACACGCCTGACTTGTACAGGCACCTGGCTCTGAGCTACTGCAAGAGCAGCTTCCGCAGCATCTTTCTCGGCTTTCGCGTCGTCGAACTGCGCTTTGGTGATCGCATGATCGTTGTAAAGGTTTTGATACCGGTTAAAGTCCTCATTCGCCTTCCAAACCCTGACCTTGGCAGCTGCTACATTAGCCTCAGCGGTGGTGATGCCCGTCTGGGCCTCCGACACCTGCGTCTGGGAAACATCCACATTCTGTTTGGTAGCAGCAAGAGCTGCCTGCGCCTGTTGCAAACGTACCTGGTAATCCCGGTCATCGAGGACAACAAGGGTATCACCCGCTTTTACAAATTGGTTATCCGCAAACCTGATCTCTTTGACATACCCGCCAACCCTGGCTACAACGGGACTGATATCCGCGTCTATCTGGGCATTGTCGGTTACCTCATGGCTTTGGTAATAAAAATATTCCTTGGCCGAAAAGATCAGTGCACCCACCAGCACCAATGCCAGGATAATGGGGAAGATGAGTTTTTTACGACTTTTCTTTGGAGTGTTATTTTGTTCCATATACTTATATAAATACAGTTAATTATTTAATGTTTTATAAAGCGGACCTGTGGTCCGCTTTAGTGGTTTCAGAGGTTTGTCTTTCCGGCGCTGTGCTGCAGATCGTACCAGGCAATGGTGGCGTCCGACTTTGCCAGCTCCAGGTTGACCCGGGCCTGGTAAAGCAGCGTCTGCGCATCGATACGGTCCGTCGTATTGACCAGGTTGTTACGAAATTTCGATTCGGTGATCCGCTCATTCTCTTCCGCCTGTGTTACAGCATCCTGTAAAACCTTTATCCTTTCCAGGGCCTGGTGGTAGAGAATAAAATTTTTATTGACATCCTTGTGTATCTCATCTACGGTCTGCTCTTTGGCTGTATTTAACTCCTGCCTTTGAAGAGAAGCCTCTCTCTCTTTGTTCTTGTTCGTATATAAGGTGCCTATATCCCAGCTGGCGCCGATGCCGAGGGTAACGGGAGCTATCAGGTTATTACGGGTGGGGATGACCTGGCCGGTGGGGTTGATGTAATACATACCGCCGGTGGCCGATACCGTAGGCAGGCGTTTATCATGTATCTTTTTTACATCGATATCCGCTATCCTGGTCTGGTAGGAGATGTCCTGCAGTTCACGACGACTGGTCTCGGCCTGTTGCAGCAGGTCGGCGAATACAGGGCTCTCATTCAATCTGTAGGAAGGCGCCGGCAATATCAACTGCGTGGAGTCCTGAAGACCCAGCAATACATTCAGATTATAGTTCGCAATCCGCCGGTTGTTCTCCAGCTCTATCTCCGTCAGCTGCATCTGGGACTGTTGCAGCTGGTAGCGGAGCACGTCATTCTTTGTAGCCAGGCCCTGCCCCTCATATTTCGTGATCTCTTCCAGCTTACCTTGTATATCCTGCATATTCTGCGCCACGATCAGCTGGTTCTGCAATATCTTATTGTAGTTGATATAAGAGCTGATAACAACCCAGGTAATATCGTCTTTATCCTTATCGGCGTCCAAACGGCTCATCTGCACCATGAGATCGGCGGATTGACGGGCATACTTGAACTGGTTACCTGCAAAAATGGGTTCCGACACAGACAACGTCCCCATGTAGGCTGGAAAATCAAAAGGAAGCTTTATCGGCTCTTTTGTCAAGCCGGGAATATCGATCAACCGGGACAGCATGAGAGCATGGAGATATTGAAAGCTCACCTTTGCGCTGGGCAGGGCGGCATCCTTAGCCTGCGCAACACGGGTCAGTGCCTCGTCGATCTTGTATTGGCTCCTTTTCAGCTGCTTGCTGTTCTGTATTCCCAGCTGCACGGCCTCTTCCAGGGTAAGCGTCCTGGTTTGCGTCTGGGCAGACAGGTTATAGGCAGAAAAGATCAGGAGGCCCAAAGCCACTGAAAATGTCTTAATCGCGTTCATCAGTTTATTTTTTATTTTATTCTTCTTTCTTCTTCTCCAGGTGCGCCCGTAACAAGTTTTTAAGATGGGCTTTTAATCTGGGGGCAAGCTTGGAGCGGTATTGCTCATCGTTAGAATCGTATCCAAGGGCAAGGATAACGCAGCCAAATGGCCTCGCTTGTGTATAGGAAGAGATGGTACCCATCAGGGTGCCCACCGTCATTGGAATGTCTATTTCTTCCCGGAATAATTTCTTTTGCTGGCCATCCTGGATGATCTTGGTGATCTGCTCCAGGTTCCGAAGCTTGATGCTGATGATCCTGTCACGGATCTCATCGCTGCGGACATTGGTGGCTTCCCTGTACATGATATTGTGAAACCGGAGGTTGTTCAATATCCTGTCTACATAGAATTCCACCAGCCTGTCGATCTTTTCCAAGGGACTAAGCGATTCATCTTTGTTTAACTCTTCCAAAATGCCGTAGATATAACCGGCCCTGAATTCTATCAGCGCCTCCAGCAGCTTCTCCTTGGAGCCGAAATAATAAGAGATCATAGCCAGGTTGACCCCGGCTTTATGGGCGATATCCCTCACGGAAGTCCCGTCAAACCCATTCTCTCCAAAAAGCTCCTCCGCCACTATAAGAATATGTTCTCTTTTATCTGACATATCAAAGAATTGATGACACAAAATTAAACAAACGTTTGAATTAAACAAACGTTTAATTGAATATTTTTTAAGCACAAAAAAACCGCCCAAAAAGGGCGGTCATATAAATTGCTAAAAACCAATCTATTGCAAATCCAAAACCGGCTTATTCTGTAATATTTCCTCGATCTCTTCCAAAGCGCCCTCCGTCAGGACCGTCAATGCATCGAGCGCTTTCAGGTTCTCCAACAGTTGTTCTTTCCGGGTCGCGCCTAAGATCGCTGTCGTTGTTGTCGAAGCATCCCGTATCGTCCACGCAATGGCCAGGGCAGACAATGAAACACCCAGCTGACCGGCCAGCTTAGCCAGTTTCCTGGTCTTCTCGATCCGGTCTTCCTGCAGCCATCGCTTTACCAGCCAATGATATTCCGGCAGGGCAAAACGCGAATCCCTGGGTATGCCATCGAGATACTTGCCGGAAAGAAAACCCGCGGCCAGCGGACTCCAGATGGTAGTACCCATCCCTACACTGCGAAAAACAGGCAGATAATCCTGCTCCATCTTGAACCGCTCGAACATATTGTACTGCGGCTGCTCCATCACGGGACTGATAAGACAATACTGCTGAGCGACCTTATGCGCTTCCATAATCTCGGCAGCGCTCCACTGACTGGTTCCCCAATAAAGGGCTTTCCCCTGCTGGATAAGCGTATGCATCGTCCATACCACCTCTTCGATAGGAACATTCGGGTCAGGTCTGTGACAGAAATAAAGGTCCAGGTAATCCAGCTGCAGCCGCTTAAGCGCCTCATGACACGCCTCTACCAGGTGCTTACGGCTCAACCCCGTCTGGTTGGGCACCGGTTTATCACGGCTGCCGAAATATGCTTTGGATGACACGATATAGGACGACCGGTCCCAATTTTTCTTTTTCAACACCCTTCCCATCATAAGCTCGCTCTCTCCATTGGCATAGGTCTCCGCATTGTCAAAAAAATTGATGCCTTTTTCATAAGCAATGCCCATCAGCTCATCAGCCGTCTTGTCTTCCACCTGTCCATGAAAGGTGACCCAGCTGCCAAAGGACAATGCGCTCAGCTGCAATCCCGATCTCCCTAAGCGACGATATTCCATATTTTTTTGTTGAATGTACAAAGATTGCAGGTGCCGGCACTATGGATAGCCCGCTCACAATTTCCAAAGCGAACCTCCGGTCCAGAGGACCTACATTATTTCGGCATTGCATTTTGGGAAGTAAGGATACTACCTTTAAAATTTTTGATCGTATACCACCGGAAATTCTGATCCGCCTCCATCCCCTTTCCGAAAAGGATCTTATCCCTGGTATAAATAGCCACCGAATCGTCCGTGGAGAATTTCTGCGTCTGCTGATCCCACCACAAATATTTACAATGCAGCGTGTCCCCCTTGAGGATATTCTTGACCCGGACACTGTCCCTGAGAAAGACCTTGTTCTGGTTAGGTAAATACTTTCCGTACTTCGCATCCATCTGACTTTCGACAATCAGGCTATCCGTGTAGAAGTCCACATGCAACGTGCGGGGAAATTCTGAATAGGGAGTATCGGCCTTCAGATAGCGCAGCATATAAGGAGAAGTGAGCTTCCCCTTCACTTTCGCCCCTTCGCTTAAATAGCTCTCGATGTTTTGCCCTTCTTCCGGCACCGGCTTTCCCTGGGCGGATGAAGGGGTCGTCTTTACCTTGTTCTCGCAAGATGACAGCAGCACCAGCGCAGCCAGCAGGGCAGCACATACACCGCTCAGGGGAAATGCTTTATTGATCATTGTATTCGCTGATGACATATAGCCCCTTATAAATTAAATACGGGTCCGTAAAATATTGCTTTTTCAGATGCCGGGTGAAATAGACTGCATCGCCGCCGCTTAAAAGCACGTTAAAGTTGGCGTATTTTTCCTCATAAGCCTCCACGATACCATCAATCTCCTTGGCCATCCCCAGGATCACGCCGCTGAGTATATTGGTCCTGGTATCATATCCTGCCAGGGGAAAGTTCCAGTCCGCCTTCACCAGGGGTAATTTGGCGGTGAAAGCATGTAAGGATTTGAACCTCATTTCCATACCCGGTGAAATACCTCCGCCTATGAACTCTTTATATTTATTGACATAGTTATAGGTGACGGCTGAGCCGAGTCCGATGACAAGATTGTTCTTCCCTGGAAAAAGATGCGCAGCGGCAACAACCAGGGCCAGACGGTCAGCCCCGATAGTCTCCGGCTTACCTACAGGCGTAGTGACCGGCAAACGGGAAAGATGACCTAATTTATGAAACCGGGTAGCCGCGGCCAGCAATCGCTCCATCTCCGGATCGTGCCCGATCACGGAAGAGAGGATGGATTTTGCAGGATGATATGTATCTATCAGCGCCTGAATGGTAGCCGGCTGATCATTGTCCAGCACCTGTTCACGGACAAATTCACCGTTGGTGAACACAGCGCATTTCATTCGGGTATTTCCAAAATCAAAGCAGAGGGTGGTCGGCATATGGATTTAATCTTCGAATTGGAACGAAGATAAGTTTTTGAAATGACCATTCAGCTTTACTCTTTCCTTTAGAGTTTCCATCTCCGCGATGACTGGCAAAACCTTCCCTAAATGACGCTTAAGGTATTCCTGCCGCTGCTCTTCCCGCAATAATCCCAGCAGCTCATATTCCTCTTCCAGGGAAAGCCCCGCATGATGGGCGACGTCATAGGCCGTCAGCTCTTCATCAGGTTTACGAAAATCCTTCGTGATATTCAGCAGCCGGTGCAGCTCCCGGATGGCATTCACCACCTTTTGCATGAGCTCCCGCTTGCCAGGCCCCTCTACATTTTCAGGATAGTTTACAATGGCGCCGCTGAACAATTTATCCGGGATGGTCTTTATCACTTCCAGGACCCTGAAAACCCGGATACCTTCAGTCCGGATATCCATCTCTCCATTATCATACACCTGCACCATCTGGGTGATCTTCACCAGCGTACCCATTTCATTCAGCTTATTATCAATGACGGTAGGAATGCCAAAAGGCTTGCTCTCCGCATAGCATTCATTAACCAGTTGCTTATATCTGGGTTCGAAAATGTGCAGGTTTACCGTTTCGCCGGGATAAACTACAATACCCAGGGGGAATACAGGAATAAAATTCGTCATGGTTGTTTATTGTCCTTCGGGGCGATAACCCTTTTCTGCAAATTTATCCAATCCATTGATGCAATAAATACGCCCGGCAGCCTTTTTCTCCTTCAGCAAGGCATAGCCCACGGGAGCATCCGGAGAATAATGCGCGGAATGATACAGATGATAAACGATCGCCCTGTGCTTCATAGACTGCAGCTTTATCCCGCCCGCCACCAGCCGCCATTCTATGTCGACGTCTTCACCGACGCCGGCAGTGATATAATCTTCGTCGTATCCATTGATTTCTACCACATGTCTTTTCAGAATACCCCAGTTGCAGCCCATGATACCATTGTTCTTGCTGCTTTTGCGAAAAAAAGGGAGATAGATGCCGTCCTCTGTTCTTACAGAACCATGTCTTATCTGGCTAAAAAAAGACAACAGCTTCCGTTGCCCCGACGCCACCAGCTTCCTGGTCAGCAATTCGCTCATCATCACCCTCCTGCCAAAAAAAGCGAAACCCTCCTTCGCCGCCGATGCATATTCCTTCAGACAACGGCTGTGCGGTATACAGTCCTGATCAAAGAATACAAGGAATTCGCCTTCGGCCACCCGGACTGCCTCGTTCAATATCCTGTTCTTGCGAAACCCCTTATCTTCCTGGCAGACATGCTTTAAAACAAAAGACACATCACTGGATCTGCCCGCCACATACTCCTTTGTTGCAGCCGCATCATCATCTTCCGCAACGATCACTTCAAAATCATCATATGTCTGATTTTCCAGGCCGGAAAGAACGAGATCGAGAAAGGGCAGATTCTTGTAAAAAGCAATGATGACCGATATCTTCATAGTTGTAAAGATCGGTATATTTGTCTATCTAACATGATTGACAACGCATCACTTCTTTTTCGGGACATACAGCAAGGTGATTTTCGGGCACTGGCCCGGGGCATCTCATATATAGAGAATGAAGTGACGGATTTTTTCTCCCAGCTAAAAGATCAACCTGCTTTTCCCGGAACCATCATCGGCATCACAGGCCCTCCCGGAGCAGGAAAGAGCACGCTGGTGGATGCGTTGATCGGAGAATTCATCCAGGCGAAAAAAAAGGTTGCCGTACTTTGCGTAGACCCTTCCTCCTTTTTTCATTCAGGCGCTTTATTAGGCGACCGTATCCGGATGAGTGAATGGTACAACCATCCCGATGTATTCATCCGCTCGCTTTCTTCCCGTGGAACATTGGGCGGTCTGCATCCCGGCATCCTCAATATTGCGGAACTACTAAAAGCAGGCGGCTTTGATCATATATTGATAGAGACGGTTGGAGTAGGACAAAATGAGATCGACATTGCCTCCCTGGCCGATGTAACCATCGTGGTGCTTGTACCCGAGGCAGGGGACGAGATCCAGGCCATGAAAGCAGGCCTGATGGAGATCGGAGATATTTTTGTCGTCAACAAAAGCGACCGGCCCGATGCCGACACTTTCGTCCGCAGCCTGCGGCAAATGCTCTCACGTCCGGGGCACGAGACGCCGGTCATCAAGACCATCGCTTCCGAAAAAAAAGGACTAAAAGAATTGATGCAGCAGATAAGCGGGCAACAGCAGCATCCTGCCACAGCAGATAATAAATACAGGCTGCTTACAGAAAGAGCGCTGTATCTCATCAGCCGGCGCCGCATGCTGGACATCGACCGTAACGAAATGACCAAAAAGATCCGGGAGCTTTCCATAGCCGGTAAATTCAATCTCTACCAATTCATCGCCGGCTACTGACTAATGGATAAAAGATACTCCTTCAATTTAACGGCGCTTATATCCCGCATGCACACACAGTCATGCACGCCAGGGCAACCCTTACAAGGTTGTTCGAGGCAAAATACCATCGCTTTGGGCCCAAGCGGAGCCCATCTCTCAGGATGAATAGGCCGTAGGGGAGGGAATAACCCCAGCGCATGGATCCCCAGGGCGGCAGCTACATGCAATGGACCTGTGCCGCTGGCCAGCAACCCATCCACCTGTGCAATAAACGCCAGGAACTGGGGTAAGGTGAGTCTTCCTACCATGTCGACAACCTCCGGGCACTGCCTGAGCAATGGCTCCAAAGCCTCTCTTTCCGCCGGCGTGCCTGTGACAAAAAGCCTGAACCGGTCTGCCGGCAGCATATTCGCCAGCCGTATAAAATTGTCCACGCCCCATTCACGCCCATTCCCCCTGGATTTGGGGTGCAGGATAAGATTGAACTTCCGCTCATCTTTCAATGCAGCAATATCCACCGGCAAGGCTGATAGCTTTGTCAGCCCGTAGTAACCGGGGATCTCTTCCAGCGAATATAAAGGTTTGGCGCCAAGCACGGTCAGCAGGCGGAGGTTGAGCTGCGCTTCATGATAGGGTGATCTTTTCCGGGAAAGCCTTATCAGCTTGTTGCAGGTATACCAATGGTAAGCCCGGTTGGTCGTCCCGATACGAAGCTGTATACCGGCCTTTTTTGCTAATTCGGCAATTTCTTTTTTGGGGAGAATATGGATGATCGTGTCGGCCCCTGTCCCCGCCAGCGCCTTGATCTGATGGGCATCGTCCATTTTTTTCAGCTCATCCCAATTGAGGTATTCATCCACATGCCTGCAAGCCCTGATCACTTCCGCTGCATAACTACTGCCAAGGAACAGGATCCTGGACCGTGGATACAATTCTCTCAACACCCCTGCCACCGGCAAGGTCAGCACCACATCCCCGATGGCATCGACACGGCTTATAATGAATGTTCTGTTTTGCTGGGACATATCTACGCTTCCTTTCGGCTGTTCATGCGGTCCTGGGAGGAGATTTCTTGCCAATGCTCTTTCTAAACTTCCGGAATTTTACACCAACACCTCTCCACCACAACAAAAAAGAATCCTGCCCATCAGGCGTAAATACCCCTTCTTTGTAATAAACGGTGTCAGTACGATTGATAAACCAACGCTTGTACCCATTGGCGGCCATCCAGCCGTTGATCTCGGCCAGATAGGGATTCGAATACGTCTTCCCGTGTGTCTCCAGGGAAATGACGGCAGGCCGGCTTTTCATATATTTTAATATATACCATTCACACCCTTCCGTGTCCACGCTCAGCAGGTCGATGGTGCCATCGTCTATTTCATCAAACCGTCTGCATTCGACGCTGAAAGTATCCTCGCGCTGAACGACATATTCATCATTCACCATCGCAGGACTGAAAGGCAGGGTAGTGGCAAACGTGGACTCGCCCCGCTGCGCCAGCTCCAGCGTTCCATGGTAATCGTAGATAGCCACGGGATAAAGCCGGACATGCGGATAATTCCCAAATATCTTTTCGATGGCGGCAATACTGTCCGGCATCGGCTCTACCAGCGTAGTCCGGGTATGATCCCTGGTGATGAAATCCAGGATATTAGATAGCTCGGGCGAATAGACCCCTACCTCGCAAACATGGCGGATCGGGATCTTTTTCGACTTGCTTTTCTTATATAGTTCATTGGATACCATGCCTAAATATACGTAAAGGACTGCCCACTTGTCTGTGGGCAGTCCTTATCTTATCAAAAAAGTTATTCTGCTTGATTTTGCTTCCACCAGCGATAGCCGACGAAGCCGCAAATAGCCAGGGGAGCAACGGCCAGGTAAACGATCCCACTATTCAAAGCCTTGGCGGGCCTTTCACCCAGTTGCTGCGCCGTCCGGGTACATATGGAACACTGCGCCTCAACACGGATGGCGGATGCCGTCAGCAGAAAGATCAGCAGGATACATACAGGAAAGAACCTTCTCATAACCGCTTCATTGTGCTGTAAAGTTACGACATTTTCAATCCCCATCCCCTATGGCCTTATTTCACCTCTTCCGTCTTCATAGCCGTCTGGCGCCTTTTCCGCTCGTTCTCATCGAGGATGGTCTTACGCAGGCGTATTTTCTTGGGTGTCACTTCGATACACTCGTCATGCTGAATATATTCCATACACTCTTCCAGTGTCATCTGCTTTTTCGGGATGATACGAACAGAGTCGTCACTGCCGCTGGCGCGCATGTTCGTCAGCTTTTTACCTTCCGTCGCATTTACGATCAGATCCCCCGGCTTGATATGCTCGGCGATGATCTGCCCGACATAAACATCTTCGCCCGGATCGACAAAGAAAGTACCGCGATCCTGTAATTTATCGATGGAATAGGCAGTCGTCTTATCCTGATTCTTGGAAAGTAATACGCCGTTGTTCCTGCCGGGGATAGAGCCCTTCCAGGGTTTGTACTCCAGGAAACGGTGCGCCATAACGGCTTCACCGGCTGTATTCGTCAGCATGCTGCTACGCAAACCGATCAACCCCCTGGACGGGATCTCAAATTCCAGATGCTGCATCTCTCCCTTGCTTTCCATCACGAGCATCTCGCCTTTACGCTGCGTGACCATATCGATCACCTTGCCACTGTAATCTCCGGGAACATCCACTACCAATATTTCATAAGGCTCATGTTTCTTGCCACCGATCTCTTTTACCAACACCTGGGGTTGTCCCACCGTCAGCTCAAATCCTTCCCGGCGCATGGTCTCGATAAGGATGCCCAGGTGAAGAATGCCCCGGCCATAAACCAGGAAGCTATCCGCACTGTCCGTATCTTCCACCCGCAGGGCCAGGTTCTTTTCCGTTTCCTTGATAAGACGGTCACGCAGGTGACGGGAGGTGACGAACTTCCCATCCTTACCAAAGAAAGGAGAGTTGTTGATGCTGAACAGCATGCTCATGGTAGGCTCATCCACGCTGATCACCGGCAAAGCTTCCGGGTTTTCCGCATCGGCAATGGTATCCCCGATATTGAAATCTTCCAATCCGACCACGGCACAGATATCACCGGCGAAGACCTCGGCAGCCTTCTTCTTACCCATGCCCATGAACGTATATAATTCTTTTATCTTACTGCGCTTGATCGTACCATCGGCCTGCACCAGGGCGACATTCTGGTTTTCCTTGATAGAACCTCTCGCCACTTTACCGACGGCGATACGGCCCAGGAACGAAGAATAATCCAGGGAAGTGATCTGCATCTGCAAAGGTCCTTCCGCTACCTTCGGAGCCGGCACATACTGCAGGATACCATCCAACAAGGGAGTAATATCCGCACATTGCTCATTCTTATTATTGAACCAGCCGTTCTTACCGCTGCCATAGAAAGTGGGGAAATCCAGCTGCTCTTCGGTAGCATCCAGGTTGAAGAAAAGCTCGAATACAGCATCATGCACCTCATCCGGGCGGCAGTTGGGCTTATCGACCTTATTGATAACCACAATGGGCTTCAGGTTCAGGTGAAGCGCCTTTTGCAGTACAAAACGCGTCTGCGGCATAGGACCTTCAAAGGCATCCACCAGCAGCAGCACCCCGTCCGCCATCTTCAATACCCGCTCTACCTCACCTCCGAAATCGGAGTGGCCCGGCGTATCTATCACATTGATCTTGACATTTTTATACTCCACTGCAGCATTCTTGCTGAAAATGGTGATCCCTCTTTCCCTTTCCAGGTCATTGTTATCCATGATCAGCTCCCCTGTTTCCTGGTTCTCACGGAATACGTGGGTAGCATGTAAGATTCTGTCTACCAGGGTAGTCTTCCCATGGTCAACGTGTGCGATGATTGCTATATTTCTGATTTCCATAATATTATCTTTCCCTAGCCAACGGATCTTGCCCGCCGGTTTAAAGCCGCAAATGTACGCCAAAACAGCCGAACTTCCTAGCCTGAACGCTCCTTCGGGGAGAAATAACATAAAAAACACATGGTATCCCGGCACTTAAGAGGGGAGGTATCACCTAATTTTATAAATTCAACCCAAATTTGAGTCATGCGTAAAAAATGGCTGTTACTCATCCCCGTCCTGCTAATCGTCCTTTATCTGCTTGGCCCCAGCCCTTCTACCCCCGTTTATCAAAAAGAAATGCCGGCCGTACCGGCCACGCCTGGAGCCCTCGAAGCCTATGTCCATGATAACGAAGCCCGCCATAAGTTAAAGCCGGATAATGAGGCCCGTATCGTATGGGCCGACGATTCGGTCAAATCGACTACGGAATATGCCATCGTATATCTCCACGGTTTCTCCGCCAGCCAGGGAGAAGGCGATCCTGTGCACCGGTATACCTCCCGCCGCTATGGCTGCAACCTCTACCTGTCCCGCATGGCTGAACACGGCATCGACACCCCGGAAGCCATGGTGAACCTTACAGCCGACGAATACTGGGAATCCGCCAAACAAGCCCTGGCCATCGGGCAGCAGCTGGGTAAAAAGGTTATCCTGATGGGAACCTCCACCGGCGGAAGTCTTGCCCTGCAGCTGGCAGCCGCCTACCCGGACAAGGTAGCGGCACTGATACTTCTGTCACCCAACATCGCCATCAACGACCCCAACGCCTGGATAGTGAACAATCATTGGGGATTACAGGTCGCCCATATGGTGACAGGCTCTCCCTACATCATCAGCAAGGAAGACTTCGGCCCTCTCCACCGGCAGTACTGGTATCTGAAATATCGCTCGGAAGCCGTCGTAGCACTGGAAGAATACCTGGAGACAGCCATGATCAAATCCACTTTTGAAAAGGTTCAACAGCCCGTGGCTATGTTGTATTATTATAAAGACAAGATCCACCAGGACAGCACGGTGAAAGTATCGGCCGCCCTGGAGATGTTCGACCAGCTGGGCACACCCGCCAACCTGAAATATAAACAACCCATCCCGGAAGCAGGCACCCATGTCATCGGCTCCGGCATCCGCAGCCACGACGTTGAAAGTGTGAAAGCCGGCATCGATCATTTTATGACGGCCACCCTTCATCTGTCACCGGTGCCCAAGACGCCCGACCTGCTGGCGAATAAAACACAAACAGACAACAAACCGCAGCACTGATGTAATTAATCGGAATTTTCGATCTTTGCCCCGGAATTACGAACTGTACGAGTGGCATGTCAAGAAAAATAATTTACCTTATAAATCCTGTCTCCGGCACCCGCGGCAAATCCTCTCTTAAAGAGCTGATAACCCGCAGGACAAAGGAAGAGAACATCGATTTCGAGATCCTTCCCACCAATGCGGAAGGCAAATATGATTTTTTACCGGCCCTTATCGCCAAAGATCATGTGACGGACGTCGTCATCTGCGGCGGAGACGGCACAGTGAACGCTGTGGCAGCCACTTTACAGGGAAATTCCGTACGGGTAGGCATCATACCGATGGGATCCGGCAACGGTCTTGCCTTTGCAGCAAAAATTCCCAGGGACCCTTCCAGGGCGCTGAATATAATTTTTACGGGTAAAGCTTCACTGATCGATGGTTTTATGATCAATGACAGATTTTCCTGTATGCTATGCGGCATCGGCTTTGACGCACAGGTAGCGCATACTTTCGCACAGGAGCCGACAAGAGGCCTGCAAACCTATATCAAGGTCACCTTCAGACATTTTTTCTCGGGTAAATGCTGGCCCTTCGACATCGATCTCCCATCCACCGGACAACATTTCCATGCCGAAGCTTTTTTTATCAGTATTGCCAACGCCAACCAATTCGGCAATCATTTCACCATTGCCCCACAAGCCCGGCTCGACGACAGTCTGCTGGACATCGTTATCGTTAAGAAAATGAATAAGCTGCGCACATTGCTGTCCGTTTTCCACCAGGTGAGAAAGGGCCGCCCCGCTACTCCTATTCCCGGCAATGGCCGGGTGATCTATTTCCAAACCCCCTCCCTCCGCATCGTCAATAGCCGGCTGGCCCCTTTGCATATCGACGGGGATCCTCAGCCTACCGCACCTGTTTTCGAGATACAGATCCTGCCGAAGATCTTTCAGCTGATACAGCCTTAAGGCAGCTGCCCGCTCAACGCGAATTTTTTAAACTGGCCAAAGATCTTTTGATTCTCCAGGTTATCCAGGCTGCTGATGATATTCAGCTTTTCCTGCGTAGTAAGATGGAAATTGAGCGCGGCGCCTGCATCTTCCGATTTGGGAGCATATTGAAACACCAGCTTGTGAAAGGAAAAGCCCATGCCATTCTGCGCCAGGCTCAACAGGTCATCCTGGTTATATTCCTGCATCTTATACCAGTTGTCCTGTAGCAGCAGCAACGGCTTGGTGATGATCTCCGTCACATTCACCGACTCATAAGGATTCTCCCATCCTCCTGTTTTACGATCCCGTATCTGCAACAGCACCACCCCACGGGTGTTTTCCCGGATCCATTCCCGGAAAGCATTCAGGAAGCGGATCGTATTCAGCTCGCCGAAATTATCCCGGAAACCTGCATCCATGACATCGATGATAGGTACAGTAGGCAGCCAGACATTGGGCAGCACATAAGGAAAGGTTGCATTCATCCGCAACGCTGTCAGCAGCCTCAGATTTTCAGGCCCCTGTCCGGCAAACAACGCTCCAAAGTCGACGGCATCAGGGGCCATGGAAGGAAGCCTCGTGCTGTCATATCGGGGACGCATTAAAAAGCTGACGGGCTGACTGCTGACGATCAGGGCCCGGCTGTCACGGGTGATCACAGGATTAAAGAACATAATAGGCATCCTGGCTGCCGCCTCATCGACGGCAATATCCTTCAGCTGCCGGTTTAACACCCCCCTCGTATTGGCATTTAACTTTTGCTCGAACGCATAGCCCCTGTCCTTGATATATTCATAGTCGCCTACTTTGAACTTCTGTGCAGGCGAGGCAAGGTCCCGCGCTACAAAAGAAGAAAATAATGTATTCAATAAGTCGCCTGAAATATCATCTACGAACCGTTTGTCCTGCAGATGAATGGTTGTGTCGCCCGCTTCCTTCATACGGGACAGCTCTCTGAAATAAGCAGCCCCCAGCATCCCTCCCGACGCACCTGTGATCAGGAAGGTCTTCCGCATCAGCCGCCCCCCGCAAAGACTGTCCAGCCGCTGAAGAATGCTCATGGTGAAGGTAGCGCTGCGGTTACCGCCGCCACTGGTATTGACAAGAAAAAGCACCGGCTTTTCTTCGGACTGCCGGGCTTTCCACCGCTGCATGATCTTTAGCATATTCGCCTTGTCCGCAGCAATTTTTTCTTCAGAACATAGCTGCAGCAGGGTCTGCTTGTCATACAAAGGCCTGTTCTCCTCCTTCGTATAGTTCAGGCCATATGCCTTATTGGTAGGGTCGATGACATTGGTGCGATAGAGCAGGTTAAGCACAAGGAACACCACTACAAGAAAAGGCATGCTCCAGCTCTGAAGAAAATAGGTAAAGGCGCCGGACAGGGAAATGAGTATAGCGAAAAAGATAAGGATGCTGGCAGCCGCCGGCAACTGGAAATAGCGGCTGTCCATAAAGAATCCTACGACGATCAAAAAGATAAAGGCAACGAAGATGGAGAGCACCGCGGAAATATGATGCCTGTTAAAAATGCTTTCGATAAAATCCTTGCTATAGTGAGAGACGTCCCGGGTTTTTTTGACCGTCCGGAGAGAGTTAAGATACCACTGCACTTTCATCAGCCGGCTTTCGTTAAGCTTTACCTCTTCTTTACGGAATTGCGATTTGAAAAGCCTGGGATTGCTGATCACAGGGGTCATCCGCCGGACAATGGTCTTGTCGGCACGAAAAAAATAGAACAACGAAACGGTAATGATAAATACAAAACCCAACAGGAACCCGCCGCTCAGCCAGAGGATCCTGCCGGCCGGCAACAATTCCTTCGTAGAGCTGAACTGCACTGCTTTTATAAAATAGAATACGAGGAATATGAGTGGCAGACCGGCATTATTGATGCAATACTTCAGGAAAGGTTTGGTCGTGGTGGCTAAGAACCGGAAATGCCGGCAGAAGAGGATAAACGTAGTGATATTCCAGCTCATGATAAAGATGCCCGTAGCCGCACCCACGATGGCGAAGCTCGCCGCGCTCACCGCACCCAGATATTCCGGTGAAAGGAAGAGGGCGCCCGCGCCATAGCTCTTCATAAACCCGCCGTTCAGCGTGCTGAAAAGGATCAGCCAGAACACCAGCAAGACCTGGAATTTCTTGATGTGCAGCAGCAACAGTTGTACAGGGAAGAAATGGTAGATCGATTTAAGCGTACGCATCATACGGTTACAGAATGTCTTACAGGTCTCACAAGGTACAACATCCCTACTATTGTCAGTAAAAAAAGCAGCCCCGTGATCTGATGCAACTGGGCCAGCCAGTCGAAGGCCACCCACCGGTTGGGTATAATGCCCGGACTGGTCAGCAGGCTGGTGACGCCCAGGATGATCTGGACCACGATCAGGAACAAGGGAAGCCAGCGGACCTTACGAAAAGACGCCGGTACCCGGGGCAGCCCGTAAGCCACCAGGGTCCATACCGCCACCAGGAACAGCAGCAGGTAGGCGATGCCGCGGTGAATAAAATGTACAGTGATCGTGTTGCCGATGATGTCCTGCAGGACAGGTCGCTGGCTGAACAGCCCGGCTGGCAGCCAGTCCCCATTGATCGTCGGCCAGGTGGGTGCCACGGCCGCTGCTTTATTGCCTGCCATCAACGCCCCATATAACAGCTGAAAGAAGACGACCACCAGGATCACCATCGTTAGCGATCGCAGGCCCGATCCTTTCCCCGCGGCAGGCATACGCACAATGGACCGCTCAGGTACCAGCAGCTGCAAGGCAAACCAAAAGGCATAGACGATCAACCCCAGGGCAAAGACAAAGTGTAGCGCCAGACGGGTAGGACGCACATAGATAGCATCGCCCGTAAGACCGCTGGCCACCATGATCCAGCCGACAGCCCCTTGTAAAGCGCCCAGTAAAAAAAGTATCACCAGGGGTCGGATCATCTCCGGGCGCATCTTCTTCTTCCATAACAGCCAGGCAAGCCCCACTACAAATACTACCGCAACCAGCCGGGCCCACAGGCGGTGGAACCACTCCCAGAAAAAGATGAACTTGTAGTCTGACAGGGTGAAATCCGCGTTGATCAACCGGAATTGAGGCGTCTGCCGGTATTTGTCAAATGCCTCCATCCATTGCGCATGGTTCAACGGAGGCAGGGCCCCGGTAACCACATTCCACTCGGTGATGGAAAGACCTGAGCCGGTGAGGCGGGTGATACCGCCAAGGATTACCTGTATCAGCAACATAATGACACCGGTCATGACCCATATTGCCACAGCACGGGATGAGGAGGAGGATGGTCGCATAGCGGCGCAAAGTTACGTGCCCGGCTTTCAACACGGTAATTTTTCCCTATGTGGACAAAAGACCCGTCCAATCTTACTCAATCCCTGTATTTTTGAAAAAAAAACCGGATTTGCTGAAGCAATTCTATCAGGAAGGGATCTTGGAAGCCGGCTGCGATGAAGCAGGCAGAGGCTGTTATGCCGGCCCCGTTTTCGCGGCTGCCGTCATACTCCCTGAAGGTTTTTTTCACCCGCTGTTGAATGACTCCAAACAGGTAAGCCCGGAAGACCGGCAGGAGCTCCGGGTTTTTATCGAGGCCAATGCGATCACCTATGGCGTAGGCATGGTAGATCATGAAGAAATAGACAGGATCAATATACTCAAAGCCTCCTTCAAGGCCATGCACCTGGCCCTGGATAAACTCAACAAGCGGCCCAGGCTGCTGCTGATCGACGGCAACCGTTTTGTCAAATACAGACGTACCGCTCATCGCTGTATCATACAGGGAGACGCCACCTATAGCTCCATCGCAGCCGCCAGTATTTTGGCCAAGACCTGGCGGGACGAATACATGCAGGGATTACACAAAGAATTTCCCCACTATTGCTGGGACAGTAACAAGGGATATGGTACCCGCGAGCACCGGACGGCCATCGAGAAATTCGGACTTTGCAAATACCACCGGAAAAGCTTTAACATCGACCCAGCCAATTTCACCACCCAGGAAGAGCTGGAACTCCCCCTCTAATCCGCCTCTACTTCCCATTCCCCCAGCCCCTTTCTTATCAGCTGCGGCTCATCTCCTGTACAATCGATCACCGTGGAAGGTACGATCCCGCCGATGCCCCCATCCACGACAATATCCACGACATGCCCGAACTTGTCATGGATCATATCCGGATCGGTGTATTCTTCGACCATCTCGCCGGGCAGGGAAGAGCTGAGGATGGGATGTCCAAGCTCCTTCACCAGGCTGCGGGCAATGGTATTGTCCGGCACCCGCAGACCAATCGTGTCCTTCCTGCTTTTCAGGATCCTGGGCACCTGTTTGCTGGCCGGGAGAATAAAAGTATAAGGGCCTGGTAAGTAAGTCTTTAGCATCCGGTAAAGCGGCGTGGAGATACTCTTGGTATAATTGCTGAGATCGCTGAGATCATAGCAGATAAAAGACAACTGGGCCTTGGCGGGATTCACCTGCTTGATCTGGCAGATACGCTCGACGGCCTTATGCTGGAAGATGTCGCAACCCAGACCATAAATAGTATCCGTGGGATAGATAATGACACCGCCATCCAGCAAACATTCCACAATAGTCTTGATATTCCTGGGCTGCGGATTATCCGGATGGAGATGTAGGAGCATAACGTTTTCTTAACGTGAATTTAGTATTATTTTTGCGCAAAATTGGACCCCATGCAATTACACAAGGTAGACAGAGTGGACAGCATTAGTCCTGAAGATTTTAGGGACCAGTACTACACTCCCATGAAGCCATTGGTCATTTCCGGGTTGTCACACCAATGGCCAGCATTGCATAAATGGAATTGGGACTTTTTTAAATCCATCGTGGGTGATGTAGAAGTGGGCCTGTACAACAATATAAAGAGCGATGCCTATACTCCGATCAATACTGCAGACGATTATATGAAGTTCGGGAATTATATCGATATGATTCTCAAGGGTCCGGTGGGATTGCGCATCTTCCTCTTCAATATTTTCGAACATGCTCCGCAGATCACTTCGGATTTCGAATGGCCGGAACACCTGATGAAAGGCTTTGTAAAGCGTTATCCCATGCTGTTTGTCGGCGGTAAAGGATCCGTAACTCACATGCACTTCGACATCGACCTTTCCCATATCGTACATACTCAGTTCGGCGGCCGCAAGCGGGTACTCTTATTCCCGTTTGAAGAGCAGCACAAACTTTACCGTAAGCCCTGGGAAGTACTCAGTTTCGTCAATTTCGAGCACTATTTTGATGCCAACAACAAGCTGGAGCTCGACAGATACCCGGCGCTGCGGCTAGCAAAAGGATATGAAGTGATCCTGGATCATGGAGATACTCTTTTTATGCCCGCAGGATACTGGCATCATATGGAATATCTCGATAATGGATTTGCCATGAGCCTGCGGGCTTTACAGACCTCTCTCTCGGGTAAATTGAAAGGGGTCTGGTACCTGCTGGGAATGCGCAATATCGATACCCTGATGAAAAAAACCGCCCCGGAATGGTGGTTCAACCTTAAAAAGGAAAAAACCTTCAAAGCGGCTAACAAAGAGTTGGAAACCTTTGCTCCTTAATGCATTTAGGGGTCTTCCGTTATGCCCGCAGACGGGAAACCCTTGCTCGTATTTAAAAAACTTTAAAAAAAATATTGCTTTTTAACGAAATCGTCTTTACTTTTACCCCGCTTATACTCTGAAAGCGTTAGCCTTATTAACGCCCACACCACAAGAATCTGATCCGATCCAATTTCCGCATTCCGACTATCCAATTTCCGTCCCAGATTCCAATTTCCAAAAAATATCCGGGTTTCCAATGATCGTGTGAAGGGATAAAACGTCTTTCATGCTGCCTGATGTACCGATGATCCTTCTGTCCTATCATAATACTATCTATACCCTGTTGAAATAATGTCCCTGTTGTAAAGGATTCCCGTCCTCTACACGTTGATCTAGCCCTCGGTTCACTGTACTTGTTTTCACAGACCAAGACTTATCCGGAAAATATGCGGGGTGAATAAGTCTCATATTACGGAAAGGCTTATGCGTGAAAGGAGAATTTTAGAATAAAAGACAAGCGTTAATAATCGAACATGCGTTCAATAAAAATATATTCGATCTCTTTCTTTTTGTGGTTTCAGAGGTAAGCACAGGCCGGCGATGTCTATCGCTGGCTCTTTTTTTCCGGACATCCCGGACCTTTACAAACCTCGTTCACTGTGCAAAAAGGTAAAAGATTTCACTGTGAAAAAACCAAAATGCAAAAAGACGCGCACTCTTTCGACCCGTAAAATAGAGTGGCGTCTTTTTTTATTATTTTTTAATGAAACACCCGGTCTAGGCAATAGTCCAGGTCTCGTTCCCCCGGAGCAGCTTGTCCAGGTCACCTTTCCCCTTACTGCGGATAACTTCTTCAATTTGCAGGTTTAACATATCCTCATAACAGGGTCGGTCCGTCTCGTAAAATACGCCGAAAGGTCTGGGCATGTGTCCTTCAACGCGTACATCGTCGAATAAGCGCACCAGGATCTGCGCCTTATAAAAATCCTTCTCATCGTGTATCCACAGATCGTCCTTGCTGATGCCGTCCCCGATGGTGACCACGGTAGGTCTGAACCCATCCAGGCGGATCCCCTTCTCCTGCTGAGCGCCGAATACCAGGGGTTGACCATGCTCCAGGAAAAGAGCTTCCATCGGCTTGGTACTTTTCTCTGTAAAGATCTCAAAAGCCCCATCATTGAAAATGTTACAGTTCTGGTAGATCTCCAGGAAAGAAGCTCCTTTATGTCCATGGCTGCGCAAAAGCATCTGCTGGAGATGCTTGGGATCCCTGTCCATGCTGCGCGCTATAAAGCCGGCATCCGCGCCCATGGCAAGCGCTAAAGGATTGAAAGGATGATCGATGCTTCCGTACGGCGTGGACTTGGTTACCTTGTTCTCTTCTGAAGTGGGTGAGTACTGCCCCTTGGTCAATCCGTATATCTGGTTATTGAACAAAAGGATATTTATATCGAAGTTCCTCCGCAGCAGGTGAATGGTATGATTCCCTCCAATGCTGAGACTGTCGCCGTCACCTGTGACGACCCAGATACTCAGCTCAGGGCGGGTAGCTTTCAAGCCGGAAGCAATTGCCGTGGCACGCCCGTGAATAGAATGCATTCCATAGGTGTTCATATAATAAGGGAACCGGCTGCTGCAGCCGATCCCCGATATGATGACAATATTTTCCCTGGGAATACCCAGCGAAGGCATGACCTTTTGCACTTGTGCCAGGATGGAGTAATCTCCACAGCCAGGACACCAGCGTACTTCCTGGTCCGTGGCAAAATCTTTTGCCGTGAGGGCCTGCGGGGGGATAGTTGTTGCGCTCATAATACTGTAAAGGTAATAATTTCTCCCGCAGCCGGCTTTCCCCCTTGCTAATGTAATCTTAATTCCATCCCCAGCTGCAACACCCGGTTGGAATAGGTATAATTGTCGTCAGGAGTAATATCGGACAATCCGATGCCGTAACGCAGATAAAATCCGGCTGTCCGGTTGACATAATAGCCCATACCCAGGTTCAGGGTGGCATCTGTCTTATGCGCACCGTCTATGACATTCGCGTTGTATCCATGGGGTCCTTTGTCCCGGGCCGCGACAAGAATACCCAGCTGAGGCCCGGCTTCCAGGTAAAACCTGCGGACGGGATAATACTGGAACATCAATGGAATATTTATGTAATTGAGCGCCCAGGTGAACCGGACATCATTGTCCCAATATTTTTGTCCCTGTCCGCTATACAAAAGCTCCGGCTGAAAGGCCCAATCCCTGGCAATACTTGTATGAAGGAAAAACCCAATATGTCCACTGATACGATTATCCCCGTATAGGTTGGAAACATTGGCCACGTTTAATCCCCCTTTGAAACCGGGGATAACCTTTTGAGCTTGAGTTAATGTACAGGTCAGACAAATTAGGGTCAGGAAGCTTAGCTTTTGCATCTTGTAGAGATTTTACCCCTTGGGAACAAACGATATGCCATAGTCCTTTTCAATCGTCAAAATGCTGATTATCATCGTTAAAACACCCTACCCGGGATAAGCATTTTGCCGATGGCATGTGTTTGGACCTGCCTATCCTAAACCATCGTTATGACAAAGCAACTATTATTGACAATAGCCATTGCCGGCAGCCTTTTGGGCCTCACCGGCTGTGCAGTAGATGGATATGTAGAGACCCAGCCCGCCGATGTCGTTTATACCCGCCCCATAGCTCCCGGTCCCGATTATGTCTGGATCGACGGTGACTGGGTCTGGACAGGAGGAAGCTATACCTGGCATCAGGGCTATTGGCGCCGCAGCAGGCCAGGCCGTGTATGGATCGCGGGCAACTGGGATCATAATCCGAGAGGATATCATTGGCACAGAGGTCATTGGAGATAACGATTATCAGTTCATTATACCCTGAGGGGGCACTATGTGTCCCCTCAGGTCTTTTGCATAAGCAGAAACCTTTAGCCTGCCTTAATTCATAGTCCTAACCGGTACTTTTTCCACATTTTCTTTTGCGATTTTTCGTTTTGTTGTCGTTATTTTATGGCTAGTATACTGATATTTAATATCTTCAAAATCCAATATATGCCCTCAACCATGCACAACCAGATCTCATTACATCATTTCGTAGATGAATTGACCCTGGGATTGTTGCCCTTGGCGGTAAGCCGCAAATCGATAATCATCAATCAAATAGATAGAAATCTGCAAATAGGATCCGACGAAAATATGTTGGCCTATGTACTATGGAACCTCCTGGACCGGGCTGTCAACAGCACCCAGAGTGAATGTATCCATATCGAGTCGGTCATTGAAGGGGATAATACCCTTATCCGGGTCCGGAATGCAGGCACTTATTTCTATCGTACTGTTTGTCACGGTTTTCGCCAGGTACAATATGCCGCTGAAAAGCTGGGAGGTTCTATCAGCATCGATTATACCAGCGATACCAGCACAACCATCGCTCTTACCCTGGGCCGACCACAGGTCGGCCGTCCGAAGGACAATTTATTAGCGGCCTAGGCCGCGAAAGCCCGAGCACAGCGAAGGCGGGCTACAGGCCCGGCGGCAGCACCTGGTCGTACTAAACACACATAATTAATCCATATCAAAAGCCAAAAAGAAAAGGGGCCCAAAAGGACCCCTTTTTCTATAGGAAGAAAAACTATTAATATCTGCTATTGCTTATAGTTATTGTTCCTGCGTTGGAAGCCACCGCCTCCACCTTTGTTACCACCACCGTTGCCACGGTCTTCCCTGGGCTTGGCTACGGACACGCCAATGGTCCTTCCATCGACAGATGCGCCGTCCAGCTCCTGGATAGCCTTTTGAGCAGCCGCGTCATCAGACATTTCCACAAATGCAAACCCGCGGGATTTGCCGGTAAATTTGTCCATGATAACCTTAGCAGATGATACTTCGCCGTACTCTGCAAAATAATCCTGTAAGTCCTCGTCAGTGACGTTGAAACTTAAATTCGAAACGTAAATGTTCATAAATTAACTAACTGGTTAAAAAAAAATAATAATTCCAATCTGAGAAAATATAGCAGAGAGTAAAGAAAAACTAACGATTACCGGAGATGGTTTAGCGGAAGCGATCATTCAATTACTAGTGCTTTAAGCTCAAATTTACCTCACAAAGATACTCCATTTTAATCAAAATACAAGTAGAAATACCTGAACTTCGGCTAATTAGTAATTTGTTAACGACGAACGCCCATTTTTGCCGGATGAGAGGCGATCTAACGAGGTCCGATCACTGCAACACCGGTTTTATTTTCCGGGAAGTGGCTGAAAATATGACAAAAGCCAGCGAGGCAAGGACCATTCCCGCTACACATACCCCTTTCCAACCCGCCTTTTCCCAAACGGATAATCCAATGAACGAGCCGAGGGAAGTCCCCGTAAAACTCACGGTCATGTATACAGTATTCAGCCGGTTGCGCGCCCCGGCCAGCAACGCATATACCCTGCTT
>Ga0207671_10001103_pt1 | contig 32557 bp, 28 predicted proteins | sample KBSC24metaG_FD_184352 | JGI IMG/M metagenome (GOLD analysis project Ga0207671, IMG submission 184352) | Corn rhizosphere microbial communities from Kellogg Biological Station, Michigan, USA - KBS C2-4 metaG (SPAdes) (version 2) | ecosystem: Host-associated > Plants > Roots > Rhizosphere > Soil...
TTCGACCATCTGCTGCGACAGGGGTTTGAATTCGATTTGGTTCGCGAAAAAATCCGCTCGTTAACCACAGACGACGCGGATGAGGTAAACTCAACGGATGACTGGTAACGAAGTTCGCGAAGCTTTTTTGAGGTATTTTGAGGAGCATGGGCACACGCCCGTGCGTTCGTCTCCGCTTCTGCCTGCCAACGATCCCACGTTGCTTTTTACCAACGCGGGTATGAATCAGTTCAAGGACGTCTTTCTCGGCGCCGAGAAGCGCGAGTACGTGCGCGCGGCGTCGTCGCAGAAGTGCGTGCGCGCGGGCGGCAAACACAACGACCTGGACGAGGTCGGAAAGACAGCGCGCCACCACACGTTCTTCGAGATGCTCGGCAATTTTTCGTTTGGCGATTACTTCAAGGAAGACGCGGTCAAGTATGCCTGGGAATTGCTGGTTGATGTTCTCAAACTCGATCCGCGCAGGTTGTGGTTTACGGTTTACGAGGGCGACGACGAAGTCCCGCCTGATGAGGATGCCGAAAGGTTCTGGGAACAGGTTGGGGCTCCGCGCGAGCGCATCCTGCGGTTTGGCCGTAAAGACAACTTCTGGCAGATGGGCGAGACTGGTCCATGTGGTCCATGCAGTGAAGTTCATTACTACATGGGCGACAGTCCGGATGACCCGGAGAATTCTGCGGCGAATGTGAATGGACCGGGCGACACGATCATGGAGATCTGGAACCTTGTCTTTATGCAGTTCGAACGCAGCGAGCTCGAACCCGGCAAGTACAAACTCGAGCCACTGCCGGCGCCGTCAGTTGATACCGGCGCGGGGCTGGAACGTCTCGCGGTAGTGTTGCAAGGCGTCAAGTCAAACTACGACACGGATCTGGTCCGGCCGATCATTAACTACACCGCGAAACTCGCCGATCGCAATTACGAGCCGGACACGCAGGAGGGGTTTGCGATGCGCGTGATTGCAGACCACGCGCGCGCCACCGCGTTCTCGATTGCTGACGGGATTCTGCCGGGCAACGAAGGCCGCAATTACGTTCTGCGGAAGATCATGAGACGAGGGATCTACCAGGGTCATCACACGCTCGGATTGAATGGCCCGTTCTTCAATCAGGTCGCTAATTTTGTCGTCGACCTGATGAAGGACACGTATCCCGAGCTCGAACTGCATCGCGAGTTTATCGAGAAGATGGTACGCCTCGAGGAAGAGCGTTTCGGTTCGACGCTGACGGTAGGGCTCAACAAGCTCGACGAAGTGTTCACCGCGAGCAAAGGCGCGATGCCTGAGTACAAGACGCTCGCGCGGCTGTACGACACGTTTGGAACGCCGCGCGATCTGATCCGCGTCGGTTTGGAAGAGCGTGGATTTGTCGTCGACGAGGATGAGTTCAATCGGCTGTTCGACGCTGCACTTCAGGAGCTTCAGCAAACTGCTGCGACCCAAAAAGGTGAGTCGAAAGCAAAAGCCAATCCTGTTTACGCGGAACTGGCGACACGTTTGGAGAGGTCGCTCTTCAAGGGCTACGAGACGACCAGCGTCAATGATGCGAAAGTGGTTGCGGTGATCAAAGGCAGTGAAGTCCAGTCGTTGAGCGAAGGTGAAGAGGGTGAGATCGTTCTCGATCGCACGCCGTTTTATGCAGAGAGTGGTGGTCAGGTCGGGGACGTCGGCGTGCTGATTGGTCTAACGCAGGAGTATGCAGTTGTTAACGATACGTATTCGCCGGCGCAGGGTTTGATCGTACACAAGATCAAGGTCGAGAAGGGTACGTTAAAAGTTGGCGATACGGTCTCGGCTGAAGTCGACGTTGAAAAACGTGACGCTACACGACGCAATCACACGGCGACGCACCTGATGCATGCTGCGCTGCGTGAAGTTCTGGGAACGCACGTCAAACAGGCCGGTTCCGTTGTGGCGCCGGCGTACCTGCGTTTTGACTTCACGCATTACCAGCCATTGACGGCCGCGGAAAAAGAGGAGATCGAGCGGCTGGTGAATTATCACATTTTGCGCAACGAGCGCGTGCAAACCGACGAGATGGCGATCGAGGAGGCAATGCGCTCGGGCGCGATGGCTCTTTTCGGTGAGAGGTATGGCGAGAAGGTCCGCGTGCTTTCGATCCAGGGCGTCGAGGGGATTTTTTCAAAAGAACTCTGCGGCGGCACGCACGTGCGAGCGACCGGCGATATCGGTTTGTTCAAGATCACGAGCGATGAATCGATCGCATCGGGTGTGCGGCGCATCAGGGCCATCACCGGCATGGATGCGTACGAACGATTCCGCGAAGCAGAAGTTTTAGTCGACGAGCTCAGCAGCGGTCTACGGACGTCGCGCAGCGATTTGAGCGGGACTGTTTTGCGTCTTCAGGATGAGTTGAAGAAGGCGAGACGCGAGGCTGACGACTTGCGCTTGAAGATTGCGAGCGGCGCGGTCGGAGCGTCGACCAACGGCGACGAGTCGCGCGAAATCGCGGGCATCAAAGTCCTGGCTCGTGAAGCAAGCGGACTCGATGCGGCGGCGATGCGACAGCTTTCTGACACGTTGCTGGCGCGGATCAAGTCGGGCGTAGTCGTGCTCGGGCGCAGCAGCGATGGAAAAGTTTCGCTCATCGTTCGCACGTCACCGGATTTGACCAGCAAGGTTCCTGCCGGGCAGGTGATCAAAGAACTCGCGCCGATCGTCGGCGGTCGTGGCGGCGGCAAGGCCGACATGGCCGAAGGCGGTGGCAACCAACCCGAGAACCTCGCTACCGCGCTCCAAAAAAGCTACGAGATCGTCGAGCGGCTAATGAGCTAGCTTCACAGGATTAACAGGATTTTTCAGGATGAACAAGATAAATCCTGTCCATCCTGTGTAATCCTGTACATCCTGTTACATGGTCTTCTGTTTTTCGGTAAGTTGAATGTTCATCTTCTCCAAGGTGATCTTGTTGAGCGTGCCTGTTACCTTGAGTCCCTCCGCCTGTTGATACTTGCGCAGTCCGTCGCGCGTTGCATCGTCAAGCTTTCCGAGTTGTTCTCCCGCGTAAAAGCCGCGCTCCTTGAGAATCGCCTGGGCCTGGTTGATCTGTTCCCTGGTGGCGCGAAAGACCGGGCCTCGTTTAGTGCCCTGCTTCGTGCCGGTTTTGGTTGAGGTTGAGGAAGTTGAGTTCTGGGCCAATACCGAGGTGCTGAACACACACAGCATTAGCAGCGTGAGCGTAAGGAAATTCTTCATTTGTTTTCGTCCTTTTCGTGAGGCGCGCAGAGCGCGCGGTTAATGGTTTAACGCGCGTTCATAATACTACCGCTGTCAATAGGACTGATTGCCCAAACTTGTTGGCATAGGATCAACAATCATGTTAGGATGCGTAAGCCCTCACCGGCCGCCCCAAAGCTCAGCAGAAACCGGCGAATAGATGCGAAAATCGATACTTTTTCTGGCCATAATCATCCTGGGCGCTCAGACTGCCGCAGCGCAGACACCCTCTGGCTACCAGGTCGATAACTTCGACCTCGCCAACGCCGTTCAGATCCAGACCCCCAAAGTCGACCCGCCGAAAACAACCGCCACCAAACGCCTGACCGCCTCTCGAAACTACACGTACACGCCGGCTCCGGGCGCTCTGGTCCATCTGACGAGCCAGCCCATCAACCCGTCACTAGGCGGTTTTACGACCGGCAACACCGACTTCGATAACTTCATCGTCGAATCAGGCAAGCGCAATTCAGTCGATCCGCTGCTGCTCTACTCGATCATGCACCAGGAATCGACGTTCAAACCCCGCGCTATTTCAAACAAAGGCGCGCGCGGTCTGATGCAGTTGATACCTCCAACCGCCAGTCGTTTCGGCGTGACGAATATCTGGGACCCAAAGCAGAACATCGAAGGTGGGGCGCGCTACATGCGCTTCCTCCTCGACCTGTTCAGTGGCGACGTGCGGCTCGCCCTGGCGGGTTATAACGCCGGCGAAGGCGCTGTGATGAAGTATGGCTACCAGGTCCCGCCCTACAGCGAAACGCAGGAATACGTTCGTCGTATTGGCCGGCGCTACAGCCTGATTCGCGACCCACAAGCCGCAATCACACTTACGAGCGGACAACTTGCCGCCGTCCAGCAAAAAGCTCCGACACCTCTGAACGTGTACGAGCGAAGCGTGTTCATGGCCCGCCTTCCTGACGGTCGTCTACAGCTAGTCAGTCAATAGTTATTCAGCGCAGATACACGCGGATTGATGCGGATTAGAACAAATCGGTATCAATCCGCGTTGATCTGTGGCAGCATGATTGGCACGAGAGGATCGCAAGCGATGACCTGTTCCAGTTGCGGGGCATACGTTACCCCCAGCGTTCGTTTTTGTTCGAACTGCGGGGCTCCCGCCGACGCGGAGGTAACAAAGATGGCTCGGCTTCAAGCGCGCGCGCTGGAATTCAACTCGGATACGGATCTCGAGCACACGGTCTTCACAGTCCGCCCCACGATGCTCTTCATCAAAGCCGGTTACGCGCTGACTGTCGTGGCGGGACTGGGGCTGGTTTTTCTGCTGGCGTCGATCGGCGTGCCCGCCTGGATCTCGATCCTGCTCGCGCTGGCGCTGCTGCTGATTCCCGCGTACTACCACCTCCGGCGCAACATGGTTCGTTACACCGTCACCGACTCGAAACTGCAAATCGATACGGGCCTGGTTGCCCGCACGACGAAAAACATCCCTTTGAGCAAGGTCCAGGACGTGACCGTTTCCGCCAGCATTCCGCAACGTATGATGGGCTTTGGCGACATCATCATCGACAACGCCAGCGATGTTGACGGTTCGATCGTCATGCACAATATCAACAGTCCCCGCCATTACGCCGACCTGCTTTTGCGTGAATTGAGACGCTGGCATTAAACTTTGTTTTGTGCTGCCTGAACCGTTCAGGGAACATCAAAGCGTGAGCGGTTTCTAAACAGAGTTTGCACCCGGTTATCACTGGAGTTCTCGCGTTGCGCTTAGATAAAGTATTCGTCGCAGTATTCTTTTTGCTCGCGGTGTTTGTGAGCCCGATCAGGTCACAAACAGCGTCACCGTTGCCAGAACGTGTGGAGAAGTTCAAACAGTCGGGGCCGCTCACTCCCTCGTCCACATACAAACAATTCGCGCCCGTCGATGAGTTTTCGGTCGAATACCGTGGAAACAATGGCGCCGGCCTCAAGGTGGACGTCGCCCGCTTCCGGCAGGATGGAGAAGCGTACGAGCTGCTGAGTGCAATCGCGGACGGAGTCCGAGCAAAGAATCCCGGTTCGGAGATAAAGCCCGACTACGGGACCGCTGGAATCACAAGCGAGGATCAGATCTGGTTTTTCAAGGGGACCACCGTCGTCAACATTCAGGGTGTAAAAGGAACCAACCCGGCCAGCCTCGACGCATTTGCGAAAAGTCTCGGCGATTCAATCGATAAAGGCGAGGGCGATATCCCTGTCCTGATAAAGCACCTCCCGAATCCCGACGAAGCTCAAAAAAGCGCCATTTACCTGAACAGTTTTACTGATATGGGTGAACTGGGACGCGCGTATCCGGTGCTTTCCGCGATTCAGTCTGATGGAAACGCGGACGCAGCGCTTGGGACGTATGATCCAAGTAAAGTCCTGGTTATCGAATTCCATACCCCGCAACTCGCAGCCGACAACGACCGGCGAACAATCGCGCGTATCCAGGAGCTCTGGAAACTCGGTCAACCAGCACCAACGGCTTACAAGCGAGTGGGAAACTATTTAGTGTTTGTCTTCGACGCGCCCGACGACCAAACTGCGAAGCAACTGATTAGTCAGGTGAAATACGAGCAGGTGGTCCAATGGCTTGGCGAGAACCCAAACGTCTACAAACAAGCCGAACAGTATTACGTAAACACCACGCTCGGCGTCCTCATCGCAGTCCTGAAAGCTTCCGGTTACGCGCTCATCGCATGTCTCGGCATGGGCGGGTTGATCGGCGGTCTGCTGTTTAGTTACAGACGGGCGCAACAAAAGGCCGATACCTTCTCTGATGCGGGCGGTATGCTGCGACTTAACCTCGACGAGTTAACAGCGGAAACAGATCCTTCGCGCCTGCTTCGCGAGCGAAACTAGACACACAAAAAGGCACAAAAAGCTCAAATTGAATTTTTGGCTTTTTGTGCCTTCTTGCTGCACCGAGCCAAAAAAATTGCGGGCTGCTGACTTTTCCTGGGAGGCTCCCCCAAGCCCCTTCAAGACGTCAATCAGCAGCTCCGCTATTTATTGCTCTTTGACTGCGTCACAAGCGCCACTCCGTTCCCCCAAAAGAGTCAAACGCTTGCTTTTAATTCGCGAGAGGATGCCTCCCCCAAAGCCTCCACTCACCGCAGTTTCAGAGCCTGACCCGATTTACCCTTATCTACCCTTCTTGTTCTGGGCTTCCTTTTGGCAATGACCGTGCCATTTCACGCTGTAAGTCGTCCAAAACACCACAGTTGCATTTTTGCTCGGGTTTTCGTGTTTGTTGATGGTGACAGCTTTGTGCGCAAGCGAACACACCTTCGCGATACTTGTAAGGCTTCCGTACAACACCACCGTACTAACGAACGATAATCGCTCGGTGGTCCTATGGCAGTGCTTTGATAAGCTCGTCGACTTCGTGTGAGGTGTTATACAAATGCGGAGCGAGCCTCAGTCGATCGCCGCGCGGGGCAGTGATGATCTTTCTCTCAGCCAGGTGATGATAGAGATGCATTGGAGACAGACCACCCGGATGTCGGATGCAGACGATGTGAGATTTCTCTCCGCGCGCTCTCGAGCTCACAACCTCGTAGCTCTTTTCGTTCAAACGGTCACACAAGTAATCCGTTAGCTCTTCGAGGTAGTTGGCTATCTTCTGCGCGCCAAACGTCTCCAGAAGCTCCAGGCTGGCCTTCAGGCCGTGAATCAGCGCCGACGCTCCCGTGCCTGTTTCCCACGCGAGTGTTCCACGGTTCCAGCCCTGCTCGAAATTCAGGTAATCATCCGGATCGGGAACGCTCACCCAGCCCACGAGCGTCGGCTGAACTCTCGCGCGCGCGCGATCCGAGAGGTACAGGTAGCCGACACCTTCCGGACCCAATAGCCACTTGTGACTCGCGCCGGCAGCGACGTCGATCAGTTCCGCTTCAACATTTATCGGCATAACGCCGAGTGCCTGGATTGCGTCCACGACGAACAAGGCGTCGTGTTGTCGCACCCTCCGGCCGAGCCGTTCCAGATCGATGCAAAAACCTGACGCGTATTGCACGTGACTGAGGGCAACGACCCGCGTGTTGTTATCTATCATGTTTTCCAGCGCGGCTAGATCGATACGTCCGTCACGTTCTTCACACATGCGCACTTCGACGCCGTACACGTCTCGAATGCGCAGCCAGGGATAGATGTTCGAGGGAAACTCGCGGCTGAAAGTGACGATGTTGTCGCCGGCACGCCAGTTCAACCCGTTTGCGACGGTTGAGAGGGCGTCAGAGGTGTTGCGCATGAACGCTACCTGCTCGGGACGAGCGCCGAGAAAGTTTGCGAGTAACGCTCGCGCCTTCTCTTTTACAGCGAGCCAGCTATGGTAGTTGGCTGAACCGTGTTCGTGAACGTCCCTGAGTTGGGCCTCGATGGCGCGAAGCGCCGGTGTGGGCAGAGGCGAGATGGCTGCGTGATTGAAATAGATCGAACGCTCAGCGAGTGGAAAAAGCGCACGCACCTCGGGAGTCATTGCTTAACCTCGATGTACAAATCAAATCTCTACGGAAGGCGCTTTCAACGTGAACGAGGCACGAACTTCGCCGACGACATCGCCCGGCCGGTTAACCACGGGAAAGAACGCGTAACGCGAAACCGCCTCGAGCGACTCGTCGCGCAACACGCCGAGTTGACGCAACGCCTCGACGACGACCGTCGGTCGCGCACGCTTGTCGTCGCCGTCTTCGATCTTCAGTGCAAAGCCCAAACCCTTCGGCCATTCTTCGCACGGCAGGATTCCGGCGGTGTAAACTCCCTCCGCTCCGACCTTCGAGACCAAACGCCCTTGTGCGGCACGCATGACCTCCGTATCGAGGCGCTCTGAGGTGCCTCCGATCAACTCCGGGTACGAACTCATCACGCGAACTATTCGTTTGCACGCATCGCGTGTAGCTTTGTCGAACGTGAGCGGCGGTGAAGCCAATCTCGCGTAAGCGAGCGCCATCGCCCGGACGGTAATTCCAAATACCGGGGCAGCGCAGCCGTCGATACCGACGACCATGTCGGTCACCGGAATATCCGAGAATTGCGACAACGCATCGGCAATCGCGATTTGCACGGGGTTCTCAGCGCTGATGTAGTTCTCCACCGGCGCGCCGGTGTGAACAGCCACCGCGAGCATTCCCGCGTGCTTGCCGGAACAGTTGTTCTGAAGCACGTTTGGCGCCCTGCCTTCCAAACGCAGCTTGCCCGCGACCTCAAGGCTGTACGGCTCGTGAATGCCGCACTTCAGCGCCTCCGGTCCGAGACCAATCTTCTGCAACATCGACGCTGCGAGCTCAGTGTGCATCGGTTCGCCGTTGTGTGAAGCGCAGGCAAGCGCGACTTCCTGATCCGTGAAACCAAATCTCTCAGCAGCGCCGGAGGTCAACAACGGCAACGCTTGAAACGGCTTCGCAGAAGAACGGAGAAAGGTGACAGTGTATGGAGCGCCTAAGTAGTTGACGATGTTTCCGTCAGGCTCGATGACGACGAGGTGGCCGCGGTGACGAGATTCGGTTAACGATCCGCGTCTGACTTCAACGAGTGGTTCGGCAATTGGGATCTGGGACATTTAAAATGTATTTAGCCACAAAAAGGCACAAAAGTCACAAAAACATAAACTGATTTTTTGTGATTTTTGTGCCTTTTTGTGGCTAACTTTTTAGCTCTTCTTGCGGCCGAGACTCAACACAGTCAACTTCACTGTGCGCCGTCCGAATCGCATCGCTTCGCGCGATGTCGGTGTCCAGATGTCAATTCGCTTGCCGCGCACCATCGAACCAGTATCTGCGACGAGATATTCGCCACTGTACGAGCCGGCTTCAAGCCGAACGCGTGAACCCAAAGGTAAATGCCGCGGGTCGGCGGCGATCAAGCCTTTCGCAACCATGCGTCCACTCGCAGTCCGTCCGCGAAGGCTATAGGCAGTTGCGACGTATTTTGCCGGAGCAACTTCGTATTTCTCTTCAACAGCAATCTTTTCACCTACGCTGCCCGTGGGTAAAGAAATTGGAGGAATTAGTTTTTGCGCTTGGGAAGAAAGAGTCTCCGCCGAGAGAGTTCTGGCAGAAAAGATCAAAGAACCGGAAAGAAGTGCAAATGCGATCAGCGCACTTCCGCTAAAGATAGAATGAACTTTCAAATTCGGGTCTCCTGTCCGATGTTGTTTTCTACTCTTCAGCGTCCTGCGCGAGTCCGTTCTTTCCTATGACTCGTCCCCTGGCTCTAGGAGTCTCATGTAGTCAGCCGAGGTTGGGGGCTTGCATCCTTGATGCGGTGCGCTGAAAAGATCTGATTGTCTGTATTAGATAAAGCGAAAAGCGACGGTTACTTCCAGTAAATGTTCGCGATTCGTTTGGGAGGCTAGCACACGGTTTCAACCAGCTTCAACCGTGAGAAGGGCGTGACTTTTGTAAGGAATTTAACACCGTTGGACGTAATTAGTGAAATATGGGAACTTAAGAAAAATCGGTACGGTCACATCGACAGAAGAATTCTGACGCGGAGACGGGGAGACGCGGAGACGGGGAGACGCGGAGACGGGGAGACACGGTGACGGGAGACACGGGGACAGGGAGACACGGGGACGCGGCGAGAAGCTTCCATCTCCGCGTCTCCGCGTCTCCCCGTCTCCGTGTCTCCTACTACAGCTTCAGGAAGTTTTCTACGACCTGCTGTCCTTCGGGGTAGTCCGCGTCAAACAGCTCCGGGTGAAACTGCACGCCGTACAGTCGACGCCCCTTCTGCTGCATCGCCTGGATCGGGCACGTCTCGTTCGACGCCGTCGCACGAAAACCGTCGGGCAGTTCCTTCACTTCGTCACAGTGGTTGTGCCAGACAGTTATCTCTGAAGGCAGACCTTTGAAGAGACCCTCGCCCGTGTTTTCGACTGGCAGAAATCCTCGCTCACGCTTGGCGCCGTTGTAACCTTCGCCGGGCTCGAGTCGACCCATCAAGCCAACCTTGGCACCATACGCCAGTGCGATCTGCTGATGACCACCGCAGATTCCGAGAATCGGTTGACTCGCCTGCTTGATAACTGAGAAGACGCCGGCCAGCGATTCAGGCGTGTACATCTCCCATGGATGACTCTGGCCGCTGAGGATGATGTGGGATGGTTTGAGACTACGCACACGTTCGAGCGAGACGTTGTGAAATGGCTCGATGAGGATTTCGATCCCGGGAATGAGTCTGCCAAGAACAGCGCGAACTTCGCGCGGGCTCGCTCCCTGGCCGTCGATCGTGTTGTCTACGAGATAGATTAACAAGCTACTTCAAACTGTAGAGCTTCCCATTGAAAGCGCCGATGTAAATTCGACCGCCGAGAATCGCGGGCGTCGCGTTGATATTATCACCGATCTTCAACTCGCTGATGCCTTGTCCGTCTTCAGCCGAGACGGAATGCAGCCAACCCGCTTTGTCGCCAAACACGAGACGGCCGTCAACCAGCGGCGCGGTTCCCCAGATCGGTCCACGAGCTTTGTACCGCCAAACAACCTCGCCTTTGTCTGCTGTCAGGCAGTAGAGGTGACCGTTGCTCGAACCGATGTGTACTCTTCCATTCGCAACAATGGGGCTCGCCCAAAACCCGCTTTTCTCCTTCGTCGTTCCGCCTACGGCCTGGTATTTCCAGACGAGCTCGCCGGTCGCCTGGCGGAATGCGTAGACGCAACCGTTCTCCGCGGCCGTGTAAACCATGCGTTCATAAACGGCCGGTGTTGAATCGGAATCCGCGCCGATGCGGGCTTTCCAGACAGTCGAGCCGTCGGTGAGGTTGAGGCAATAGAGATCGCCTTGTTCGGTTCCGACGTAAGCGCGGCCATCGACGACGGAAAAGCTGCCTTCCATCGATCCGAGTCTTTCCGTTTTGTAGATCAACGCGCCGTCTTCGAGATTCAGTGCGTAGAAGAAGCCGTCCTCGCCGCCGAAGTAAACACGACCATCGATCACCGCTGCCGAGCAATCGACTTCAAAACCGGTTTTGTATTTCCAGATGAGAGTGCCGGTGCGTGCGTCGACGCAGTAGATGTAGTGATCGAGGCCGCTGGCGATTAGTCGGTCGCCGACGATCGTCGGCGTGGCTTTGAGACTGTCAGTTGTCTTGTAACTCCAGACAAGACTTCCGTCTTTCGCGTCGAGACAATAAAGATTTCCGTCAGCGGAGCCGAAGTAAACATGGGTGGAGTCGACAGAGGGTTGGCCAGGCCAGCTCGAGCCGCCCCACGGATCTTTGTGCAAGCGCCCGCTGATAAATTTGGTTTCAAACTCCCAGACCACTTCCAAAGGTTTGTCAGACCACGGGCCGGTTCCGTAGAAATTTCGGGAAGTACTTCCAAGCCACATCGGAACGGAACTCGGAGGCTTTGGCGGTGGTGGTGAGCGTTTCGCCTCGGTCTCAGTAATCACCTTCCCGCCGCAGGCGGTCAGCAATAAGAGCGCGAGAATGATGGGGGAGATTCGCAGCATAAAAGTTCATTAGACAGGATTTTCAAGATTTCACCAGAATTTACAAGATGTTATCCCGGAAAATCCTGTTACATCTTGTTCATCCTGTCACCTCTTTCTGTAACCACTGCCCTGAATAGACTACTTCAGCGGTTCCGGTGATCACAACCTGCCCATCCGCACGCCACTTGATCCGGACTTCGCCGCCTTCCATCACGACGCGCACATCTCGATCCGCCTTCTCGTTAACCATTGCCGCCACGGCGCCCGCGCATGAACACGTGCCTGATGCGGTCGTCTCGCCGACACCGCGTTCCCAGATTCGCAGCTCGATCACGCTTCGATCGATCACTTTCACAAACACGACGTTCGTTCGATCCGGAAACTGCGGATGAACCTCGATCGCTTTCCCGAGCTTCCGCCAATTCAGCGCTTCGAAATCGTCGACGAAGATGCAGCAATTGGGATTTCCCATCTGCATCGCGGTGATCATGACAGGCTCACCATCAACCGGCAGCGGATACCGAATCACCTCGTCGCGCGGTGGCTTGATCGACATTGGAATGGAATTAGTGTCGAACTTCGGTTCGCCCAACTCCGACTCGAACAAAAACTTTCCCGGTGCAGGGTGGCCGCGAAGAAAGTATCGCTTCAGTCCCGTGCGCGTGCTCAGTACGAGCTCGTCTTTGGTCCAGGCGCCTGTGTAGTAGAGATATGCAACAGCGCAGCGAGTTCCATTTCCCGACAGTCCAGCTTCACTCCCGTCAGGGTTGAAGATGCGACAACTGAAGTCAGCTTCGTCGTCCTTTAATTTGCCAATTATCGCAATCCCGTCTCCACCGGCGCCGTAGTGCCGGTTGCATACGCGTCGCGCGAACTCGCCCAGCTCGCCGACTTCCGACAGTTGTTCCGCTTCAAACACGAGATAGTCGTTTCCGAGTCCGTGGAATTTCGTGAATTGTGGGTGCATCTGTGTAATTTGTGGACTTATTCCGGCTTGCCGTTGAACGAAGCGAGTAAAACGGCGATCGGATCGATGCAGTATGAACGCGGGTCAAAATCTCTCGGATAGTTGTTGACGATGATCGCAAACGCGAGCTTCTCGCCGGCCGCAGTTGTGACATAGCCGCCCAGACTCGCCGCTGAACTCAGCGAGCCGGTCTTCGCACGAACGTTGTTTGCGGCCGCAGTCCCGCGCATTCGGGTTCGCAACGTTCCATCGACGCCCGCAATCGGCAACGCATCACGAAATACCTGCGCATGGCGGTGCTTGCTCATGAACGTCAACAATTGCACCGTAGCCTCGGGCGTGATCATGTCGCTGCGCGAGAGTCCGGAGCCGTCGTCAAGAACCAGCGCCTCGGATCTGATGCCCGCAGTCTTTAAAAACGATTTCACTGCTTCCAAACCGAGGTTCTCCGAAGTTTGACTGAAGGTAGACATGGTTGCCGGCGCCGGGGTCATTTTGCCGAGCGTCCGGAGAATGAGCTCCGTGTAAAGATTCTGACTCGGTTTCAGCGTTTGCGCTGCGATCACGCTGAACGGCGGTGATTGAAACGCTACGATCTCGATTTGAAATGGACCATGCGTACCCGTGTTAAAGGCAACAGGCACGTCCGTAATAAACGGCGGTTGGCTGATTTCGCCGGTCGTGCGCGACTTGCCTGCGATCACCACTCCCTTTTGAGCGAGCGAATTCCGCAAAAGGTAAACGAAGAGCAACGCCGGATGCGAGATGCCGATGCCGCCTCGGTAACCGGCGACGTCGTCAATCGCAATGCTGCCCGTAATCGTGATCGTATTTTCATTCAAGCCGCGGTGAATGGAGAGTTCTCTTTTAGCGCCTTTCGCACCAGTTGTGACCTTGTTGACGATCGTTAACAGCGGATCGGGCGGGCCGGTTGTGATTAATGCAGGCTGACCCTCTGTTGGCCCAGGCTTGATGAAAAGATCCAGCGCGTTGTCGTTTACCGTAAGCGGCGTGACTTCGGCGCCGTACGACCAGGTCAAGTCTTCCCACTCCCAACCGGCTCCGTACTTTGGTCCAACGAAGTAAGTCTCATCGCCGACGAGATCGCCCTCGACACGCTTCACTCCCGCAGCAACAATGCGACTCGCAAGATCGTCGATCGCTTTGAAGTAGTCGCCGTTGTTGAAGCGAGCGGCGAACGAGGGATCACCGCGCCCGTAAACTGTCAGGTTTCCATGAACGACACCAGAAGCGTCAGGCCGATTGGGAGCGTAGACCGACGTCACAAACCGATAGTCAGGAGCCAGGCGATCGAGCGCGGTAGCGACCGTGTAGAGCTTCATGTTCGAAGCCGGCCGCAGGAGCTTTCCGGCGTTCTCTTCAAAAAGGACTCGTCCCGTGTCGAGCGACACTACTTTGATCCCAACCATCGCCGACGATAACTCCGGCTTCGCGAGCACCTCCGAAATCTTCGCTCGCAATTCCGGCAGCGTTTGCTGCGCCGGCGCTGGTTGCTGCGCAACCGCAGACGAGATGCAGAAGAGGAGCAGGTAGACGAGTAGCGAGATTTTTCGTTTGTACATAGGCTCAATCAAAAACCGGCCACAGATGACACAGATAAAAATCCGGATTTAAAATCCGTGTCATCCGTGGTTTAGCTTTGTCATCAACTCAGCAAACCGCGGATCCCCACGCAACGACGCCCAATTCGGATCGTTCTCGAAACACGGGCGATTCGCATTCCCGAGCGATATCGAACGTTCGAGCCACTCAAAGGCATCGCCCTGCAAACCTTCGAGCGCGTAAACGGATCCGATCATGTACGCGATGTCCGCGTCAACCTCGCCGTTCCGTTTCACGTCCGGAGTCAATTGTGCGAGCGCTTCGTCGTGTTTCCCCTGTGCGCTCAGGAATATCGCGAGATTGGGCCGGACGCCGTGCATGTTCGGATGTTTTTCAACAACGTCCTTCATCATTTCGGCGGCGGCATCCGTTTGGCCGGTGTAATACAAAGCGAGCGCGCGAAACGTCCGCACGAGCGCGTTATCAGGTTCGCCTGCGTTGTCGAGCTGTTTGAACGTCTCCTCAAAGTGGCCCATGTACATATGGACCAGCGCGCGACTATAACTCGCCACTACGTGCGCCGCAGGATCGAGGCGTACGAGCCGATCGTAACTGCTCAGCGCGCGTCCATACTCACCATCCAACCGGTGCAGCAGCGCCTTCACGAAGTGGACCACCGGCTCGTTCGGCGCTTCCCTTCGCGCCCGGTTAACCTCCTCGCGCGCCTTCTCTTTTTTCCCGCGCCAGAGGTAAACGAAAACCATCAGCATGCGCGCTTCGAAGATGTTCGGATCGATGGCCAGCGCTTTTGTGAAAGCGACTTCGGCGCGCTCGTAGTCCTCCGCGCCGCCAAAGCCTTTGAAGACGCGGTTCACGTAACACGCGCCGAGACCGTCGTGGGCCAACGCGAAGTTCGGATCGAGCTGGATCGCGCGCTCGAAGTGTTCGATCGCCGCGTCGCAGTCGTCACGCGACAGCGTGCGAAAGATAAAACGCGCAAACAGATCGCGTCCACGCAGGTATTGCTCGTAAGCTGCGGGATTCTGAGTCGACGCCGTCGCGATCTTGTCCTGCTCGGCGGGGCTGAGCTCGACTCTTAACCCTTCGACGATGCGTTGTGCAATGGTGTCCTGGACAACGATGATGTCAGACGCAGCGGTGTCGATACGATCGCTCCACAGCAACTCGCCGGAACCAACGTCGATCAGTTGCGCCGTCACGCGAAAGCGTTCACCGGAGTGGATGAAACCGGCAGTCATTACTGCACTGACGTTCAGCTCCTTTCCGATCTCGCGCGGGTCTCTGTGCTCACCCTGGTATCGCGCGATCACGGATGAAGGTCGCACAACCAAAGATCGAACGCGCGCCAGTTCGGTGATCACCGCATCGGCGAGCGAGAATTCATAGAAGCTCGATGCGGGGTCGTTGCTCAAATTTCGGAAGCAAAGAATTGCGAGGCTCTTCTTCTCCTGATCGGTGACCGTGGTGAACGGCGTTTCGTGAATGCCTTGCTTTGAAGGTGTGCTTAAGTTTGGAGAAGTCGTCGGCGTTTCGCTCCTGGTGATCGACTTCAACCAGCGCATCGCACGCGAGACGGGATTCGCGCCCGTGAGATGGCGCGGCGGTTCGGGCGCGACGTTCTGATAACCAGCGGAGGCGCCCGCGTCCAGTTCCTGAAGCACCTGCCGCAGCTCGTTGCGAAAGTCTTCCATGTTCTGGAAACGATCTTTCGGTTCTTTCGCGAGTGCGCGATCAATCGCCTGCTGCAAGCGCGGCGGGATCGGGCTCGTACGCAACTCTGTGATCGGTCGTGGCGGATCGTGAAGCACTGCGTGACGCACGTCGATCGTCGTCTTACCGCGAAAAGGCCACGTGCCGGTCAACATCTCGTAAAGCAACACGCCTAGCGAAAAAATGTCTGCGCGCTTATCGACGCGATCGCCGCGCGCTTGTTCCGGGGCTGCGTAAGTCGCGGTGCCGTATGGCACGCCGACTTCCGTGAGTTCCGTGCGATGAATGCCGGAGGTGACTGCTTCCGTGTCGTCGAGCAACTTGGCTAATCCGAAGTCCAGCACCTTCACCTGGCCCGACGACGTGACCATCACATTGCCTGACTTGATGTCGCGATGAATGATCCCGCGGCTGTGCGCGGCGGCGAGTGCGTCGGCGACCTGCAAACCGATCAGCAGCGTCGTCTTCAACTCGAGTGGGCGACCGGCGACGAGCTGGCGCACGTTCTTTCCTTCGACGTACTGCATCGCGATGAAATGAACGCCGTCGACTTCGTCGAGATCGAAGATCGTGCAGATGTTTGGATGGTCCAGCGAGGATGCGAGACGCGCTTCGCGTTCGAATCGTTTCAGGTTTGATTCTTTAACGCTGAGCTCAGGCGGTATGACTTTGATCACGACCGGACGGCCGAGCTTGGTGTCGGTGGCTTTGTAGACTGCGCCCTGCCCGCCGACGCCGAGCTTGTCTGTGATGCGATAGTTGCGAAGTGTCTTACCGACCATCTTCAGATTTATTGAGGGTAGCGATCAGTTCCGCAGCGCTGGCAGTGGCGGTGCCGACTTTTCCAACGACGATTCCGGCGGCGCGATTTGCGAGTGAAGCGGCTTCGAGCATCGTTGCGCCTGTCGAGAGTGCGCCGGCGAGGGCTGCGATCACCGTGTCTCCAGCGCCGGTGACGTCGTAGACCTCACGCGCGGCTGTTTTGACGTAAACCGGGTCACCGCCGGCTTCCAGCAACATCATTCCACGGTCGCCGCGTGTTATCAGCACCGCATCGCAACCGAGTTTTTCGCGAATCACCTTCGCAGCGTGATGCGAGCCGTCGTCTGAGTGGTCGTCTGTGTCACTCATTCGCAGTGCTTCGAGATGATTTGGCGTGACCAGCGTCGCGGGACGATACGAGTTGAAGTTCCGGAGTTTCGGATCGATCAACACCGGCACGCGTTCGTAAGCGAGCGGCAGAATCTCGCGCAGTATCGCCGGCGTGACGACGCCTTTGTCGTAGTCCGAAACAACAAAGGCGTCGGCTTCCTCGAGTGCTGACTTTAGACACGCAACGATCTTCTCTTCCAACGTTCCGTTCACCTGCGTGCGCGACTCTCGATCGGCGCGGACGACCAATTGGCTGTGAGCTATGATGCGCGTTTTGGTAGTCGAGGGCCGCGTTTCGTCGACAATTAAGCACTGATCCTGCGCACCCAGGTCGCGCAGTCCAGTCTTCAAACGTTCGCCTGCTGCGTCGTTACCGATAACGCCGACCACGGAACCGCGCGCGCCGAGCGCAACGAGATTTGCCAGCACATTCGCCGCTCCACCCAGGTGCACGGATTCACGCCGAACATCAACCACCGGCACAGGCGCCTCCGGCGAAATGCGCGTGACGTCGCCCCAAACGAATTCGTCGAGCATCACGTCGCCAAGTACGATGACGTTACGATCGCGAATCGTCTCGAGGATTTCGGATGCGCGGGCTTTAGTTAACATGTACTGAACACAAAGAACACAGGTCAGCTCAAGACTCTTTCAATAGCTGCAACGACGCGCGACACCGGCACGCGCAGGATACATTCAGGCTGAGCAAATTTCTCGCAAAAATAGCCGTGACATGGCTGGCAAGGCATCTCTTCGAAAACCACTTCGGCAGGCTCACGATTCCATGGACCCCAGTGCGCGATGTTTGAAGAACCAAAGACGACGACGCTCGGTGTTCCGACCGCCGCGGCAATGTGCGCGATCCCACTGTCGTTACCGACAAACACCTGCGACCTTGCTGCGAGGGCCGTCACTTCCGGTAGCATCAAATCAAACGACACGATCTTTACCGAGGCTTTTTCCTGTAGATCGCGGAGCACTCCACTCTCATGAGGTGCTGCAATCGCGACTGGCGCAAATCCACGCTCTGCCACGAACTCCGCAACACGCGCAAAATTCTCTACCGCCCACTGCTTCGTAGCAAACGCCGCGGCCGGATGAATCAGCGCGAGCTTTTGATCTCTCAGGCCAGCGTCTTGCAGCTTCTTCTCGACGTTATCAGCGGCCGGCGCCGGTACACCCAACTGTGTTGGGGGTCGATCCGTAACCGGCACGCCGGTCCAGCCGAGTAAAGCAAGTTGCTGTTCGACCGAGTGCGCCTTTTGTCGTCCCCACAGCAATAAAGGTGACGGCGCCTGGTGATTGTGAAGCTGAGCGTATTGATACGTCTTGAACCCGACGCGATGACGAGCGCCCGTAGCTCGCGTCAGGAAGGTTGCGGTGGTGCCGCCGTGAAGGTTGTAAACGACGTCGTAACCAGCAGATCTCAACTCCTTTGCGACATGCGCGCGCGTGAAGAAACCGCCACGCTCGAGCACCACGACCTTGTTCACGTGCGGATGATTCGCAAGCACTGGCGCGACCCAATCCTCGACCAGAATGTCGACCTCGACATCCGGCAAAAATCGCTTCAACGCGAAGATTGAAGGCGTAGACAACACCGTATCGCCGATCGAACGCAGGCGAACGAGCAGGATCTTTCGCACGTCTTGCCAATCCCAGCGAGGAGGCGCTAGTGGCTGCGCCGCGTCTTGACCCTGCAATCCGTACATTGCCTGTGTTTCGATGACGCGCAAATGTGGAGACGACTCAACGATGTCGCGCACGCTGTTCATCGCATCAATCTTCGATGGTGGCCTCGTCGATGAGCATTACCGGGATGTCGTCACGGATGGGATAGACGCGTTTACACTTGACGCATTTCAACGCGTTTCCATCCGGTTTCAGTTCAACGGTCGCTTTGCAAGCCGGACACGCGAGTATTTCCAAGAGTTCCTGACTGACTGCCATGGGCATGACCTTTCTAAGGCACTTCGCGGGAATGCAGAAAGCTTACCACAAGGGCCTATATGACCTACAGGACATAGATGACCTATACTCTGCGCCAACGATGTCGCTCGAATTCGCACTGCAATATGCCTGCCCGCTTCGCGCCAATTACTCCGAACAACACCTGCGGCAATGGGGACGCCTGAGCAGCTTACACGCAAAGCTCACGACCGGAGACGACGTCGCGCCCTCGATCGACAAGCTTCAGTGGGTCGAAAACGCAAGTGCTGAAATCGAGCGAATGCAGCAGGCAACAATCGTCTGCGCGCACTGTCCGGCGTGCCTGCCGGTCGATACCGCGGGCGACGGCGAGTCGGTCGGTTGTCTGGGGCGGATCAATTATCCCGTCGAGGCACAATTCGAAAAGTTTCTCGCGGATCGCGTCCAGCTTTCGCTCGACACGTTAGATGCGGAAGATCAGCCGCGGCTGCTGCGCATCCTGGTCGATCCGGAGTCGCCTTTCGATGGTGAGGCGACGAAGGAGTTGCGGCGCGTGGTCACGGACGAGGGCTTGAGGTTTTTTGAACTGCGGCTTCCGATTGTTCTCACGCGCGACGGCGCGCGGCTCACAACCGACAACATCTTCGATCTGCTCGCCGGTTTTCGCTCTGAAGATAGCGACACCACCACTTACACGCGCGAGCTTCCATTCGAAGCCGCTGCCGACTACTACGATTTTCTGGATCTGATTTTGCGCAACGAGCTCAGCCAATCCGAAGTGGCGCGTTTGACCTCACGCAGTCGAAACTACATTCAGTTTCTGCGCTTGCTCACGGCGATCGAGAAAGCCGAAGCGCTCAATACACGCGTGTTGATTGACTAGGGCGCGCCCGCGCGCTTAGGCCTTCTGCTCGTCCAACAATCGCAGTGTGTCGAGGATGAGGTTTGTGTTGCTGAGTGCCTGGATGCGGATGGGAAACTGTTCGTCGGTTTTTTGAAACTCGAATGTGCCGCTTGTGATCTCTACCACCTTTTGAAAACCGAGATCGGCGACCTGGCCGTCGCACACGGCATCAACGATCCTGCCATCGTTAAATTTCACCTGACCTTCGTGCTTGGCGCCGCTGATGGTCAGGATGCCGTTCAATCTCGCGTTTTCGAGCACTTGAATCGCGTCAAAGACGCTGACGGCGCTCAGATCCCCGGCGAGCGTGAAATGTTTGCGTTCGAACTGCGGCTCGGGCGCGGGCACCGGCTTCAGATCAGGCCGGCGGGCACGGCGAATCGCCTCGAGGCCGCGGCCGATGTTTATTCGTTCGTCGAGTTGCTTGGCTTCGAGCAGCCGGTCGTGTGCGGTGTCGAAGTCCTCTCGTTCGATGTAGAGGCTGGCGAGTGCCAGGCACTGGCGTGCAGCTTCCTCGACCTGTTTGTGCGTGGCGCAGATTTCGCGCAGCCGTTCGCGCAGCTTGATGGACCGGCTGCTCATCTCCACGGCGCTCTTGAGCCGCTTGATGGCGCGGTCCGTGGCCTGGTACTTCATGAACAGCTCGGCGTCGAGCAAGGCTGCTTCGACGTCGCTGAGATGCTCGGTTTGGGAGTCAGAAACGGCCATTTTGCGCGGGCTTCCTCCAGGATCAGCCGTGTGGCGAGTTTACCATGCCCTACCATTTCGTATGTCGTGAATCTGCTGCACCGACGATTTGCGGCAACCCGCGCGAGAATTTATGCGTATGGTCCTTTTGAGTAATTAAATCCGCGTTATTTATTGAAGGATAAAGCTGGCGCGGGCAGGCGAGGTGGCTGGCACGCAATCTGCGGGGGCAAGAGAGCGGTTACCAGCCACCGAAGGAAAGATTGGAAGGCGATTTACCATGAACCGATGGATGAAAAGACGAATCGAGCGATCGCGGGCGCGTTGCGAGAAACAACGTAGCCGCTGATGACACGGATCATTACGGATTTGACCCCTCTTACCGAGATGCCTTTCTTGAGTTGTCGAAGACAAGCCTCTTGAATTCGGGTTTCAGGCCGAAGTTAAGTAATAATCCAACCTCAATCTCCGTCGCTCGCAAGTAGTTCAGCAACTGAGCTCGATGCCTAGCATTCAAACAGCGCGCCGCTTTGAGCTCGAGCAATACGGACTTTTCGACTAGCACGTCCGCTTCAAAACTACCCACTCGGATTCCACGAAACCACACAGGAATTTCTATCGGACTACATACGTCCAGACCCGTAGAACTAAGTGCTATCACGAGCGACTTCTGGTACACCGATTCAAGAAATCCGTCCCCTAACTCGTTATACACCTCGTAGAACACACGAATAATCTGATCCGTGATCTTTCCGTGCTTTAAATCTGTGTTCATCCGTGCCCCTAAAAATCCATTCGCAACCCGATCCTTACTTGCCGCGGCCGCATCGTACGCGGCGCAACGGGATTGCTGTTGATGAACTCGGATCCGAAACTGAACACAGTCTTGTTCAGCACATTGTCGAACTCGACCGACAATCGCAACGACCCAATCTCACGCGTGACATTCAAATCAAAGACAAAGAGACCTGGACCACGCCCGGCATTTCGCGGCAAGTTTCCTACCTGGCCAATTTGAGGGACGCTAAACAACTGGATGGTCCCGGCGTCGATCGGCTCACCGGGTGCACGCCATCGAAGTGAACGAAGATCGCCGGAGTAATTTGGTCGATCGTTTGAAACGTCGTCGAGATTGCGATCGATGCCGCCGAGTGAAATGTTGAAGGGCGCTGCTGAGGCAACGCGCACGATCGGCGACAACTGAAGCAGACGCGGAATCTGGAACGTTCCGGAGAATGTGAACCGGTGCCGTCGATCGAGCAGGCTCCGTGCTCGTTCGGCGCGGAAGTCTCCGGGAACGAGCGCGTCGGAAGTGTTGACGACACCGTCGTCGATCAGACTCGATAGCGTGTAACCGGCGCGAAAAGTAAAACCTGAATCGAATCGCTTGCGGAGTTCGAGTGTCATGCCGCGATAGAAACTGTTGCCGGCGGAGATGAGTTGCTCGAGCTCTCCACGTGCGGGATCTGGACGCAGATGGTTGATCGCGGCGAGCGCCGCTTGGAGCACCGTCGTGGACGACGCGTTGTTGAGATTCATAACGGAGACCGGAACGCCGAACTCGACGATGCGAGTCACTGTGTTTGAACCCGAAGTGCCGTAGACAAATCGGACCAGTTCGCCCGCGCTTGCGGCGTTGTGAAGCGGACGCGTCGAAGTCGCAGGACTTATGAAGTTGCCGAAGTCGCGTGACGCAAGGAATTCGGTGAAGTTGTTATAGCCTACGGGAAGAATTGGTGCATTGGCGTTGAATTCCCGCCAGAGATGTATGCCGCGCGTGAACGTGAAGTTTGCTTCAACGGAATAACGACGGCCGAGATCGCGTTCGACGCCGGCGTTGACCTGGTAGCTCTCTGGAATTCTCAACGCTGGATCGAGACGACGCGAAAAGTCTGTATTCAACACACCAAACTCACGCACCAGATTCGAGTTAGCACTCAGCGTTTCCGGAAAGTGAAGGTTCGCTGCGATGAAGGCGCGTCGCTGCTCGGCGGTCATCACTTTGCCGGTCAGTGGATCGCGCAGGAGATTTGTGTCGAAGAAGAGTTGCTGCTTGCCGAGTGTGAAATCATCGATCGTTCGCAGCAAAGGTCGATTGAAAAAGATCCCGGCACCGAAGCGCAGAGCGAGCTTGCCGGAGTCGAACGGGCTGTAGGCGACAGAGAAGCGCGGACCGAGATTGTCACGGTCGTGAAGAATCGTTTCGTACTCGTAGCGCAAGCCGTAATTCAAAAGCAGTTGCGGCAGGATCTCCCACTCATCCTGGACGAAGAAGCCTGAGTAGAGATTTTTCTGGGTCGACGAGCTTTGAAAGTTCTGCCTGAAACGACTCGGAATGCCGGCAAGGAAATCTCCGGCGCTCGCGAAGTTGAATGTGCCGGTGAGATCTGACAGATCGATGAAGGTTGAACGCACGTGATGAACGTCCACACCGGATTTCAGCGAATGGTTTCCGCTTACAAATGTGAGGACGTTCTGTAACTGCACGCGATCTTCACGCCGGTCGCTGCCGCCCGCAGTCGATGAGCCTGCGACCAGCGTCCCGGAAAGCAATGGATCGTGGAGGCTGATGAGTACGACCGGCTTATTTCCGCCGCGAGCTTCGAACGCAGGCGCCAGGCGCGAGTATTGAACGCGCAGTTGATTTACTGTTCGCTCGGAGAAGATGCGCAGTTCAGAGAACGAGATCGCGTCTGAGTTGCGTTTTCTTCCCTGAAGCGAGTCTGCCAGCCGGTTTCCACCTCCAAACTGTCTAAAATTTTTTAGTCGCCCAGCCTGGTAAACGATCGCAGCGTTGTGCATCGCTCCAAACTGGTGATCCACACGCGCTGTGAGGCTCGTGTTTTTCAGAGGCGTACTGATCGACGAGATGAACGGTGCAACTTCGGCAGCCAAGTTTGGTTTTTCGGCATCTTCGAGACGCGCGCGATCAGGATGTGTTGGAGAAGGCAATGGAAACGCTGCGTTCTGCTTGAGCGGAACCAGAGTGTCGATCAATGCGCTATCGAGAACCTGATCCCGTTCATAGGAGACAAAGAAAACGGATTCTTTTGTAGGCAGCGGTCCGCCGAGCGTGACTCCTGCGACGTGTTCCTGCAAAGGCAGCCGCGGAATTCCCAGCGAATTGTTTCTGAATGTATTTGCGTTGAGCGCTTCGTCGCGGAAAAAATAACTTCCGCGGCCGTGAAACTGCTGCGAGCCGCTTCGAGTACGCAAATTCACACGACCGCCGGACGCACGGCCATACTCCGCCGAGAACTGATTCGTGATCACCTGCACTTCAGCAATCGCTTCGAGCGACGGCTGGAAACGTTCGCGAGCCGCGCGATCGTCGTTGTTATCCAGCCCGTCGATGGTCATGTTGTTCGAATAAGCGGGCGCGCCGGCAAGCGAGAACGTACCGGCCTCTTCAGGCGTGCTTGCTGGATTGCTGTTGCGATCCTCGGCGAGATCGCGCGTGGAGAGTGGCTCTTCAGTGACGCCGGGAAGCGTAAAGATCAGATCGAGCACCGAGCGAGTGTTGACGGGTAAGAGTTCGGTCTCGCGCGACGTCAGTGTCGCGCCCACGACCGTGCGTTTTGTGTCGACAACGGGCGTGTCTGCCGTTGCGATAACAACAGGCTCGACGACGACGCTCGACGGAATCAGCGTCGCATCAAACTGAAGACTCTGCCCGGACGCAGTTGCGACGTTTGTTATCTCCTGAGCCGCAAATCCGGGAAATGCGAGGCGAATAACGTACACGCCGGGTTCGAGCTGGATCAGACGATAACGGCCGTCCGCGTCAGTTGTCGTCGTGCGTGTTAGACCAGTCTTGATCAGCTTCGCTTGAACTTCCGCTCCCGGAAGCACGGCCGCGTTCTGGTCCATGACGCGCCCCGCGATCGTGACGGTGTCGAGATCCTGTGCGTAAACGTGTTGAAAGTTGAAAGTGAATAGAAGAATAGTGAGAAGTGTGAGACGTGAGGTCATTTTTCGTTGCTCCTTGTGAGGTTTTTACTGCGGCAGCAACTCTAACACAAAAGCCTTAGAAAGGATTTATTAATCCTGTCTAATGTTTTACCCGGCGGCGCAGCGCGGCGGCGCGTGTGAATGGAACGAGAGCGTCGCTGCCTTCCGGCGCCGGATCGAAGCTCGTCAATTCCTCCGCGTGCGACTGCAAATACTGGAAGAACCGCTCAAACTCCTGCTGCATCGCGTCCATCTTCTCGCGCATGTTGAGAATGATCTCCACCCCCGCGAGATTCACTCCCAAGTCGCGCGTCAATGAAAGAATGAGCTCCAGCCGCTCGAGATCCGGATCCGTGTAGAGACGCGTGTTCCCCTCCGACCGCGACGGCTTCAACAAACCTTCACGCTCATACAATCTCAACGTCTGCGGATGAATGCCGTACTGATCCGCAACCGCACTGATCGTGTAGGTTTTAGGTTTCCTGCCGCTCATTCCAACCCCATCTCAACGCGCGGGTTTGTCGAATTCAACTTCGAATACTCGCGCAGTAACTCTTTCGTCTCTTCCGAAATCACCTTCGGCAACGTTACTTGCACTTCTACAAACTGATGTCCCTTCGCACCAGGATTGCGCAACGACGGCGCACCACGATCGCGCAGACGAAACTTCTGACCCGATTGCGTTCCCGGCGGAATGCGCAACTGAGTTTTTCCGTCAACAGTCGGCACTTCGATCTTCGCGCCGAGCGCCGCCTCCGGCACCGTGATCGGAACCGTGACGTAGATGTTGTCGCCCTTGCGCGTGAAATACTTGTGCTGACCGACGTTGGTGATGATGTGCAGATCGCCTGCGGGCGCACCGAGACGTCCGCCCTGACCCTTTCCGGGAATTTTCACGCGCGAGCCAGTATCAACCCCGGCGGGAATGCGGACTTTCACCGTCTCAGACTTATTCGTCGTGCCCTTGCCATGACAGAGTGAACATGGTGCTCGTCTTCGTCCCGTCCCACCACAATCCGGGCACTCCTGCGCAAAACGCAACCTGCCGCCCGCTCGTTGCACCTGCCCCGAACCTTTGCACGTCGAACAAACAACAACAGGCCCGCCAATGTCGCCAGCGCCATTGCAGCGCGAACACTGCTCAGACCGATTGACAGTAATATTGGTCGTGAGTCCTTTGATCGCTTCTTCGAACGAGAGACTCAAAGGCATCTCGATGTCGGCGCCGCGTTGAGGTTGCGGACGCGGCGGTTCTTTCTCTTTCGCAGCACCGCCACCGAAGAGATCGGCGAAGATATCGCGAAAACTGGTGCCACCGCCTCCCGCCGTCGAGGAGGCGCTGCCCCAGTCAAAACCAGTGAAATCAAAACCCGGAGGGGTACGACTGCCGCTCGATGGACCAGCACCTCTCGCATGCGCGTCGGCGAGATTTTCAGAGTACTGCCCAAAACGATCGTAGACGCTTCGCTTCTTCGGATCGGACAGCACGTCGTGCGCTTCCGACATCAGTTTGAAGCGTTCCTCGGCGGTTTTATCGCCCGGATTCACATCAGGGTGATACTTTCGCGCCAGGCGCCGGTAAGCCTTCTTGATCTCATCGGGCTTGGCGTCGCGCTTGATACCGAGTATCTCGTAATAATCCTGCTTGTTTGCCATTTACCACTCAACGTTAGTCCACAAAAAAGCACAAAAAGCGCAAATGATTAACTGTGCTTTCTGTGCCTTTTGTGGCAACGCTTACTTGTTTTCGTCTACATCCACGTACTCGGCGTCGATGACATTGTCCTCACCCGACGTACCCGTGGATGACGCACCCGCAGCCGACGCTTGATCGCCCGTTTCAGTTCCCGCTCCTGGCGGTGGCGCCTGCTGGTAAAGCGCTTCGGCCAATTTGTGAGATGCAGTTTGCAGTTGATTGAACGCCTCGTTCAGTCTCTCCACACCGCCTTCAGCCAACGCTTTCTTCGCCTCGGCGATTGCCGACTCGACGTCAGGCGCAACCGCTGCGACTTTCTCACGATTGTCCGCAAGCGTCTTCTCCATCTGATAGACCAGACCATCGAGACGATTGCGAGCCTCGATCTCCTCTCGCTTGCGCGTGTCTTCAGCAGAGTGGGATTCGGCATCCTTCATCATCCGGTCGATCTCGTCCTTCGACAGACCGGACGAAGCCGTGATCGTGATCTTCTGCTCACGACCAGTTCCCATGTCCTTCGCCGAGACGTTCACGATGCCGTTGGCGTCGAGGTCGAACGTAACTTCCACTTGCGGCATGCCGCGCGGTGCCGGTGGAATACCGACGAGGTGAAACTTACCAAGCGTACGATTGTCGCTGGCCATCGGCCGCTCGCCCTGAAGCACGTGAACTTCAACCGACGTCTGATTGTCAGAAGCCGTTGAGAAGATCTCCGACTTCCGCGTTGGGATCGTCGTGTTTCTCTCGATCAACTTCGTGAACACGCCACCGAGCGTCTCGATTCCGAGGCTGAGCGGCGTAACGTCGAGCAAAAGGATGTCAGTCTTCTCACCTGAAAGAACACCCGCCTGCACCGCTGCGCCAATCGCAACCACTTCGTCAGGATTCACGCTCTTGTTTGGCTCTTTGCCAAACATTTCTTTCACGATCTCCTGAACCTTCGGGATTCGCGTCGAACCACCGACGAGCACGACTTCGTCAATCTTCTTCGCATCCACGCCGGCATCCTTCAATGCCGTTTCAACTGGACCACGGAGTCGCGACAGGATCGGGTCGACCAACTGCTCGAAGCGCGCCCGCGTGAGTTTCATTGCGAGGTGCTTCGGACCGGACTGATCCGCTGTTACGAACGGCAGGTTGACTTCGGTTTCCATCGTGCTGGAAAGCTCGATCTTCGCCTTTTCAGCAGCTTCTTTCAGACGCTGCAAAGCCATCTTGTCGTTCGAAAGGTCGATACCCTGATCTTTCTTGAACTCTTCGATGATCCATTCGATCAGTCGTTCGTCGATATCGTCACCACCGAGGTGCGTATCGCCGTTGGTCGACTTAACTTCGACAACGCCTTCGCCGACTTCGAGGATCGACACGTCGAACGTGCCGCCGCCGAAGTCAAACACGGCGATCGTTTCGTCTTTCTTCTTGTCGAGTCCGTAGGCAAGCGCCGCGGCGGTCGGCTCGTTCACAATACGCATCACTTCGAGACCCGCGATCTTGCCGGCGTCTTTCGTTGCCTGGCGCTGCGAGTCGTTGAAGTAAGCGGGAACCGTGATCACGGCCTTGTCGACCTTCTGACCGAGATAGTCTTCAGCCGACTGCTTCATCTTTTGCAGGATGATCGCCGAGATCTCGGGCGGGCTCCATTCCTTGCCGCCGGCGCCAATGCGCACGTCGCCGTTGCCCGCGCCCTGCACCTTGTACGGGACTTGTTTGATTTCTTCAGTAACTTCGTTATAGCGACGTCCCATAAATCGCTTGATTGAATAGACAGTATTTTCGGGATTGGTTACCGCCTGTCGTTTGGCAACCTGACCAACGAGTCGACTGCCGTCCTTGGTGAAAGCCACGACCGATGGCGTGGTGCGGCCACCTTCGGAGTTGGTGATTACGGTGGGCTCGCCACCCTCCATCACCGCGACGACCGAGTTGGTTGTACCCAGGTCAATTCCAATAATCTTGCTCATCTTTTCGTCTCCAAAACCTTCCTTGATTAACATTTTGACCCAGCGCTGAACCGCGCTCGGTGCTCTATGAGGCGCCCCCTCACCTTGAACGCTCGCTCAATATAATAGTTGAGTGCGTTCTTGTCAACTTTATTTGAGTGTGTTTGATTCGTTAACGGCGGTCTTCGTTTACCAGTTTGGAGACGAAAAAGACGTAGTGGGCGCCGGAGAGTACTGAAAAGGCGAAGACGATGGTGTAGATAGTCGGGAGGTAGTAGCCGGTGCCGTAAGGGAAGCTGGCGGCGAAGATAATGGCCGTTATTGCAGCGATTTGGACGGTGGTGTTGATTTTCCCGAGCATCGAGGGTCGAAAGCCACGAAAGCCTGTCACGATGTTGATTGCCGCCGCGCCCACGAGGATAAAAACGTCGCGGCTAATCACCGCCACAGTCACCCAAAAAGGAACCGGGAGGTGCGAGGGCACTGGCTGTGGAAAAACCGACCTCATCGACAATACGACGAAAGAAGTGACCAGCATCAGCTTGTCCGCAATGGGATCGAGGATGGTTCCGAGTTGCGACTTTTGATTGAACCGGCGTGCCAGCAGTCCATCCAAACCGTCGGTGACGCCGGCCAGGATGAAAACGAACAGCGCGAGTAGGAATCGCTGGTAAAAAAGCAGCGAGACGAAGACCGGAATCAAAACCATCCGGAACACTGTCAGAAGGTTGGGAACAGTAATGATGCGGGAGGACATTTTTCCTGCGTGATTTAAGCCGCAGATTTTCGCAGATGAACGCCGATCAGCTACTACGGAGTTCTAATAAAGAGATTTCAGGAGGGCATCCGTACCTGATGGGTAGTACAACGGTTCCTAAACCGCGATTGACGTAGATCTGCGTATTTCCGAGGCGGCCGAGACCTTTCAACAGACGTTTCCGCGCTCCGCGCAACGTGCTTCGTTCGCCCCTGATCGCAACTTGCCCGCCGTGGGTATGCCCGCTCAGCACCAGATCGACCGAAGCCCGAGCGGCGCGCCGGAGAACTATTGGATTATGTGCCAAAACGAGCTTCATCTCGTCACGACGCGCGCCCGCGAGTGCCAGCGACAAATCTTCCAGGCCCACCATCGTATCGTCGACGCCTGCCAGCCAGAAGGCGTCGCCGTCCTTTTCAAAGTGCATGCCTTCGTTTATCAGAACCGCTATGCCTTCCGCGCGAAAGAGATCGGTTATTAGCGCAGCATCCACCCAGTGATCGTGATTACCGAGCACGGCATACACGCCGAACCGCGCTTTTAACCGCCCTAACATCTCCGCGCAAGGAGCGGCGTAATGTCGCTCTTTGGAGATGTAATCTCCGGTTAGCGCGATGATGTCCGGCTGGAGCCTGTTTGCAGTCTCCACGGCCTGCTCGATCTGTTCGCGGCTTGAAAAAGGGCCGTGATGGATATCGGAAAGCTGCACTATGCGGAAGCCATCGAAGGCTTTCGGTAGGCGGTTCAGTTGGATTCGGTGATGTTCGATGCTGAGCATGTAGGGCTCGGTGAGAGCCGCACGAGCAACATGCGTCAGGCTAAGAGCAAGAGAACGCAACGGGGTTTCAGGTCGTTTCGAACCGCCAATGGGCGCGACACGTCTACGTTGGTTCCATCGAATTGGAGTCGCCATGGTTGTGCAGTTTGGATGGCGCCAACCTGCCGGGAGAGCGCCTGGGTGGGGCGCATTATAGAGAGCAAAGCCCAGGGACGCAACTCGGGAAGGCTAATTAAAACCAGCTCTGGAAGTTAAACAATATGTCATAATCGACCCGTATTCCCTGAAAACCTGCATGAAACGTACTGCTTTCAGCCTCGCTGCCAGTCTGTTTTTTATTCCTACTATTTCCGTCAAGGCGGCCAGTGAAAGTGGCGCGGGTGATCACGGGCTCGATCCGAGTGTTCTGATCGGTGTGGCGGTGATGCTTGTGACGGCAAAGATCGCGGGCGAGTTGTTCGAGCGAATCGGGCAACCGGCCGTTTTGGGCGAACTCTGTGCGGGGATTCTGCTCGGCAACCTGGTGATATTCGGTTTCAGCGGCGTCGAACCTCTCAAAACCAACACGACTATCGCGGCACTCGCCGAGCTCGGCGTGATCATTCTCTTGTTCGAAGTCGGTCTTGAATCCGATTTGCGAGAGATGATCGAAGTCGGCTGGTCGTCGCTGCTAGTCGCTGTTCTGGGCGTGATTGCGCCGTTCATTCTCGGATGGGGAGTCGCAGCATACTTCTTACCAAACGAACACGTGCTCGGCCACATCTTCATCGGCGCCGTTTTGTGTGCGACGAGTGTCGGAATCACCGCACGCGTCTTCAAAGATCTCAACAAGCTCGCCACGCGTGAGGCACGCATCATTCTCGGCGCCGCGGTGATCGACGATGTGCTCGGACTGTTGATTCTTGCGATCATGGCCGGCGCGATTCGGGCCGCTGGCGATGGTGGAACATTGGCGATAGTCGATATCGCTGGTATCGCGTTCAAGTCGGTCGCGTTCCTCGTTGGATCGATCGTCGTAGGGCACTTCATGATGCCGCGAATGCTTCGTGGTGCAGGTCGTTTTGAGTCGCGAGGTGTTTTGCTGACGCTCGGCATCTCATTTTGCCTCGTGCTCGCGTGGGCCGCTGCCGAGGTTGGACTGGCTCCGATCGTCGGTGCGTTCGCAGCCGGATTGATCCTCGACGAAGTGCATTACAAACCGACCGGCGGGCGAACGGAACGCGACCTCAACGATCTCCTGCAACCGGTGAGCACAGTGCTGGTGCCGATATTTTTTGTACTGATGGGATTGAAGGTTGACTTGAGACTCTTCACTCGCCTCGACATTCTTGGATTTGCAACCGTTCTTACGTTAGCTGCGATCGTCGGTAAACAGATCTGCGCGCTGGGCATCGTCGAACGAGGCATTAATCGTTTGGCAGTCGGCGTCGGAATGATTCCGCGCGGCGAGGTGGGTCTGATCTTCGCGGGAATTGGTGCAACGCTGATGCTGCCGTCGACAACGGGTATCAGCGAGCCTGTTATCAACTCGGCGGTTTTTGGCGCAGTTGTTATCATGGTCATCGTTACTACATTGATAACACCGCTCGCATTGAAGTGGGCGCTGGGGCGAAAGAGCAGACGCAAACGGGAGGGTTAGGACCATGGGAACAAGGAAGGCTCAACACAAGGTTGGCACACCAGCAAAACCGCGAGGACAGCAGACTGGTTTTGCAGGTAATCCGGATCAGAATCGCGAGCAAATGAGCAAAACGCCTGCGTTGCGAGGTCGTTTGAAGAAGACTAATAAGATGTTCGGTGACGCTTCGGAACAACACACCGGCGGCAGTGCAGTTACTCCGAGCGCGAATTCACCCTCGACAGTAGTAAAAACAGCCACAAAAAGGCACAAGAAGAACATCGCCTGATTTATCGCTTTTTGTGCTTCTATGCGGCTTTAACAAGCCAACCAAAACAAGAAACTCGTGTCTATGTGACTGTGACCGACAGCGACAGTGACCTGATCAGACGCGCGCAAGCGGACGACCTCGACGCCTTTTGTCTGCTCGCCGAACGTTACGCACGCCGGATTCATCTGCTTGCATTTCACTATTGCCGCAACGCCCAGGACGCAGAAGATCTGTCGCAGGATGTTTGGCTCAAAGCGTATCAGGCAATGCGGTCCTTCAGATCCGATTCCTCTTTCTATACCTGGTTACGCCGCATCACGATCAACGCTTTTCTGAATCACCGGCGTTCGAGTCTATTTCGCCGGAACGGACAAACCACCGCGGTCCAACTCATACAAATTGATGCCGAAACGTTTGAGATGCCGCTCGAGTCTCGATCAACCTCGCCTGAGAACATTTACAACAAGTTACTTTTTGAAAACGTCGTAGATGCGTTGGCGGAACTGACACCGCAGCAACGACTCGCGTTCCTGCTGCGACATTACGAGGGAATGTCGTACGAAGAAATCGCCGGCGCAATGAATTGTTCGACGGGAACGGTGAAGAAGGGCGTGTCGCGCGCGATCGTCAAGCTGCGCGCAAAGCTTTCACCAGACTCCGACCGGCCCGAAGCTCTCACAAACCTCGCTAATGAATACCTGGGTGAATACTGAACGGAGTTTTGCAATGCACGATTGCACGGAAACGAAAGAGCAAATAACCGAGTTTGTCCTGGACGGAGCGGATCGCCGTCCGGATGAAGCCTTGTTGGCAGAGTTGCGCGCGTGTTCTGAATGTCGCGAAGAATTCAACGTGCTCAACGCGACTCTGCGTGTCACTACGAGACTGAGAGAGACTGCCGCGCCCGCGGAAAGTTACTGGGTTGGCTATCACGCTAGACTCCGGCAACAGGTCGAA
>Ga0207671_10001110_pt1 | contig 32453 bp, 28 predicted proteins | sample KBSC24metaG_FD_184352 | JGI IMG/M metagenome (GOLD analysis project Ga0207671, IMG submission 184352) | Corn rhizosphere microbial communities from Kellogg Biological Station, Michigan, USA - KBS C2-4 metaG (SPAdes) (version 2) | ecosystem: Host-associated > Plants > Roots > Rhizosphere > Soil...
CGGACGAGCTGGGCAAGATCGTCGTGGGCTCGCTCTTTTCGATCGCGGGCATGCTGTGCCTGTTCATGGCCGCCGCCACGCAGCCTCATGGCGGCAAGATCGGCATGTTTTGGCCGGTCGCCTTCCACTTCCTCAACTCGATCGGCTTCGCGCATATGCTGCCGGTCTCGTTGGCCTTGTTCGCGCGGATCGCGCCAAAGCAGATCCAGTCGACCGTCGTCGGCATGTACCAGCTCTGCTTCTTCGCCGCGAACGCGTTGGTAGGCTGGATCGGCGGCTGGATCGCGACGATGGCTGCGACCCGTTTCTGGCTGATGCACGCCGGATTCGCGCTTGGTGCCGGGCTGGTCTTCCTCATCCTGAAATTTGCGCTCGCGAAGTGGCTGCATTCGTCTGCCCCGGAACCAAGCGTCGCTTCGGTATAGTCGCGCAGATCTCAGCCCAGGATCGACCGGTATAGCGCCAGATACGCATCGGCCATGCGATCGACCGTGAAGCGATCCATCACCGCAGCGCGGCAGGCAGCGCGATCGATCTCATCGATGCGGGCGATGGCGGCAACCGCTTCGTCGACGCTGTCGACAAGAAAACCGGTAACGCCATGATCGATCAGCTCGGGCATGGAACCCCGGTTGCACGCAATCACCGGCGTGCCGCATGCCATCGCCTCGATCACCGAAAGGCCGAACGGTTCATCGAAATTGATCAGGTGGAGCAGGCAGCGCGCCGCGCCCAAGCTCCGCGCGCGGTCAGCGCCGCCGACGGCGCCGATGAAGCGCACGCGCTCGCCATCGATAGCGGGTGCCACCATCTGCTCATGATAGGCATGATCCTGAACGATCCCCGCCATGATCAGCCGCCGATGCGACGCGCGCGCGGCGGCGATCGCCTCGGCAGCCCCCTTGTCGGGATGGATCCGGCCGAAGAAGAGCAGATCGTCCGCGCCCGTGGGATCGAACGGAAACTCCTCGATCGGAATGCCGTGATGAATGGTCGCGGCATAGCGAAGGTCTGGCGCGCGATCGGCATCGCTGATCGCGACATAATGAACCCGATCCTGATAGGCGCGGAAGGCCGGCAGGATGCGCGGGCTGGAAAAGCCGTGAATGGTGGTGACGACCGGCGTGTCCACCAACCGGGTGAAGGCGAGCGGGACGAAATCGGCTTGGTTGTGGATCAGATCGAACGCCCCTGCCCGCTCGAACAAATGAGCGATGTGGAGGATCTCCCAGACCTTTGCATCGATGCTGGGATCTTCCGAATAGGGAGCGGGGCAGACGCCATCGAGCATCCCAGCCGTTTGGCTGTCGAGCGTGGCGAACAACGTCACATCCACGCCCCGCGCGACCAGCGCCTCGGTCAAGAGGCTCGTCACAAGTTCCCAGGGGCCATAGGCCCGGGGCGGCGTCCGCCAGCTTATCGGCGCCAGCATGGCGATGCGCACGGTCTACTCCAGCTTGAGGATGACGCCCTCATTGGGCGCGAGAACGACTTTTGCGCCCGAGCAGGGCTTGGGTGCGCCAAGCGTGGAAACAAGCGCCCCGTCCACCGGGCGGGGCACGAGAAAGATCTGCTCCCGGTCACCGAGATTCAATGCGATCAGCAGGGAATCCCGGCCATGCCGGCGTTCATAGGCAAGGATATCGCCTTCGCACTCCACCGGCATGAAATCGCCAACCGAGAGCGCCTCATGCTCGCGCCGCAGCGCCAGCAGCTTATGATAGAGGTTCAGCATCGATTCGGGATCAGCCGATTGGGCCGCCACATTCCGCTCCTGCCAATCAGCATTGAGCGGCAGCCACGGCTTGCCTGTCGTGAACGCGCCATTTTGACCATCATCCCAGGGCATGGGCGTCCTGACGGGATCGCGGCCGAGCCCGAGCCCCGGCTCACGCAGCTCGCGCGGATCCTGCACTTCGTCCGCAGGAATGGCGACGTCAGCGAGGCCGATCTCGTCGCCATAATAGATCGTCGGCGTGCCCCGCAGCGTCAGCAGCAGCATCGCCGCTACCCGCGCCTGCGCCGCGCCGCGCTTGGTGGCGACACGCGGCCGGTCGTGATTGCCGAGCACCCAGTTGGGCCAGCCACCGGGCGGCAGCGCGGCTTCATAATCGGTGATCAGCCGCGCAAGCGCGCGCGCCTCCCAGGGCGCGTCGATCAGCTGGAAATTGAACGGAAGGTGCACCTCGGGCGCTTCGCGGCCATAATAATGCATAAGCCGGTCGATCGGCAGATAGATCTCGCCGATTAGCACCAGGTCTCGCCCTTTCGCCGCATAATCATCAGCGATCGCGCGCATATCGGCGGCTATGCCATGCACCTCCAGCTGGTCGGTCGAATGAAGCTGCAGCACGCTGTGCATCTCGCCCATCGCCGGCGTGTAAGCCGGATTGAGTGGGTTGTCCGGAAAGTCGCTGTGCTTGATCATGTGCCACAGCACATCGATGCGAAACCCGTCCACGCCGCGCTCGAACCAGAAGCGCATCGCCGAGTAGATCGCCTCGCGGACTTCCGGATTGCGCCAATTGAGATCCGGCTGCTCCTTCAGAAAGGCGTGGTAATAATATTGGCCGGTCGCCTCATCCCATTCCCAGGCTGAGCCGCCGAAATCGCTGATCCAGTTGTTCGGCGGCCCGCCCCCCGGCGACGGATCGCGCCAGATATACCAATCGCGCTTGGGATTGTCGCGCGACGAACGGCTCTCACGGAACCAGGGATGCTGATCGGAGCTGTGGTTTGGCACCAGATCGAGCAGGATGCGAAGCCCCTTGGCATGCGCGGCTTCGACCAGTGCATCGAAATCCGCGAGCGTGCCGAAGCGCGGATCGACATCGCAATAATCTGCGACGTCGTATCCGAAATCCTTCATCGGCGACGGGTATATGGGCGAGATCCAGATCGCATCGATACCAAGCCCGGCCAGATAATCCAGACGCCGCTCGATCCCTTTCAGGTCGCCGATGCCGTCTCCGTCGCTGTCCTGAAACGAACGCGGATAGATCTGGTAGATCACACCATGCTGCCACCAGAGCGGCGTCACGCGAACCTGCTCTTCGGGAGATGGGTGATGCGGCAGGCGAGATCCGCCTCGCCCGAAACGACGATAAAGCTATCGCCCGCATCGATGATCCCGGTCGAGAACACCACCGGCGTCGGCAGATAGACCTGGTGCGCAATATCCGCCACCAACTCCGGATCGGCTTCGATCAGCGGCGTCTCGTCCTCGATGCGCAGGATCTTGGTTGGATCGTCACAGTCCAAAAGCGCCCAGAAAGTGCGGTAGATGCCCACTTTCTCGCGCGGCTCGACGCCGTGATAGAGCAACAGCCAGCCGCGATCGGTCAGGATTGGCTGGGTGCCGCCGCCGACCTTCGCCGCCGATGTCGAGCCCTTGCGCGCGCGGATGCCGGGCTGATCGAGCGGCTTCCAATGGATCGCATCGGGCGATTGGGCAAAATTGATCGAGGGCCCACCGGCGAAGGGGCTCGCCTCGGGATAGGCGAAATAAAGCTCGCCGAGCGGCCGGGTCAGCGCCATGAACATGCCGCCAACCTTGCCCTCGAACAGCAGCATGTCCTTGTTCTGGTGATCAAGGACGATGCCCTTGAGCTCATAATCAAGCCCATTGGTGGAAACATGGAGCGTCGTGCAATGCCGTTCGGCGCTGACCGAGCAGGTCGTCATATACCAGACGCCATCGATCAGCGTAATACGCGGATCCTCGACGCCATATTCCTGGAACGGCCTGATGGGCGCGACCACGCGATCATAATGCACCGCGACCACGCTCCGCGCATCCCGCGACAGCTCGACCGGAAGCAGCCAGGATAGCGATGTCAGCGCCAGCATTCGATGCGCGCCCTGCCGCAATGAAAATTGGCGCGGATCGGCCATGTCGACAGTGTCGAGCGGATGACGATCGAGAACATAGCCGCGCGCCGTCCAGCGGATCGCGCGCACGCCGCCATCGCGCACCGGTTCGCTGAGTGCTTCCGCGACGCGCACCATCATCAGCACATTGCCGTTGGGAAGCCGCGTAAAGCCGGGGTTGAACGCGCCTAGCACATAGGTCGGCTCATCGATCGAACCCCGCAACGGCGAACGCGATAGATCGACGTCGTCGGGCCTAAAAATCAGATAATCGTCATCACCCGCCAAATTCCGCCCTCCGCGTCAGGCCAACGCAGATCGCGGCAAGGCGTTCCTGTTCCTAGTGCCGATGCTCGCGCCGCAACGCATAGCGGCCGTCGGCATAGCTCTCGAAGATGCCTGAGATGGCGGGATGATCGATCGGCTCATCGCTCTCGTCGGTCTGCAGATTTTGCTGGCTGACATAAGCGACATAGCTGCTTTCGCCATTCTCGGCGAGCAGATGGTAGAAGGGCTGATCCTTTGCCGGCCGCATCTCCTCGGGGATGGCCTCATACCACTCGTCAGTATTGGCGAAAACGGGATCAATGTCGAAGATCACGCCGCGAAAACCGAACAGCCGGTGCCGCACCACCTCACCGATGCCAAAGCGCGCATGCGCGATCGGAGGGGCAGGCACGCCGAGCGGAAACTGGGACGCGGAGGAGAAATCGGTTGCTGTCATGTCTACCAATGTAAGGCAGTTTGCACGCGAGGCAAGCAATGCCGTATTCGTTCTGGCGCAAGAGGCGCTTGGCAAGCCCACCTCCTTTCGCTAGGAGCCGCGCCTTACGACCCGCCGGCCAGCACGGCCGGCACCAGCGCCCGGATCGGAGAGGTGCCAGAGAGGTCGATTGGGACGGTCTCGAAAACCGTTGTGCGGGCAACCGTACCGTGGGTTCGAATCCCACCCTCTCCGCCAGGCGACCCCTTCGCAGGGGTTCGCAATAGTCCACCAGGATTGACGATTTTCCCTTGAAATCTAGGCCTTAGCGGCTCGTCCCGGCCACATCGGTTCCCTCGCCTCCACAACCGGCGTGGTCCCAAAACGTGGTCCCGGCATCGGAAAAACGTGGTCCTGGAGATTGCCATGCTCAACGACGCCAAGGTCCGCGCAGCCAAGCCGCGCGAGAAGGCCTACAAGCTCACCGATAGCCATCGTCTCTATCTGTTGGTGAAACCCGGGGGCTCAAAGCTGTGGAAATGGAGCTATGCCTATGCGGGCAAGCAGAAGACGATGCACTTCGGCATTTACCCATTGGTCAGCCTGCTGGAAGCCCGTGCGAAACGAGACGAGGCACGGGCACAGTTAAGCGATGGGAGAGATCCTGCCATCGTCAAGCGCCTACGGATCGAAGCCAACGTGCAGTCAGCACGCACCACGTTCGAGCTCGTCGCTCGGGAGTGGCACGGAGTCAGTAAGACGCAATGGGCTGCTATTCATGCCGAGGACGTGCTTCGTAGTCTGGAACGAGACGTCTTCCCGAAGATTGGCGAACTTCCCATCGCAGAACTGACACCGCCACTGATCATGGAGGCGCTTCAGGCGGTTGAGACCCGCGGCGCGATTGAAACTGCGAAGCGACTGCGCCAGCGGATATCCGCCGTGTTCGTCTTCGCCATCGCTAAGGGGCTCGCAAGCAGTGATCCGGCCGATAAGCTCGCGGCGGCGCTGAAACCCCTCCGGAAGGGACGGCAGCCTGCGATCACGGATTTGGGTCGGCTCCGGAAGATGATATCCGACGCAGAGCAGGATTATGCCCGGCCCGTCACCCGATTGGCCCTTCGGCTTCTTGCTCTAACATCCGTCCGGCCAAGCGAGGTCAGAGGGGCCGAATGGCAAGAATTCGAGGATTTGAATGGGCCTGCACCGCTTTGGCGTATCCCTTCAGCCAGAATGAAGGGCGATCTCGATCGCAAAGAGGAAGTCGGCGGCGATCACTCGGTGCCTCTCGCTCCTCAAAGCGTCGCGGTTCTCCGCGCGTTGTGGCCGCTCACCGGCTCAGGCCGGTTTCTATTTCCAAGCGAACGGCATTTGCACCGGCCGATGAGCGAGAATGCGATAGGTTATCTGCTCAACCGCGCCGGATATCATGGCCACCACGTGCCGCACGGTTTCCGCGCGGCCTTCTCCACGATCATGAACGAGTGGGCCGAGCAGAACGGAAAGGAGCACGATCGCAAAGTGATCGACCTGATGCTGGCTCACGTTCCAAAGGGGAAGGTTGAGAGCGCGTACAACCGTGCAGCCTATATGCCCCGGCGGCGCGAACTCGCGCAAGCTTGGGCCGACATGGTGACGGCATTGCTGCCGGCCCCAGACCTGCTTCTGCACGGCCCGTCAAGAGCGAGCTCAGATCGCTCACGCCGCCGTCTTCCGAACCCGGTTCCTCCAGGCTTTCAGTTCCCAACTGACATGAGAAAAACGTAGGACAACAAGAGCGGGTGGAAAATGCCGGTCCGGCAGAGGCGCGGACCGGCGCCGCTTCGAGCATCGATCCGGTGCTCCCAAATCGGTTCAGAATAATTTTCGCTTCTTCCCTTCAAATCCATCCTTCACTTCTTCGATCCAAGCCACGATTTCCTGGTTACTCCACCGCGCCGCAAACGGGGAGATCTTGTATGGCGCTGGGAATTTGCCGTCCTGTATAAGACGGTAGATCATCGTTTTCCCCAGGCCGACGCGTCGTTTGACCTCGTCGATTTTGAGGAGACGGTCCGGCTCGTCGGTTGTGGTCACTTCCCAGATGTCCTCGCGCGACGAAATTCGCGATCGCTCTCTAGAAATGCAGCAAGAATGGCAGGAATTAGTTCGGCGACGGGCTCATCACGCTCATAGGTTTTAGCATAAAGCGCGGCATATTCACTGAGTGCCTGATGCAAATCGGGCATCACCGAGATACTGAGCTTCACCGGCATGCGATCAGGCAATTGCGGCAGCTTGATATCGGCCATTCAATCCCTCCTTCCTGACGGTGGGGCGAGCACGAGATCATTGTGCACAACAAGCCGCACAGGCGCTCCCGGCCGGATCGTGATGGTCGGCTGAATTCCAAGACTACGCTGGGTGATCTGATCGCCGGCACGTGCCACATTATCCTGGGTCGACATCCGGATCGCCTGGATCAGGTCGCTCTGGCCAGACAGAGCCAGCTCTGAACTCACGCCAAGCAAGGTTGAGAGAACCACGCCCTTAAGGAGCTGCCACGTATGAAAATCCACCTTGTCGGCAAGCCCGGCATAACCGGAAGGATCGGTGGCGGGAACATTGTCGATGCGGAGCGAACTTCCGTCGGGCATGATGATCCGCTGCCAGACGATCAGCGCCCGCTGCTGCCCGAACGCCACGACGCTGTCATAGCTGCCGATCAGTCGCGCGCCTTGCGGGATCAGCAAGATGTGGCCCGTGGCACTATCATAGGCGTTTTCGGTGACCTGGGCGGTGACCAGGCCGGGCAGATCGGAGCGCAGGCCAGTGATCAGGCTGGCTGAGATCACGCTGCCAGCCGACAGCGTGTAGGGCGACGGCAGCGGCGCCAGGACATACGGATTGACGTCGCCCTGGCGATCGAACGTCGCAACGAACGCCTCCTTGCCTCCTCGTGCGTTCGGATCGTTGAGGGCATCGAGACCGAGCTTCGGCGCTTCGACCTGCGCGGATGTGTCTGCAACGTCGGCCGGCATTCTCTCAGCGCTCGCACTGCTCTGCCGCCCCTGCACTAGGACGTCCGACTCGCGTGCTGCTTTCACCTCAGCCAACTGCCGTTCGCGTTCGGCGGCTTCGGCTTGCTGGAGCTGCTGATCGGCGGGATAGGCACCGGTCAGCATCGCCTGCTGATGCTCGAGGATCGGCTTGCCGAGGTCGCCCGGAAGCGGTGGCCCAAGCCGCGGCACATCGCCATAGCTGGCCGGCGCACCGGCCAACGCGTCGCTTGCCGGCCGGACATTCGGCTGCGACAGCTCTTCGGGCATTTCGGTGTGAAAGATGAGGCGCGGCTGCAATGCCATCCAGGTCACCGCGGCTAGACTGACCGAGCTGATTGCCGCGATGGCAATGATGGCGCCGCGCTTGAACCGGATTGCGCGCGGCGGCCGCGCACGAATCGCCAGCGTCTCGGGATCGAGCTTGGGCGGCTGTGAGACGGCAGGCTCGCTCATGGCCGCCTCCGCTTGTCCGCCTCGCCGGTCCGGCTGATCCGCACGACATCCTGATGTTTCAACCCAAGTCGAAGCTCGGCCGCATCGAAGACACGATCGACCACATAGAAGCGGCCCAGCAGCCGGTAATTAACGAGGCTCGCTGTGCCCCTGCCGTCAACAAGAAACAGCGGCGGCACCTCCCCTACCCCCAGGTTCGACGGGAACTCAATGAACGTCTGTCGCCCATCATCGAAGGCGCGAAGCGGTCGCCACGCGGGCCGATCGCCGCTGATCGCATAGCCGAAGTGAAGCTGGTCGACCGTAAGCCCCGACGCCACTGGTTCAGCCGCGCGTGCCTTCTCAGTTGCGGCCTTCAGCGCGATGAGTTCGTCCTGCGGGTAGATCCAGCTGAGCGCTGACATGGCGGTACGCTCGGTGCTGGTCAGCGCCAGATGATAGGTGCGCCGGTCGGTCGCAATCACAACATTGGTGGCAAGCCCGGCGGAGAATGGCTTTACGAGGATATGGGTGCGCTTGGATGTGCCGCTCCCACTGGTCGTGTCGCCGATGACCCACCGCACCGTGTCGCCCGCCGCCACCGCGCCGAGCGTCTCGCCCGGCTGAAGCGCGATATCGGTCACCCGCTCGGGCGCGGTGAACATATGGTAGATTGCGCCTTCGCTATAGGGATAGATTTGCACCGCGTTCACGTAGGCCCCCGAACCGGGTTCGATCGTGGCGGAATGATTGGCGGCGCGGACGCGGAGTTCGCCGCGTGACGGCGCACGGTGGCGAACGGGTGGCATCGACGGCAGGCCTGATAGCCTCGGAACCACGACCGGAACGGTGGACGTCAGCGGAGGGCGCAGCAACGTGTCGGCATCACCAGGTGGGACCGTAGCGGCGATCTGGGCGTATGCGGGCGCCAGCGCTGCAAGCGCCGTAACAGCGGACAGGGCAGTCTTCATTGCTGGTTCTCCGGGTTGTTGAAGCGGGCAAGGTTGGGATCGAGCGGCGATCCCAACGGAAGATTTGCGGGGATCTTGAAGTTGGACGGCGCCGACGATGTGGACGCGCTCGCAGCTGGTGCGCTTGACGACGACCCTGTGCCGGCAGGCTCCAGCTCGCGGCTCCAGTCGATCGCATCGACATAGATGCCGAGCGGGTTCTTGCGGAGCCTGTCGGCGGTGGTCGGCGGCGCCGTCACCAGGGTCAGGATCGCAGTCCAATGCGACACGCCAACCTCGCTGCCGCGCTCAAATACGGTCTCGATCCACTTGACCTGGAAGGATTTGTCGGATGCGCGGACCACGCTGGTGATCTGGACCGATATGGTGCGGGTGCCCACATGGCCGAACGGATCGGCCGCACGCGCATAGTCGCCGAGGAACACCGCGCCGCGCCTGGTGGTGAAGTCATAGGCAGAGAGCCAGTCGGCCCGCATCAGCACCGGATCGAGCGAGATCGAGCGCACCTCGCTCACGAACCGGCTCAGGAACCAGGCGATCTGCGGATCGGTCGGCCGGTAGCCCGCCTCGGCGGGCGCGACCTCGCGCGCCTCGCCCAACCTGTCAACCTCGACCACATAGGGAACGACGCGGCTTTGCAGTCCCTGCCAGAGCAGACCCGCGGAGAGCGCGCACGTCAGGCCAAGGCAGCCGAACGCCATCAGCCGCCAGTTGCGCGCCTGGACGCGCGCGGAGCCGATCCGCTCGTCCCAAAGCTGACCAGCACGTTGGAAAGGGGTTTCCGGAAGGGGTGTGCGGCCATAGCGTTGCACCGCTCGCTTGAAGATCATCGGATCAGTCCTCGCTTTGCTTGATGTCGGGGGTGGCGCCGGCACCGCCGCGGTCGCCCTGGCTCACGGCATGCACGGCGGATTGGCGGTAATGACGGGCGGATGCTTGGGCCTTCATCGCGCGCGCCCATGCGGGCATTGGGGGAGCGCCTTCATCGGCGGGGGCAACGCTCCGCCCAGCCAGCGCATCGAATGCGGCATGACGGCCGCGTTCTGCCGCCTCGCCAATGCCAAGTGCCGCCGACAGGCGCTGCCGTGCCGCGCCGCTCGCCGCATCGGCCATGCCGGCAAGACCGGCGCCGATGCTTGGTGCCCCGGCGGCCTCCTGGCCAAGCGCATAGGCGGTCGATGCCGCCGATCCCATTGCGGTGCCGGCGCGGATCGCGCCGAGCCCGCCCGCGGCAAGCCCACGCGCCGCACCGATCGCGCCGGCACCGCCCAGATAGATGATGCCGCCGGCGCCGACCGCCGTACCGAGCGCGGCACCCGCGCCGAGCTGCGGTGCGCCGGCGACCAGACCGGAGGCGATGCCCGGACCGAAGATGCCGAGCCCGAACAGGGCAAGGCTTGCGAGCACCAGGCTCATTGCCTGGCCGATGTCGGGCTCGTGCCCCTGCAACGCGGTGGTGAACTGCGAGAAATAGTTGGAGCCGATGCCGACGATGACAGCGAGCACCATCACCTTGATGCCGGAGGAGACGACATTGCCGAGAACGCGTTCGGCCAGGAAGCTTGTGCGGTTCCACAGCGCGAACGGCACGAGCATGAAGCCGGCGAGGCTCGTCAGCTTGAACTCGATTATGGTTACGAACATCTGCACGGCGAGGATGAAGAAGGCGAGGATGACGATCACCCACGCCACCAGCAGCACCGCGATGACCATAAAATTATCGAAGAAGCTGGTGAAGCCCATCAGCTTCGAGGCTTGTTGGAGGAGCGGCCAGGCCGCCGAAAAGCCGGTGCCGGCAAGCCGGCCGGGTTTGAGCAGATCGTCTGCCGACAGACTGCCGCCGCCTGCGGTCAGTCCTGCCTGCGCAAATGATCTAAAGATGATGTCGGCCAGGATCGAGAAGCTGTTGAGGATAAACGCAAACGCGCCGATATAGAGGATCTTGCGAATGAGGCGGCCGAGCACATTGTCCTCGCCGCCGAGCGCCCAGAACAGACCGGCCAGGGTGATATCGAGCGCGATCAACGTGCGGCTCAGAAAACTGACATCACCGCCGAGCAGCCCAAACCCGCTATCGATATAGCGGATGAAGGCCTGCATGAACTGATCGATGACGGATAAATCGTTCAAGTGCGTCGCTTCCTGATCGAGAGAATACCGCGGGGCCCGGACGGGGGGAGCAAGGGTCGTCCGAACCCCGCGGCGACGGCGGAGGCGAAGAGGGGGAACCTCCGCCGCCCTATCCGGCGGACTTACTGGGGCGTGTAAGCGGAGCCGGATCCGAGGAACTTGGCGGTGGCGCCCTGCGCGTCCAGTTGCGCCTGGTTGCGGTTCGCGCGCTCGATCGCATCGGCGCGATATTGCGCGGCCATCAGGGTCTGGATCTGGAACTGCTGTTTGGCGACGAGCGCGAGCAGCTGGTTGGATGCCTGTTGGGCTTGCAACGCGCCTTCCGCACCCTGGCTGCGCGCGACGATGCCGTGGAGGTTTGCTTGATCGGCGGCGATGTTCTCCACCACCTGCGCCTGTACGGTCATCGTCTGCTTGTACGCCGCCATCGAGGTATCGAGCCGGGCGCGGGCATCGATCATATGTTGGTCATTGGTGAGCGCCGCATTGAAGCTGGTCGGAAAGAAGGAGCGGAACTGCTGGTCGAGCGTGGCGACCTTGTACTGGATGCCTTGCGCCTGCCCCATCAGCATATCGATCTGCCGGATCGTCTCGGTGATGGCTCTCAGTTCAGGAAAGTCGATCGTAGCCAGGTTCCTCGCCTGGTTGATCAGGCTTTGCGCCTGGTTCTGGAGCATCCGGATCTGATTGTTGATCTGCTGGAGGGTGCGCGCGGCCGTGAGGATATTCTGGCTGTAGTTGGAGGGATCGAACACGATGATCGCCTCGGCCGGTGAGATCGGCATGCCAACCGCCAGCACGGTGGCGCCGGTCAGGCCGACCGAGAGGACGGCGGCAAAGACCTTCTGCTTCATGGAGTTACTCCGTTGGTGAGGATGGTAGGAAGGTTTGCGAGCAGCGATGCCGCCCAATCGAGGCCGCTGGCTGCGAGAAAGCGCGCGGCAAAACCGGCCGCTCCATGGTCGGCCAGCACGGTGTCGATCTGCTTCTGGCTGGCGGGATCGGACGTTCCGCACAGCGCCAGCGCGACGGGGCCGAGGCCAAGCTCGAACAGCCGGTTGCCGCGTGCGGACTGCAGATAATAATGGCGCTTGGGGCTAGCGCGGGTGATCAGCTCGATCTGGCGTGCATTGAGACCGAACCGGGCATAAACGTCACGGCTTTGCGGCTCGATGGCACGATCATTGGGAAGGAAAATGCGTTGTGGGCAGCTCTCGATGATCGAGGCCGCAATGCTGCTGCCGGCGATATCAGCCAGTGATTGGGTTGCGAACAGCACCGCGACATTCTTCTTGCGAAGTGTTTTCAACCATTCGCGGATGCGCGCGGCGAACAGCGGATGGTCGAGGAAGATCCAGGCCTCGTCCAGGATCAGCAGCGTCGGCCGTCCATCGAACCGCTCTTCGAGGCGGTGAAACAGGTAAGTGAGCACGGGTGCCACCACATTCGCCTGTCCGAGCAGCGCCTCGGTCTCGAAGCATTGCACCTCGGCAAACTGGAGACCGCTTTCCGCCGCGTCGAGCAGCCGGCCGTGGGGACCGTCGAGCGTGTAGGGCTGGATCGCGGTGCGAAGCGGGTTGGACTGGAGCAGCAAGCCAAGCCCGGTCATGGTGCGCTCGTCTGGAGGCGCGGAAGCGAGGCTACCCAGTGCCGACCAGATCGCATCCTTTACTTCGGGCGTGACGATGACCTTTTCGGCATTGAGCAGTGCCGCGATCCATTCCGCCGCCCAGCTCCGCTCGGCGGGATCGTCGATCCGACGCAGCGGCTGGAATGCCAGCGCGTCACCAGCACCATAGCCCGCGCCAAGCTCATGATGTTGCCCACGCATGGCAAGCACCGCGGCGCGGGCGGACAGGCCTTTGTCGAAGATATAGATCTGGCTGTTGGCGTAGCGTCGGAACTGTAATGCCATCAGCGCGAGCAGCACCGACTTGCCGGCGCCGGTCGGTCCCACCACCATCATATGGCCGACATCGCCGACATGGGTGGAGAGCCGGAAAGGCGTGGTGCCCGCAGTCTGCGCCACGAGCAGCGGCGGTCCATTGAGATGAGCATTCCGCGCCGGTCCAGCCCAGACCGATGACAGCGGCATCAGATGCGCGAGATTGAGCGTGTGGACGATCGGCTGACGGACATTGGCATAGGCATGACCCGGCAATGACGACAGCCAGGCCTCGACCGCGTTCACGCCTTCACGGATGGTCGTAAATCCAAGACCGCCGGTGATCCGCTCGACCGCCCTGATCTTCTCCTCGACGCGGCTTCGATCCGCATCGGTGACCGTGATCGTGGAGGTAAGATAGCCGAACGCGACATGATCGCCGCCCAGCGCCTGGAGCGCCAGATCGGCGTCGGTCACCTTATTATCGGCGTCGCTGTCGAGCAGCTCGACCGGCTGGTTGTAGATCACTTCGCGGAGCAGAGTGGTGATCGACTTGCGCTTGTTGAACCATTGCCGCCGAAGCCTGGTGAGCAGCCTGGTTGCGTCGGTCTTGTCGAGTGCAATGAAACGGGTGACCCAGCGATAGGGGAAATCAGCCTCGTTGAGCGCGTCAAGGATGCCCGGGCGGCTGACGTGGGGAAAGCCGCAGACGGTCAATGTCCTCAGATGCTGGTCGCCCAGCATGGGCTCCAGCCCACTGACCAGCGGCGTATCCACCAGCAAGCCATCGAGATACATCGGCGTTTCGGGCACTGCCATTGGATGGTTCCGGTTCGAGATGCAGCTATGGAGATAGGTCAGCATCTCTGCGGAGCTGAGCGCGCGCACCTCGGGCATGAAGCCGGCGAAGAGATCGAGCGCGCGATCCGTCTCGGCGATGAAAGTCGCCAAAGCGCTACGCCAGTCACGACCAGCGCCCGCGGCCTCTGGCCGCTCTATCAAGGAACGTCCGGCGGCGTCGGCGCCATCGGCGGCTGGCAGCCAGGTGAGCGTCAGATGGTAGCGGCTTTCATAATGCGCGCCTTCGGCCTCGAACCGGCCGCGGCGCTCCTGTTCCACCAGCCAGGACGCGGCATCGGGAAAATCGCTGTCGGGATAGCCGAGCGCCTCACGGCGCTCGGCCTCGAAGAACAAGGCCCAGCCGGTGCCGAAGCGCTTCAGCACATTGTTGGCGCGCGCGCAGGCGGAGACCAGCTCGGCTTCGGTCGCGCTTTCAAGGTCGGGCCCGCGGAACGCCAGGGTGCGTTGAAAACTGCCGTCCTTGTTGAGGATCACGCCGTTGGCGACCAAAGCTGCCCAGGGCAGATGATCGGCAAGCCGATCGGCCGAGTGGCGATATTCACGCAAGCTTAGCATGCAAGATAGCTCCGCTGGCGAAGGTGGCGGATGAGGACGGGCGCGAAGGCAGGATCGCGCCGCGCGGCAAACACCGCGAGGCTATGCCCGAGCGCCCAAATGACGAGGCCAGCGATCCATTGCTGCAGCCCGAGGCCGATCGCGGCGGCAAGCGTGCCGTTGACGATCGCAAGCCCACGTGGCGCGCCGCCGAGCAGGATTGGTGCTCCGAGGCTCCCATGAATGGGAACCTCGAAGCCGGAAATATGGCCGTGGCCGACACGACCGTCGCTGATATGACCGCTCACGCTCATGCGATCAGCGCGCCGCCGCCGAAGCTGAAGAAGCTCAGAAAGAAGCTCGACGCGGCGAACGCGATCGACAGGCCGAAGATGATCTGGATGAGACGCCGGAACCCGCCAGCGGTCTCGCCGAATGCCAGGGTCAGGCCGGTCACGATGATGATCATCACCGCGATAATCTTGGCAACCGGTCCCTGCACCGAGTCCAGCACCTGCTGAAGCGGCGCTTCCCAGGGCATGCCGGTGCCGGCCGCATGCGCCGTGCCGGCCAGCACAATGCCGAATCCGGTGACGGCACCAGCGAGGAAAGCCGAACGGCGATTGGCAATTCTTGAGATACGCACGCGCATGGGTTCAGTCTCCTTGGGCTTGAGGGTTTGGGGTGATGTCGATGACCGCGTAGCCGCCGTCCGGATCGAGGCCGACGACGCGCGCGATGGTCTCGACGCGACGGGCAAGACCGCGGCCGGCGATGAAGACGATGAGATCGATGGCGTCAGCGATCAGCGGGCGCGGGACGCTGACGACCGCTTCCTGGCAAAGCTGCTCGATCCGATGGAGCGCGGAAATTGCCGAGTTCGCGTGAATGGTGGTGATTCCGCCCGGATGCCCGGTGTTCCAGGCCTTGAGCATGTCGAGCGCTTCGGGGCCGCGCACCTCGCCGACGATGATGCGGTCTGGCCGCAGGCGCAACGTCGAGCGGACGAGATCGGCCATGCTGACCAACCCGGCCCGCGTGCGCAAAGCCACGACGTCAGGCGCTGAGCATTGTAGCTCGCGTGTATCCTCGATCAGGATCACGCGCTCGTCGAGATGCGCCAGTTCCGCAAGCAAGGCATTGGCCAGCGTGGTCTTGCCCGACGACGTGCCCCCGACGATGAGGATGTTCTTGCGATCAACAACCGCAAGGCTCAGCAGCCGTGCGGTCTCCGCCGACATGAAGCCGTCGCTGACATAATCGAGCAGAGTGTAGACACGCGCCGCGGGCTTGCGGATCGAGAAGCAAGGGCCGAGGCTGACCGGAGGCAAGATGCCCTCGAAGCGCTCGCCGGCTCCTTCGCCGTGCGGAGGCAGTTCCGCCGAGACGATCGGCCGGTCGCTATGAACCTCGCCGCGCACATGGGACGCGACCAGGCGAATGATGCGCTCGACCTGCGCGGCTTCGATCCGGACGCCGGTGTTCCTTCGCCCTTCGCCCAATAAGTCCAGCCTGAGCGCACCGTCCGGATTGACCATCACCTCGATGACGTTCGCATCGCTGAGCGCGGCGGCAATCGCCGGTCCCATCGCGGTACGCAGCATCGCACGACGGCGCTCTGCGGAAATCGGCGAGCCGCTCATCGCCCGTCCCCGTTGGCGTCAGCGGCCGCCAATGTGCGTTTACCGCCCGCGATCTGCCGCCCGAGCTGGGCAATGAAGCGCTCGAACCGCTCATTGCCGACCGCGCGTGCCGCCGTATCAGCCTCGGGCAGCGGCGCGGTGACGGTCAGCTGATAGCGCACGAACAGGGAGATCGCCTCGAGAACGACCTCGATGTCGCGCCGGCAGGCGCCGACCTCGCGCGAGATGCGATCCAGTCTTGGCTTGAGCAGATCGTCGACCTCCTTGGTGGCGCGGCGCGCCAGCCAGGTCCCGAGCGCCTCATTGACGATCCGCGACTTGTTGCCGCCCGGCCGTAGCGCCAGCGCTTCGAGCGCGTCGCTCAACGATTGATCGATGTAGAGATTTTGCCGGACCTTCATCGCTCAGAGTCCCGGCAACAGATCGCGGTCGCGACCCTGGTTCATCGCATCGGCGCGCACGAGTGCAGTGCGCACCCGGTCCATCGCCTTCTTGTCAGCCGACGCGTCGGGCTCGTCACGGTCCAGGTCGAGAAGGTCGAGCTGCTTTGGCGGCTCGGGCTTCACTGAGGCGGGTTCGATGCCCGGATGCCGCTCCTGCTGAAGGCCGCCGTCTTCGTACGTGCCATTCTCGTTCTCGGCGCGAATAAGCCGTGCATCCGGAAGCCTTGCGAGCCGCCCCCAATCGTTCGAACGCGGTGCTGGCACGTCGGCATAGCGATCGGTGGCAAGCACGGGCGGCGGCAAGATGCGGGCGGCAAAGGTCCGATCCTCATAATAGCGCAGCTTCTTCGCCCGGATCGGCGCCAGCCCCGCGACCATCACCACCTCATCGGCCGCGGGAAGCTGCATGACCTCGCCCTGGGTCAGCAGCGGACGCGCGGTCTCCTGCCGGCTGACCATGACATGCGCGAGCCAGGGTGCGAGCCGGTGCCCGGCATAGTTGCGCATCGCGCGCTGCTCGGTCGCCTGCCCCAGCGCATCGGAAATGCGCCGCGCGGTGCGCTCGTCATTGGTCGCGAAAGCGACCCGGACATGGCAATTGTCGAGGATCGCATTGTGCTCGCCATAGGCCTTTTCGATCTGGTTCAGCGACTGGGCGATCAGGAAGGCGCGCACGCCGTAGCCGGCCATGAAAGCAAGGCTGGTCTCGAAGAAATCCAGCCGTCCTAGCGCGGGGAATTCGTCCAGCATCATCAGGAGCTGGTACTTGCGACCGCCCTGCCCGCCCTCGCTGTCGAGCCTTTCTGTTAGCCGCCGGCCAATCTGATTGAGGATCAGGCGGACGAGTGGCTTGGTCCGGCTGATGTCCGATGGCGGCACCACCAGATAGAGCGAGACCGGATGCGTGGCTTCGACGAGATCGGCGATCCGCCAGTCGCAGCGCGAGGTGACATGCGCCACGGTTGGGTCGCGATACAGCCCAAGGAATGACATGGCGGTGGAGAGCACGCCGGAGCGCTCATTGTCGGACTTGTTGAGCACTTCGCGCGCGGCCGAGGCCACGACCGGATGCACCATCGGCGCCTCAGGCGTACCCAGATGGTTGGTGGTCATCATCTGCTTGAGCGTGGCTGTGAACGGCCGCTGCGGATCGGAGAGGAAGGTGGCGACGCGCGCGAGCGTCTTCTCTTCCTCGGCGTAGAGGATGTGGAGGATGGCGCCGACCAGCAGCGAGTGGCTGGTTTTCTCCCAATGGTTGCGCCGTTCCAGCGCGCCTTCGGGATCGACGAGGATATCGGCGATGTTCTGGACGTCGCGCACTTCCTGGGCGCCACGGCGGACCTCGAGCAGCGGATTATACTTGGCCGAAGCCGCGTCGGTCGGATTGAACAGCAGGCAGTGCGAAAAGCGGGCGCGGAAACCCGCCGTCAGCGTCCAGTTCTCACCCTTGATGTCATGAATGACCGCCGAGCCCGTCCAACCCAGCAATGTCGGAATGACCAGGCCGACGCCCTTGCCGCTCCTCGTCGGCGCGAACGCCATGACATGCTCGGGCCCGTCGTGGCGAAGATAATGGGTACCAAGCCGCCCAAGGAAGACGCCTGCGTCGCGATGGAGACCGGCGCGTTCGATCTCTTGGCGGTTTGCCCAGCGCGCCGACCCATAGGTAGTAACATTGCGCGCTTGGCGAGCGCGCCACAGCGATCCCGCGATCGCGGCACCGCAACCGATGAAGCCGCTCGCGCCCGCGATGGTGCCTGCGCGATCGAAGATGTGCGGCGCATAGGCATCGAAATGGTACCACCACGGAAAGATCGACCAGGGATGATAGATCGGCCAATGGCCAAGGATGAACCAGGGGCGCCCGAGTTCAGCTTGCCACGCTAGCTTCCATGCTGCCCATTCGGTCGCGAACCAGATGCCGGCGATGACGATCGCAAAGACGGTGAGGATCTGGCCGATCAGCAGCTTGGTGGGCGTCATGTTCCTGCTCCGGGAAGGACGGCTCGTCCTGACCAGAGAAGAATCTCACCAATTGCCCTGCCGGCGTTAGCGTCTCTCTACCGACTCTGACCCCCTCTCCGCCGACATTTTCCGCATGCGCAGCGAGATCAGCTTAGCTGAGGGTGGTCGCCCGGCGACTCGCCGTCGCCGACGCCGAGGCGAGTCGACCCCACTTCATTTAAGGTATTGCTCGACGGCAGTCGCACTATTGCCCACGGCCCTGACCGCTTCCTCCAGCCTTTGACGGCTGACACCGAATTTGTCAGTCCAATAGCGAACCTCATAGTCCTCGCCGAGTGCAATGCGCGAACGGTCCTCGGGCGAGCGAAGCGTCTTGTCGTCTGCCATTCTGGCCTCCTTTGTGCTGCGCTGTTTAACGCCTTCCATTCGCAACTGGTTCAGTGCTTTCGGCGAAACGGGAACGACGTGACGTTGCGGAGTGGTAGCGAGCTGCCGCTCAGGTTCGCGTCTTCGTCTCGGGCATTCGGCTGGTGAGCGCGATCGCCCGAAAGCGGACGTCATAAATGAAAGGCAAAATGTCCGAGATGTCGGACACTTGCGACTGTCCGGAATCAAGAACGAAACTGCGGTAAGCGGACATTGGAATGATCAGGGTCTGATCGGCAGTTTTCGACCAATACACGCCGCTTGATGAGCCGGTGAGAATGTCGGCTTATGCCGGAACCGGCCAACCGCAACTTTGATAGCTGGCGGGCAGCCGCGGATTTAGATTTCGGCGTTTGACCCGCCCCCCCGCTAGTCCTGCGATCATAACGGGAGTCAGCCGGTTTGATATTCGTGGTTACCAGCGGCGAGTGCGGCCGGGCGTTGTTGCAGTGGTAGCGCCAGACCGCCAGTTTGCGCCGGGCGTCAGCCAGCCTGTCGAACAGTTCCTCGTTCAAATGCTCGTCGCGCAGCGACCCATTGAACGATTCAATGGACGCGTTCTGCTGCGGCTCGCCCAGATCTTCCTCATTCGTCTGCTCCTTCGAGTGGGACAGACCCTGCATTAAACGGAGGGAGCCAGCGGGGGGCAGGTCATGTTCTCGGCGAGCGCGAGCGCATTGAGCGCTTCGCGCATTTCGGAACGGAAGCGAGATCGCCTATGTCGGCGCCGGCTGAGAAAAAGCGAGAGTTTCCCGACCGCAAGATCAAAACGCGCGCGCCGTTGGCGTTTGCTGCTTCGATCGTCGTGCGCAGTTCGCGCCACCCGCTCACAGGGACCGCGTTAGCCGCGGCAGCCCGACAGATCCGAATTGTCGCGATCGTACCGCACATCTCCAAGGAGAAAACATTATATATATTTGTCAATGTCTTTCCCTCTGCATTTGCCCAATGCTCCTGGCGCTCAATATGCATCCGAGGGCAAGGACATGACGGACTTGGAGCCTGCCGCGATAGCAGATGCCAGGCTGGGTGCTTGAACAAGAACACGTTCAGCAAAGAAATTGGCGACATCGACCTTGGCGGTGTGTCCGGCGCCCGACCGTTCCGCCGCGCCCACGATCCTGGACCACATCCAACCCAGTGATACCAGGGCGAACAGGCGAAGATAGTCGACCGCAGCTGCTTCGCGTGCGTCGGTATCGGCCATTTGCAGCGAACCCGTGGCATGACGGAGCAATTCCAGCGCGGTTTGAGTTCGGTCCACAATCAGTGCAGCGGACGCGCAACACGATTGGCTGGCGAGATCGCCAGCGATTAGCCCAAAAAAGTCCTCGACAACCGATCCTCCGCCAAGCGTCAGCTTTCGAGCGACCAGATCGATGGCCTGGATGCCATTGGTTCCTTCGTAGATCTGCGCGATACGAGCATCCCGGACATACTGCTCCATGCCCCACTCGCGGACATACCCATGGCCGCCGAAGACCTGCTGCGCCTGGACCGCGCTTTCAAAGCCGAGGTCTGTAAAAGCCGCCTTAATGACAGGTGTTAGCAGCGCGACGAGATCGTTGGCCTTGACGCGCTCCGCCGCATCCTCATGAGCGCGCGAACGATCGAGTTGCAGCGCGGTCCAGCCAGCCAGTGCCCTGCCGGCTTCGACGAAGGCACGGATGTTCAGCAACATCCGCCGGACGTCCGCGTGCTCGATGATCGGGACCGGTGCTGGTGCCTTGTCCGCGCGACGGCCCTGCAACCGTTCACGCGCATAAGCCGCAGCCTGCTGATATGCCGCGCCAGCGACACCGAGGCCCTGGATCCCGACGAACAGGCGCTCGCTGTTCATCATCGTGAACATGGCTGCAAGTCCGCGATGGGCTTCGCCAACCAGCCACCCGGTGGCGCCGTCATAATTGATGACGCAAGTCGGCTGGGCGTGAATGCCCATTTTTTCCTCGAGCGCACCTACGGACACGGCGTTGCCCAACGAGAACTCTCCTTCCGAATCGGGCAGGAATTTCGGTACGAGGAACAAGCTGATACCTTTTACGCCCAGCGGCGCGTCAGGGAGCCGTGCCAGAACCAAATGGATGATATTGCCGCCAAAATCATGATCTCCCGAGGAGATGAAAATCTTGGTTCCAGAAATGGCGAAACTGTCGTCGGCATTGGGCTGGGCCTTGGTTCTAAGCAGGGCGAGATCGCTTCCGGCGCCGCTTTCGGTCAGAGCCATGACTCCGGTCCACTCGCCGCTGATCATCGATGGCAGATAGATCGACTTCAGCCTATCGCTCGCGTGAGCGGCGATAGCCTCCACCGCGCCCCGGGTTAGGCCGCCGAAGAGCCCGAAGGAGAGGTTGGCGGCCGACACCATTTCATCGAACCAGAGCTGGATGATAGATGGCAGACCCTGCCCGCCATAAGCCGGGTCCGCAGACAAGGACGTCCAGCCGTCCTGCGCGAACTTGCGATATGCTTCCGCGAACCCCGCAGGCGTGCGAACGCGCCCGTCGACAAGGCGACACCCTTCCGCATCGCCACTTCGATTTAGCGGAAAGAGGCGTTTCGCACACAGTCGGCCCCCTTCCTCCAGAATTCCGATGGCGAGGTCGGTATCGACGCCCGCCATATGCAGTTCTGCCATCGCCGCGTCAAAATCCAACACTTCGCTTAGCAAGAACCGGTAGTCTTCTATCGGTGGCGCGAAATCAGGCATCTGGATTCCTTGTGGAGCGTTCGACTGAGAAGGCCATAGGAGGCCAAGCCATCGGTGATGCAGATCGTCCGGCGACGGCCTCGGCGATGTTCAGCGTGCGGCCCAGCCGCCATCCACTGACAATTCGGCGCCGGTGATCCACGCCGATGCCGGCGAAGCCAGGAACCGGACAGCGTTCGCCACATCGCGCGTCGTGCCAAAATGCCCCATTGGATGGGCCGCCTCGAACGCCGCCTGGACTCCTTGGATTGTGTCGGCGACACCGAGAGCTTTGTGCTGCTCGAAGAAGCCATCAGCCATGCCGGTCAGGACGACTCCGGGATGAACCGAGTTGCATCGGATGCCATAGCCCAATTGCGCGCATTCGATCGCGACATCCTTGGTCAGAAGTTTCACCGCGCCCTTGCTGGTCCCATAGGCGGACAGGAAACTCACGCCGCGCTTGCCGGCGATGGATGACAGGTTCACGATCGAACCTCCCCGACCGGCTTTGCCGCCGGGGCGCATGGCCGATACGGCGTGCTTGCACCCCAAGAAGACGCCATCGACGTTCACGCACATGACCTTGCGAAAATCGGCGTGAAGGGTATCGACAAGCGGAGCCACGATCTCGATTCCGGCATTGTTCACCAGTACGTCAAGCCCGCCGAACAGGGCGAGCGTCTCATCAATGGCGCGGACCCATTGACCTTCCTGGGCGACGTCCAGATGCGTGTAAGCAGCGTTTCCGCCAGCTGCATTGATATCGTCTGCGGCGGCCTGACCTTCAGTGTCGCGAAGGTCGCTCAGCATGACGCTGCACCCGGCTAGCGTGAGCACGCGCGCGCACTCCAGTCCGATGCCCGAGGCGGCGCCGCTGACAAGAGCCACCCTTCCGTCAAGACGGAAATCATCCTGATCGCTCATCTTTAATTCTCCAGGTGACCGAAGCGCCGGAGAAAAATCTCCGGCGCTTCGCATGATTCAGGCTCAATAGAAGCGTTGCAGGCGCGAAAGACCGTAGCTTTCAAGGTGCGCCAGCAATTGCCGATGCCCGAACGCCGAACAGGGCGAGGCAAAGCCTGTTGCAAATGGCCGGGCGTTGAGCAGATGCTGAACCGCTGCCGCCTGGATCACGCCTGTCTGCTTGTAGGCACAGGTTCCGAACAGAGCGTAATGACTGGCAGCGGTGGCGCCGCGCGCCATCGCAGAATCGATCGTCCTGTGGACAAGCGGATTTTCGCGCGGTGGCATCGATTGTTGGACGCCGCTCGCTCGTTCGAGTAGCACCTGCTCCTGCTCGTCCGCAGGCAACGGACGGACATTTTCCTCGAACTCCTTCTGCATGGCAAGGACGCCGCTCATGACCTCGCGGTTGAGGACTCCCGCGAGCCATTTGCAGTTCCGTACATTCGGCTCATCCTTGAGCCAGACTGGATTGCCGGTTCCGCTCCATGGCAATGCCAGCTTGGTCTCGTGACAGCCCGGCACCTGCACTTCATAGCCCTGCGCGCGAGGCCAGGCGGTCAGTTCATTGTTGAGAAGGAAATGCGCCTCTTCCTTCAGCAAGACATAGATGCTCTGTGTAGATGTGAAGGTCGGAATACCGTCGAACAATGTGAGGCCATCTACGCTGTCGGTGGCGGGCGTCTCCAGAGCGATGCGCGCAACGATCTCGGCCGGGGCATACATGTAGGCTGTTCCCGGCGCGCAGACGAGGTTCTTGTCTGCGTATTTCTGCCCCCAGTCATCACGCGCCGTGATGAAGGATCGCTGCTCGCCGCTAGTGTCGATATAGTGAATTCCCGCCTTGAGCGCAGCTTCCACAGTCGTGGCCCCTTTGGTGATGAAGGGGCCGACTACGTTGCAGACAACCGTCCGTCCCTCAAAAGCGGCGGCGAGCGCGTCCACCTCATGGGGAACCTCGATAATATCGAACTTGGCGGTATCGATTCCCGGCACCGCCGCCATTCCCGCTTCCACCGCCGCCCTGCTGCGGCCTGCGGCGGTAAAAGGAATCCCGTAGTCGCGCAGATATTCCGCGATCAGCCTCCCGGTATATCCGCTGGCGCCGTAGATTATGACTGGATTCTTTGACATGGCTCATCCCCTCCAATGTAATTATCATGCGATTGATGGGCGTTAGTTGACCTGGCGCGCTCCATCGGCCCAAAACTGCGATCTCAGGGCTTTTTTGTCGGGCTTTCCGTAAGGAGTCAGCGGAATTTGCTCGACTACCCGGATCGCTTTGGGAACCTTGTATCGCGCCAGGCTGTCACGGCATTGTTGCAGTGCGATCGCCGCATCGAACTGATCGTCCTTGGGGATGACGAATGCCGTTACCGCTTCCCCCCAGTCGTCGTCGGGAATGCCGATTACCGCGACTTGCTGGACCCGGTCATATTGCTGGATGACGTTTTCGACTTCGGTAGAATAGACATTGAAGCCTCCGGATATGATCATATCCTTGGCTCGATCTACGAGATACAGATGTCCCGTATCGTCGAGATAGCCGACGTCGCCGGTCATCACATAGTCTCCGATGTAAGCCTCGGACGTGCGGGTCGGATCGTCATGATAGCAGAGAAGCGAATAGTTTGAGCGCACGGACACTTCGCCTACTTCGCCTACTGGGAGCGGATGGCCGCTGTCGTCCCGGATGACTAAATCCACGAAGTTCACTGCCTGACCGCAACTTGTTCTATAGTTGTCGATCAGATGATCGTCCTTGGATAGCGTGGTGATCAAATTCGGCACCTCGGTCTGACCGTATATTTGCAGCAATACGGAGCCGAAACGTTCGATCGCCTGCTTGAGCCGGGTCGGCGTTATCGGAGATGCACCGTAAACCATCGTGCGGATCGAGCTGCTGTCCGTTGCCGCTGCAGACGGATGATCGAGCAGCCTATAAATCATCGTCGGAACCATGAATGTAATCGTGATCCGTTCTTCCTGGATGAGGTTCAGGACCCGCTGTGCTTCGAACCCCGCCTCAATCCAGACCTTGCCGCCGCGCAGGAGCGTCGCGGCAACGAAGAGCTGGGCGCTATGCGGCAATGGTGAACAGACAAGGAGATAGTCATCTTCCTGAATGCCCAGGCTGATCTGGTGGCTTATGGAATTGAGGTAGAGGTTGCGTTGGGTATGCAAGACCCCTTTGGGGCGTCCGGTGGTACCGCCCGTGTAGATGATGAGTGCCTTGTGCTCCGAAGAAATGGCACTCGCATCGGGCCAGACGATGGGGCCTGGCGCGGCATCGGCATCAAGATTGATGACCTTGAAACCGGCAAGGTTCCGGTCGTCATTCTGGATCGCCAGCTTTACCGGCAGTTCGGCTATCGACTCGGATATCGCCTCGACCTTCGGGGCAAAGCTGCTATGGGCGATCAGGGCCTTGGCGCCGGAATGGGCGACCATATAGGCAATGTCATCGGCCGCAAGCATGTCGTTCAGCGGCACCTTGCAGGCGCCCAGCATGATCAGCGCCAAGTCGGCGACGACAAATTCGATGCTGTTGCAAAGCAGCAATCCCACTGCGTCTCCGGAGCCAACACCGCCCGCTTTTAGCTCGTCATGGAGAACCAGCGCCTTTGCAGACAAACATTTGTAACTGATTCGTCCTTCGGGCGAGGCAAGCGCCTCTTTGTTCGCAAAGCGCTGAAAGGCACGGCGAAACAGATCGCTGAGTATCAGCTCTGATTGTGGCATTGCGTAATCCTCATCCCGTCCGCTAAGTCGGAAGCATTCGCTTCCCCTGCTCCCGTATCCTCGGGGTAACATTATGCGATGCTGGTTACCATTATGCCTTCAGACTCGTCAACATTGATTTCCCCTGCCGAGGAACTCCCGCTGCTTGATGCGCTGGAGGAGATCTTTCTCGCGGAGGGATACCGCTCGGTTACCCTGCGTGCGCTGGCCAGCCGCCTCGGCTGTTCCTATCGGAAGATCTATGCCGTCGCCGCAACCAAGGAGGAGCTGTTCCTTAAGGTCGCCAAGCGATTCTTCGATCGAATCGTTCGCGAAGGCTGGGTCCAGAGTCGGACAGAAAAGGCGCTGGTCGACCGAATCAGTGATTATCTCAAGGTCGGAATTGTGGCTGCGGGGCGAGCATCTCTTCAATTCAATGAAGACATAACGTCACTTTCTGCCGGCCGAATCATATTCGACGCGCACCAGGAAGAACGCATTCGCGGCCTTTCCGAGCTTGTCGAGGAGGGAATCCGCAAGGGGGAATTCGAAGGCTTCCATTCGAAGCTCGTCGCCGAAGTCATGATCACGGCCGTAAAGCGCGTCCGTCAGCCAGACTTTCTCGCAACATCGGACCTTTCGTTCTCGGAAGCCCTCGCCGAGATCAGCAGGTTGATCAGGCTCGGGCTTGCCAGCCGAACCTGAATACCCGCCGGTAACGAAATAACTGTTGTGTTATCATGAACGATAACATAAAAAGGTTCTCGTTACCGTTATAAGGCGGGAGAGGATCATATGGGGATGGCGCGCACTATCGTCACCGGCGTCGGCATGTCCTGCTTTCGCCGGCCCAGCGAAGGCGCTCGATATGATGAGTTGGCATGCGAAGCGGTCACCAGGGCGCTCGCTCACGCCAATCTGCCTTTGTCGAGCATGCAGCAGATCTACGCCGGATGGGCCTATGGCGATACCACCAGTGGCCAGAGGGCCATTCATGCCCTCGGACTGACCGGCGTTCCATTCTTCAATGTCAACAACGCCTGCGCGTCCGGTTCCAGCGCACTCTTCCTCGCACGCCAGGCCATCCAGTCGGGCGCTGCCGATTGCGTCCTCGCGTTCGGATTCGAGCAGATGCCGGCCGGACCGATTGCAGTGCATTTCACTGATCGTCCCGATGTCTGGGGCAAGCATCTGGAAGTAGCTGACACCGTTCTGGGCTCCGGGCCCGGCCCGGTCGCGCCGCGGGTCTTCGCGGCAGCGGGCCGGGAGCAGATGGCCCGCTTCGGCATCCCTCCCGAAACCTATGCCAAGGTTGCCGTGAAGGCGCGCCGGCACGCCGCCAGAAACCCCAACGCCGTCTTCAGAGAACCCGTCACCCTTGAAGAGGTACTCGGATCCCCGATGGTGCTGGATCCGATTACCAAACTGCAATGCTGTCCACCGACAAGCGGTGCAGCAGCTGCGATCCTGTGCTCCGACGACTTTGCCCGACGGCAGGGACTCGATGACCGCGTCGTAATCGCCGGAATGTCTTTGGTGTCGGAAGACCGATCAACCTTCGAAGGGAGCGCGATCGACGCCGTGGGCACCGCCGTTTCACGCAGGGCCGCAGCGATCGCTTACGGACAAGCTGGGATCGGCCCGGAGGCAATCGATGTCGTGGAGTTGCATGACTGCTTCACAATCAACGAATTGCTCAGTTACGAGTCACTCGGCCTCGTGCCGGAAGGCGGAGCCACCGCCTTCGTTGAGGATGGTGGCAACACCTATGGCGGTCAGGTCGTCGTGAACCCTTCCGGGGGTCTGCTTTCCAAAGGGCATCCGCTCGGGGCGACTGGTATCGCCCAGATCGCGGAACTCACCTGGCAACTCCGCGGAGAAGCCGAAGCTAGGCAGGTCGAGGCCGCCCGCACGGCCCTGCAACATAATGTCGGCTTGAACGGGGCCGCGGTGGTGACCGTGCTCACCACAAACTGACCGTTCGATCGACCCGTCGGAAGAACGGGCCATTCGGAGAGGAGATAAATGACAATGAAGAGCCCCTACAGGAAGATCACCATTGCTGCATTGAGCGGTGCGGCGTTCACACCCAACCTTAGCCTTGCGCAGACCTCCAACGTCGCGACGGGCTCTCCGGAGCAACAGGCAGCCGCAGCCGACACAGGTGCCGTCGCCGACATCGTCGTTACCGCCAATCGTCGTTCGGAAAGTCTGTCCAAGATTCCGGTGTCAGTGGCCGCCGTCACTTCAGATCAACTGCAGTCGCGCGGCATCGTCAATGCGAGCGATCTCAGCGGTTCGCTGCCCAACGTGAGGGTCAATTCGCCCTTCGGGAACACGCAGCCGAACTTCACTGTCCGCGGCATCGGTCTCGCCAACGAATTCAATGCGAACGCACAGTCGCCCGTCGGCGTCTATTTTGACGATATCTACCAGGGCTTCCGGGCCAGCCAAGGTGCGGCCTTGTTCGATCTCGAGCGCGTCGAGGTTCTCAAGGGACCGCAGGGCACGCTTTACGGACGGAACACTACCGGCGGCGCCATCAACCTGATCACGCGCAAGCCGGACTTGAGCAGCGCGAATGGTTATCTGACGGCAGGCTACGGCAACTATAACGCCTATCTGGTGCAAGGCGCGCTCGAAGGCACCCTGGTCCAGGACAAGCTTGGCGTTCGCGTCGCTTTCATGCGATCGAGGCATGACGGCTTCATCAAGAATGCAGGTCCAGAGAACGGCTATCCGGGAATCGCTGGCAATCATGATTTCCAGGAGGATGATGGCTGGGCCGCGCGGCTCACGGTCCGCGCCAAGCCGGTCGAGAATATCGACGTAGTGGTGAGGGGCTACATTGCCCGCAACAATCCAGTGGGCACTGGAGGCGTACCGTATCTGATCGGACCCAATCAGACCGATCCTGTCGGATATAGCCGGGCCAACCTCGGCCGGCGTGAAGCGATCCAGCCGGATACCGGCCGCTTTTACACGCTTACCAAGGGCGTGTCAGGAAAGATCGACTGGCAATTGGGCAACTTCATAATCACCAACACGACCGGCTATGATACTGGGCGCCTGACGACGCGGCTCGACTTCGACGGTTCCCCGACGTCGATCGGTACATATCGGATCAACGACTCCAAATTCTGGGGTTTTAACCAGGATCTTCACGTCACCTATGACAGCGACCGGGTCAATGTGATCGCCGGTGCGTACTTTGGTCAGCAGCAAGTCAGCAACTTCTCTGATCTTTACTATTTCGGTTTCCTTGATGGTCTTGCAGGCCCGAACCAATTCAACCCGCTGGGGCTATTCTTTGCCGGGCCAGGCGCGCCGCCACCGACCAGCGTCGGCACGACGCTGAGCTATCGTCAGAAGCAAACTTCCTATGCCGGCTACCTTGAGGCCAAGATCAAACTTCTAGATGATGTTCATCTGACACTGGGTGGTCGTGTAACGCGTGATCGTATCGAGTTCCGGGAATTCTATTCGTTGCTGCGGGACAGCAGTGGTAACAACGTGATATACGCTTACACTTCGCGCGCCGGTGTCGCGGGCAATTTCCCCATCATTGGAGGTGCGGCGCTACCCGAATTCGATAGCAAGATCACCAAGCCGACGGGGCGCGCAATTCTCGACTATCAGATCTCCCCGGCTACGATGGTCTACATCAGTGCGAGCCGCGGCTATCGCTCCGGATCATTCAATGGGCAGTCGCTGGTGGTGGCACCCGACGAGATCAAGCCGGAATTCGTCAACGCTTTCGAGGCGGGTATCAAGACGCGTTTTCTCGACAGCCGGGTCCAGCTGAACGCAGCCGTCTTCTATAACAAATATATCGGACAGCAGGTTCAGGAAGTCGTGGGCGGGGCAGCCTTCCTCCGTTCCCTTGACGGACGGATGCTTGGCGGTGAAGTCGAGATCACGGCGCAACCGACCGATCGGCTCCGGATCGTCGCCGCAGCCTCATATCTCAACACTCGCTATGCTTCCAACCAGTTCCTCGCGCCGGGTGACCCCCGGGCGCCCGATGCGCGCGGCTTCGACATCGGCGGCAACCAGTTCCCGTTCGCGCCGAAATTCACCGCCCTGTTCGCGCCCGAATATACGATCCTGGACACCGGCAGCGGCAAATTGGTAGGATCGGGTGAAGTCCAGTACGCCTCACACCAATATTTCGACTTCTTTAATGACAAGCAAGCTGTCGGCCCCCTCGCAAAGGGTCAGAAGGCCTATGCGCTCGTCAACGGCCGGATCCAATATTCGACCGATCGATATCACGTCGCGATCTGGTCGAGAAATATATTCAACAAATACTACATCGCTTACGGCATAAACCTCGAACTTTTTGGAGATGACTACTTCGTGCCGGGTGCGCCGCGGACGTTCGGGATCGAAGCGGGTATCAAGTTCTAGTTGATTAACGAGAATGCCCCGTCGCGCAGCCGGAGATTGATTGCGACGGGGCATCATCAGCGCAGATGGTAGCTTATTGGGCACCGATAAAGCAGCGTGAGTGGCGGCAACTGCGAGTTTGGAGAGGTAACATGATCAACGTACAGAATGTCGACATCCCCCAACTGGCGATCAGCGGTCTCGATGGAGATCTGACCCCGGAGGAGCAGAGCATTCAAGAGAGCCTTCGGGACTTTGCGCTGAACGTCATGCGACCGACCGGTGCGAAACTTGATTGTCTAACCGCCGAGGAGGTGATCGCGCCTTCGTCCCCGATTTGGGACTATCTCAAACAGTTCGACACTTTGGGGCTCGGCCCCGGCGACATGGCAAATCTGCCGCCTGAACAATTGAAGCGAACCTTCTCGATCGTCTTCGAAGAACTGGGTTACGGCGATTGCGGCCTCGCGGTCGGCGCCTTCGTGATGAAGATGGCTAGCAGTGTGGCCACCTCGACCGGCGACCCCGAACTGATCGAGCGTTTCGGACACCTGCGCGGCTGCTGGATCGCCACACAGCCGGATCGTGGATCAGATGTCCTCGACATCGAAGGTCTGGAAATCGCGGCGGGGAAGAGCCACGGCAAAGCCAATCTCTATGCCCGTATCAACGACGACGAAATCATCCTGAACGGCCAGTCCTCGGCGTGGGTCTCCTGCGCTCCGATCTCCGAATGCGCGCTTCTCTTCTGCTCGGCCGACTATGGTGAGGGCTTTGTTGGATCGAACGGCTGCATTAATGGCGCGGTCATGCTGGTTCCCTTCGATTTGCCCGGCATCAGCAAGGGCAAGCCCCTCGAGAAGTTGGGCCAGCGCGCCCTGCCGCAGGGCGAGGTCTTCTTCGACGAGGTGCGTCTTCCCCGCAAATATCTTGTGGCGCGGCAAGGCGAATATGGCGCGGCCATATTCAGCGCGCTGACGCTCGGCAACATGGATATGGCGTCAATCTTCACTGGGGTCGCGCGAGCTGCCTTCGAACATGCGCTCGATTATGCGCATGTGCGCAAGCAGGGCGGATCCTTCCTCATCGATCACCAACTCGTCCGCTGGCGCCTCTTCGAAATGTGGCGTCGTGTCGAGGTGGCGCGAGCCATCTCGCGCCGAGCAACGGCTTATAATTTTTCATCGCCGACGCCGCATATTCTGGCGTCCTGCACTGCCAAGATCACCGCGACCCAGACCGCTTTCGATGTTGCCTCGGACGCGCTGCAAATGTTCGGAGGCAACGGGCTTACCAGGGAATATCCTCTGGAAAAGCTGCTTCGCGACGCGCGCGCGTCTCTGATCGAGGACGGAGAGAACCACGTTCTTGCACTGCAGGGCGCGCACTGGCTCAGCCGAGTTCATCGCGCTCATAGCCAATGAGGCGCTTGAGTGTCTCGTGGAACAGGGGGCGACGATCATGCCAGCGTCCTCGCCTTCTGTCCTCAATAGTGGGCAGCGCGAACCAATATCGACATGACCAGACTCAGGGCTGAACGTAGGCTTCGGGCAAGAGCTGCCGTTCGACCAATCACTCTGGATCGGCAGGAATGTCCCACGAGCTTCCGGCGGTAATCGCCCCGAGGGCAGTCATAGAAAGGGTATGCCAGGACGCCTAAAAGCGGACCGTCAGCTTTTAGGGTGACGGAGCAGTACAGATGTCCGAGACTGGTGGGAAGGCAGACCGTCCGCTTTTGGTCACCCCCGGTCATATAGTGGTCTGGAGGGCTATATTACCGGCATCGGGCAAATATCAGGAGGTCGGGGAAAGCGGCCCTTAGCGATCAAGGAGGTCCTAATGAGATTAAGATCATCCAAGTCTATGACGAAATACAGCTTCCCGGGATCGTTGGAGTTAAATTCTCCAGTCATTACCGGCTGATTTAAGACTGGGTAATTCTTGCAATTTGCCGCCTCGCGTGCGGATACACAGCCAAAAAGGCATTGTCGCGAACGCATGATCCGCTCCTGAGCAGGTGGCCTAACTCCCCAGATGAACATTGGGTGTCCTTGGAATTGGACCTCCGATGCTGGGTGACCAAACCTTTTGGCCAACTCAGCACGCCATGTATTCTCCGGTCCTCGCGGCACCTGCTGCCAGAGGAACAATTTTGTAACCGTTCTCCCACGCTTGGGAATATCGGAGTAACCTAATGACAACACGGTGTTCTCGTTGGGAAGCCTGTATTCTGCCTCCCATACAACTGGCACTGGCACCTTATCTCGGGCAGGAGCGGCGGCAAATCGTCTGAAGCCTTTGCGAAGCAAGGTTTGCCGCGCCTCTGACAGACCCATACCTAAGCGCACACCATGTAGTGAAACTGTTTTAAGATCGCGTACTTTCGCTCGGCTCCCGGTCTCATGCTTAGCAGGTCGAGCATCCGATAGAGATGCCGCCACAAACGCGGTCGCTACGAGCAATGAGATCATCCGCATCATGTTCATAGCGTGCCACCTTCCGGGAATGTCCGCAATTGGGTTGTTGGCTACTATGACTCTTGATCATGAATGAACGGCAGCTTGCGCCGTTGGCCTCCCAATACCTGACTGTCCGCGTCCCACCCCATAGCCGCCCCCTAGGTTGAGGAAAGCCGTCCGGCCGCTTTCGGTATCTGGAGCGTCCGCCGGAATGACCGTTTATAAGGCGCTCAGCTGACGAGTTGCAAATGACGATGCCGTGGCCTCTTGATCGACGAACTTAATCGAATGGGCCGGCGATTGCCGCTTGCTCAAGCTTACATCT
>Ga0207671_10001111_pt1 | contig 32449 bp, 35 predicted proteins | sample KBSC24metaG_FD_184352 | JGI IMG/M metagenome (GOLD analysis project Ga0207671, IMG submission 184352) | Corn rhizosphere microbial communities from Kellogg Biological Station, Michigan, USA - KBS C2-4 metaG (SPAdes) (version 2) | ecosystem: Host-associated > Plants > Roots > Rhizosphere > Soil...
TCGTCGTCGCCCCTTGCAATCCCCCCAATTGGGACCCGGCCACACCGGTCGTCCAGATGCCGACGTTCATCCCGCTGCAATTCGACGATGTTCACGCCGCTGCCGACAGGACCTGCAGAAGGCCAAGCTGTTCCAGGAGATGAACCGCGGCGACGTGCGCATCCTGTTCGCGTCGACCGCGAAGGCGGGCGCGGGCACGAACGTGCAGAGGCGACTGGTCGCGGAGCATCACCTGGACGTGCCGTGGCGTCCCAGCGATCTCGAGCAGCGCGAGGGTCGCATCGTTCGGCAGGGCAACTTGTTCTACGAGGAGGATCCCGAGGGCTTCGAGGTTCAGATCCTGCGGTATGCGACGAAGCAGAGCTACGACTCGCGGATGTGGCAGACGATCGAGCACAAGGCGGGAGGCATCGAGCAATTCCGGCGGGGCGACATCCTGCAGCGCGTGATCGACGACGTGGCGGGCGAGGCTGCGAATGCGGCCGAGATGAAGGCGGCCGCCACCGGCAATCCGCTGATCTTCCTGCAGGTGAAGCTGTCGGCGGACCTCAAGAAGCTGGAGGCCTTGCACGCGAACCACAAGCGCGGCCACCACGCAATCGAAAGCCGCCTCGCCTGGTTGGAATCGGCCGACCACCGCGGCGAGAAGGCTGCGCGCATGTGGGACGCGGAGATCGCGCGACGCGAACCCGCGCCGAAGGGCCGCGGCACCCCATTCCGGACGCCACGCGGTGTGTACGACGACAGCAACCGCGAGGGCTTCCTCGCCGACATGCTCGGCGCCATGCAGGCCGCGATCGAACGGCGCGGGCGCACCGCGGCGTCTTCCGGTCAACCCGAGCGCGTCATGGCCGGGTGGTACCGGGGATTCGAGATCCAGGTGTTCGCCCGGCGTGACCAGATTCAGTTCTGCGTCCATGGCGGGGCTGTCCACGAGCCCGAGAACTTGCTGTACTGGGCCGACGACAAGTTCAGCGCGCCCGGATTCCTGCAGCGGCTGGACAACTTTCTCGACCGGTTCGAGCAGCGCAAGGCCGAGGCCGGGGCTGCGCACCGGCGCGAGAAGGAGGAACTCGGCCGCGCCAAGGAAGAACTCGCCAAGCCCTTCGCACGTCAGCGCGAACTCGAGGACCTGCGGGCGGACGTTCGCGAGGTCATGGCCGAGCTGAAGAAGATGCAGGGCGACGATGGCTATGTCTCGTCGTGGGTGCCGCGCAGTGCCGGATCGGAGGTTTCGGCGGCGAGCCGTCGAGAGGTTCCGGTCCGCCCGCGAGGGTAGTATTGCGTAATGACGTACTTGCGTATGTACGTATCGAATCCTAGAATGATTGCGAGGATGGGCGGCTACCTGTCCTCGATCATTCAACGTCTAGGAGCGCCCTTCCCATGAATCTCGTCTTTCACGGTAGCAAGACCGATGCGTTGTTGGCCCTGCAGGACGGCGAAAGCCTCGTCGTGCCCTGCGGCGCCAGCACGGTCCAGTCGGCGATGTCCAGCCTCGCCTCGTTGACTTCGAAGCGCGGCGTGCCCGCTGGCGAGTTCAGCCAGCGAAAGGCGCTGCTCGTCATCGACGAGACCGTGCGGCCGCTGCCCGTCGTGCTGGTCACCCGGCGGCAAGCCAGGCAGGCCTGAGCATCCCGCCGTTTACACCATCGGTCGCGGACGGACGGACGATGCGATCGCGACTCGACGTCTGCGGCCGGGGCGCGTCACATTCCGCGACCCTTGGCGCGCTGCCGGCGTCGTTGGCGCACGCCCGCTTGCCTGCCAGGTAGGCCCTGGCCATCGACGGATCGGTAAGGTGCGCCTGGCCGGTCGCTCCATCAAGGCGCCCCAGCTTTTCGGCGAGCCGCAGCGCGATCATGCGCACCGCGCGCGCGTCGTCGGCGCGATCGATCTCGTCGACCAGCGCGACATACTCGGCACCTGACAGGCGCCGCCTCCGGCCGGCCAGGATCGCGTCCAAGGCCCGTTCCCAGCGTTCCAGTGCTTCCATTTGGCCTTCCTCCGCCTCAGCTGCCTCGCAGGTCGAATCGCCCCAGCGGCGACCTCTGCGAGCCTTCGGTCAGCACGATGTGCGCGGCGGCGACCACCCCGTTCGCCGCCCCCTTGTCGGCTTGCGGGACGAAGACGTAGGCCGTGCCGTCCAGATGCAGGGAGTGATTCGCCCGAGCAGATTCGATGGCTCGCGCCGTGGCCTCGTCCGGAACAGTCAGGCTGCACGCTGGGCCGCCGCCTCCAAGCTGGAGCACCGCACCTTGCGAGTTGCGGATGACACCGGCCCAGCAGCTGGTCCCGTAGCCCATCAAGGGGAAGCTCTTGCTGGCGGCCTGGTAGGCACCGACCGAGACATTGGTCAACGCCAGCGCCTGCGGCGTGTAGTTGGCGATCGGCAGCGAGTAGTACGACTGCTTCTGGTACTTCGCGAGTTCCGCGTCGACGCGCGGGAGCTCTGTCTTCGCGATCTCCTGCCGCTTGAACACGTCACGCTCGGAGTGGTACGTCGGCGAGAGCCTGTCGAGCCGTTCCTCCACCGCCATCGGCGCCGGTGCCTTGGCACTCACGATGAGGCTCAGCGCAAATCCGCCAGGAAGCGCGTTGAGGTCGGTGTAGCGCTGGATAGGGACCGACGGGTCGGGAGTGGCGGACGGGGTGTTCGGGGAAGGCTGGGTCACTTGCGCGGACGGCGCAACCTTCGGGCTCGCAAGCAAGCTGCCGGGATTCCCGCTGGCGGTGGACGCGGATTCGCCGGGTGCAACAGGCTTGCCGCAGGCGGCCAAGAGCGCCAGCGAGGCCAAGGCGAAGGTCCTCGACGATCTCTTCATTTCGTTCTCCCCATGTGGAACGGGCATGGGGCTACGAGAGCCGCCATGCCCGCGGTTCTTCGACCGTGCGCCTGAGGCAATCAGTGCGTCAGCGCGGCCAGTTCCGCGGCAACGCGTGCGGAATCCCGGCGCGACAGCCGGAGCCGGAAGGAAGGCTGCCGCGGCAGTGCCGTCGACACGGTCAGCATCGGCGCCTGACGCGGCGTCTCGACCACCTGCCAGCCATCCAGCGCATCGAGGTCGACCACCTCGCGCGTGCCCACGTCGGTGTCGACGAAGTACGCCCGCCGGTGCGTCGCATCGATTCCGATGTACCGGTTGTGCAGCACCGAAGTTGCTTCGACGGTCGGCGCGAAGCCTTCGGGCCGTCCCGACGCTACCCTGGCCATCAGGCGCGCTCTCAGCCATCGGGGCACGAGGACGAACACCAGGAAGCCCAGGGCGAAGTACAGGAGGCACGCGCCCATCACCGGAATCGCGACATCGGATTGACGGCGGACACCCTCGACGGCGATCAGCGCGAACAACGGCGCCGCGACCAGCAGGCCGAGGGCGTACAGCGGCCTCAGGATGCCGAACCACAGGATGTTCATGACGACCTCCATGCTCGTTGGTTTCGTACCATAGTCACGATACGAAAAAATCCAAATCCCATACTAGCACCGCGACACCTGTCTTGGCGGGCGTTTACGCCTGGACACCGTTACCGGCCCGCGGCCGGCCGAAGCTGCCGCCGCGATTCGTGCGGTTCGCGAAGTCCTCCATCTTGTTCGTGAACGCACCCAGGGTATTGCGCACGTGGGCGCTGTCCTCGTGGCTCAACGCTGAAGCGGCATGGGCGCCCAGCCAGCTCATGATCCGATCGGGTACCAGGAAGATCAGGTTGAAGCACCGATGAACCAGGTTCACGCAGGCTGAGCAGTACAGGACCAGCAAGCACACGATCGACACGACGCCGGTCGTCGAATTGAATTGGGCGTTGGCCAGGCCGACGCCGAAGAGCTGGTTCAGCAGTGTTCCGCCTGCGATCAAGAGCGCCCCGCCGGCGAAGAACCCCGCGACCATGAAGACCGGGCGCACCATGACGTCCACCAGGAAGAGCCAGCCGTGCACCGAGCGTTCCCCGAAGCCCTCGCCCTCGCTGCCCAGGAATGTCAGGCCCCACAGCGGAGCTGCGATCACCGCTTCGGCGACCACGACGAGCCAGTTGACGGCGGCGCCGAACCACTGGATGAAGGGGACGAAGGGGAGGTACACGGACAGCATCGCGCCCAGCACGAAGAATGAGACGACCAGCATGATGATGAACGGGCTGAGCGCATCCAGAACGCCCTGCAGCGCATCGCCGATGGACGAGACGGCGTTCGCGATCTTGGTGGCGACGCCGGCGACGCTCCACCCGTCCTTGACGCGCGAGATGGCCTTGGCGACCACGTAGGTGCCCAGCGCGGTCTCGCCCACGCCCAGCGTGTAGTCGCCGATGTTCTTCATCTTGATGAGCGGGTTGAGCTGTCCGAACGAGCCGCCGTCCGCGTTCACGTCGATGAGGTAATTCACCAAGCGCTGCCCCGGCGCCGTGAAGAAGCTGCCGATGATCTTGTTCGAATCCGTTCCAGCGGCCCCCTTGGTGTAGTCGCCGGTGCTGCTGGTGCCGAGAGGCGGTGTATACGTGGAGGTCGACTCCTGCGCCTTGTAGGCCGCGATCGACGTCTCGTAGACAGTCAGCAACGCCGGGTCTCCTTCGGACGACATGCCGTACACCGAGGCCTTCGCCGCGACCGCGCTGGAGAGCTTGGTGTTCGCCTGGGCGAAGGTCTGATACCAGGCCCCCAACGTCCACCAGCCCGAGTCCGAAATCGAGCTGCCCAGCTGCGAGGCAAGGGCCGCGATGTCGCCCTGTTTCGTGGCGGCCACCGCGCTGATCGTGTTCTCGTACTGCTGGGCCGCGCTTTGAATGGCGGTCTCGGCATCCGGCAGCGAGACGGACGCTCCGCCTTGCTTTTGCACGACGGCATTGACGAAGTCCAACGCCGACGAATTCAAGGATCCCTGCATGGTCTGCAGTGCCTGCAGGTGCGCGTCCTTCAGGGCCTGGACCGAGATGTTGCTGGAGAACCAGTCTGTCGACGAAGGCACGGGCTCCGGCGACTCGTCCACGTCGGCACCGCCGCAAACGAAGCTGGTGTTCTTTAGGACGAAGCCGGTGCTCGTGGGCGCTTGCTGGACGTACCCGTCCGCGGTGATCAGCGCTCCTGCGCTTCCGGCCTGGGAGAGGCCGGCGTTGATGCCGTGCATGCAGAGGTTGGCCTCGAAGAGGCTGTGGGCCAGGTTGACGGTGTCGGGCATGACGGGCTGGAGCACCATGCTCGTGCCGCTGTTGAACGCGGCTACTGCGGCATCCACTCCCAGGTTGGCCATGCCGACGCCCATGAGCGACGCGCCCCACAGCATGAGCAACTGCGCGAGCGACCACCCGTTGGCAGTCGGCACCAGCGACACGATGCCCCACAGCAGCCGGATGGGGCCCCACAGGGCGTGTTTGCGCTGATCGAACACGCTGCCGTCATGGGCCGTCTGGCTGAGCTTGCGCAGCATCATCCAGCTCGCCACCATGCCACCGATCACGAGGATGCATGCGTTGATGACCTGGAACACGCTCGCGATGATCGTGTCCGGGCTGCCAGTGCCGGCGAGAGGATCGTTGACCACGTTGCCGAAGATCGTCACCAGCGCCTGGCGTGCCTTGTCGTTCGGCCGCTGCGCCGCAGCGGCGATCGTGCCGACTGTGGTGGTGTCTGCGAGCGTGGGAAGCGAGAGCAGCGCGATGGTCAGCGATGCGCCGAGACGGAGGGGCAGATCACGGAGTCTCACGATTCCTCCTTGGGGCACGACGAAATTCGGGGTTGAGCGTGGCGAGCCACCAATCCGGACACTCGCGCATGAAATCGTTCAGGCCGCCGCGTTCGTTCGCGGACAGCCGATGGGTGCGGAGCTGCCAGAGCCGGAGCTGGGCGCCGAGGGCGATCACGAAGAACAAGGGCTGCCCGCCAAGGCCGCACACCACGCCGAGCGCAACCGACAACTTCGAATGCGACAGGACGCCGAGGGTCACCTGCACGATCGCGCTGGCGATGAACAGCGCCGCGGCGAAGATCGCGATGCGCTTGCGCCGCAAGAAGTGCTTGCGAAGCTCCGCGGTGTCCATGGCGTCCGGGCTGCGGCGCGCCATCGCCTCGTCGAAGGACTCATCCCTCGAGCGCTCGGCCTCGGTGCCCGTGACGGCGTCGCGGGCGCTCTTGCCGAGGTCCTTGAGAACGACGAGATTCGCCCTCGTGCGATCGAACTCGCGGCGGGCGAGCTCGGCCGACTGGCGCATGGCCGAGAACGGAAACAGGATCTTCAGTGCCGCGCCTCCGGCGCGCCGCAGTCGGCTCCTCGTAGGCTCGTTGGACATCACTGGCCCCCCATGCGACCGCCCACCACGCGGTACTTCGCGGCGAGCACCGGCTCGTACTCCCGGCGGGCTGCGCTGGCCAGCGCCAGGCCCTGGATGATGTTGCCCTTGCGCATCTCGTTCTTCAGCTCCTCGAGCAGCCAGGCGTTGAGGGCCGTCACGCGGATCAGCTCGCGCGTGAGGTTCGCGTCGTTCATCGCCTGGAGATCGGTCTGATAGGCCGTGTTGGCGTACCGGCGCCCGACCTCGAACGCCTCGAACTCGCGCGCGGACATCGTGCCCGTGGCTCGGGCCTGCGGTGACGCCACCTGCTGGTAGTAGGCATTGGCGGACGGCGAGGTCAGCGATTCCTGCAGCAGCGCGCGGGTCACGGGATTGGAGACGCTGTCGGCGAGCTGCTGTTCGAGCGGGTCGGCGGCCGCGGACAGGATCGCCTGGAACTGCGTCTGCAACCCGACGTACTGCGCGCCTGCGGTCGTGTCGGCCTCGCCCTTGCGGAGCTGCGGGCTGACGGACCGGCGTACCCCGTTCTGGATGTACATCAGCGCCGCGTCGATCTGCGCCTGGCTGAACGTCAAGTCCGGCGTCTTGCCGTTCGGGCCGGCACCGACGAACAAGGAGTCCAGGCGCTTGTCGGCGCCCGGCATCGTCGTGGATGCCGCCGGACAGGCTTGCGCGCCGCCGTAGGCCGCGTAGTCGTCCGCGTCGCAGAACTGGGCGTGGATGTGCGCTGCACGCGACGAATCGATGTCCGGCGCGACGGCGGGGCCGTTGACGGCCTGCGCGATGGCGCCGTTCGAGATCGTCGCCCCGCCGCGCGGGCGCACACTGCCCTTGGTGCTACCGGCTGCGGCGCCAACCTGCGCGACGCCGCCTGACCCGGCCTCGCTGCAGATGCTCGTGGCCACGGCATAGCGCTGCCGCGCATCTTCGTACCGGCGATTCCGCTCCTGCGCCACGGCGAGTTCGCGCTGCGAGCGCGCGGCCGTTTCCACCGTGTCGGACACCTTGCTGGTGTTCTCGTTGATCGCGGTTCCGATGCTGTACAGCACGTTGTACAGGCTCGTGTTCATGGCGTTGATGGACGTGATGACGCCACCGATCGAGGTATTCACCTCCTGCACCGCAGCGAAGACGGCCGCGTCGAACACCGGCCATCCGGTGGCGTGCGCCGGCATCGCGAGCGACGAGCCGGCGATCAGCAGCGCGATCGCGCCCTTGCGAGACTGCAAGCGCTTCATTGCATCCGTCCTTCCTGGCGTTGTTCCGCCATGTAGTCGCCGATGAGTTCGTTCGCGAGTTGTTCGATCACAGACCCCTCCGTCCCCGGCGGTGCATTGGTTTTCCGGTGCTCGATGACGGGCAGCGCCGTTCCCAGCGGGAAGCGCTTCGCGAGCAGCTTGCGGGCCGTGTAGGTGCCGAGGGCCGTGTACAGGCGCTTACGCAGCGACACGTCCTCGAGCGTGCTGCTGAAGGCCCAGGCCTCGATCGCGCCGACCGTGTTCGACAGCATCTGCACGACCAGGCCATTCTTCGTCTTGAACAGCGCGAGGAAGTTGCCACCTTCTTCCGGGTTCGGGCCGACGGCCTCCCGCTGCAGCCGTCGAATGGCTTCTTCGGACACCATGAACGACGAGCGCAGCACCTGCTCGTCGGACACGTTACCGCCGCGCATGACGTAGACGCAGGTGGCCGCGCTGAGCAATTCCTCGGGGTAGTCCGCGAGGTACTGCGAGAACGCGACGATTCGGATGCCCCACTCGCGACCTTCGCGGCCGTCCTTGATGATGGTCGCAGTGAAGGCTGCCTGGCCGCCGGTGTTGTGGAACTCGTCGTACCCGATCGTCTTCTTCTCGTCGCGCACGTCCGCGATGCGCTGCCGGTGATAGTCGTGATAGAGCGGCGGAACGACCGGGAGCAAGCTCTCCTCGCGAATGAAGTAGTTCTTCGCGGCGAGGTTGCGAGCGAACATGTACATGATCCCGGTCTTCACCATGCCCTCGGGCGTCTTGCCGCCGATCACCTCGTTGAGGTCCATGCCGACCACGCGCGTCTCGCTGCTCAGCTCGAAGCGCGTCCGCGCGGCGAACAGGCGGTATTGGCTGTTCGCCGCGATGAAGCAGCGGCGCATGTAGTCCAGGAGACCTTCGCCGCCGTTGATCGTCGCGGTGCCGTAGAGGTCGACGACGCTTTCGTGGTTCAGCGTTGCGATGAAGTCGGCGAGGATCGGGGATGCCTGGCGCTGCGCGATGGCTGCCTCCCGGATGCGGCCGGCCTTGAATAGCAGGTCGGTGACCTCGAACCAGGTCGCCGACGACCACCAGGCGTCGTCATGTGCGTCGCGCAGGCCCGTCGCGATCAGGGCCTCGTCGACGATGCGGTCAACGTCGCTCTCGTACGGATAGGCGTTCCCGCCAGCGCGATCCTCATAGACGAGGTTGAGGAGCATGTCGTTGACGCGCGCGCAGTCGCCGGGCGCCGCCTTCAACTTCGGATCGGTGCAGAGCGCTGTCGTGAAGTCGGTGAGGAAGTCTTTCTCACGGGGTGTTGGATACCTCGCGCCGAGCTGCGTGTCGAAGACGTTCACGCAGTAATCGGGAAGGTTGCGCAGCGTGAGGTACTGCGCTTCGTGGAGACGGTGCTCCGGGAGCGAATCCCGGATCAGCTGGATGAGGCCGGCCGAGCCCGGTTTTACCTCCACGATCGTCATGAGCGGAAGCCGCGCGCTGCCGGGGTTGTGCAGCATCGCGTTGTTGAGCGAGTTCAGCAGCGTGGTCTTGCCGGAGCCGGGTGTGGCCGCGCCCAGTTCGATCCACGTGTCCTGCAGGCGGCTACCGAGCTGGATCGGATAGATCTTCCCGTCGGGCGTGCGCGCGATGAACGAACCGCTCGCAGCCCAAGGTGTCGCCGGCCGCTGAAGCGGCAGCATGCGCAGCGCCTCGTCCAGCGGTGGCAGCAGCCGGTTGGCGATGTTCTTGCTCGTGAAGCCGGGCAGCGTGGCGGCCCACGCCGCGATCGGATCGCCGTGCACGTCGGTGACCTGGCAAGTGCCCCACGCCTGGAGCGCCTTCTCCAGCGACGCGAGGCGTTGCTTGGCGTCGTGCTGGCTGGCCGCCCAGGTCGAGGCGGTCACCTTCATGGCGCATATCGCGTCGCGCTTCCCGCGCTCGTGCAGGTCAATGAATGATTGCCGGATCATCTTGTTCGCCGGGAACATGCCGGCGAACGCGAGCATCATCTGGCGCCCACGCGTCTCCTGCAGGCCGCCCGGGTTGATGTCGAACTTGATACGCCAGGGGATGCGGCGGTCGACGGTGCGGAAGAGGTCCGAGAACGGCTGCGGTTCCTGCGGGCCGAGTTCCATGGACAGGTTCCCATGCCACAGCTTGTCGGTGCGCACCTGCTCGCCCGCGATCTCGACGGAGTTCGTGCAGACCTGGTGGCCGATCAGCGGTGCCGAGAGGTCGGAGAAATCGTTCGCGTCTTCCCGGCCGCGCGGGATGAAGCGGTCGCCCGGGAGCACCGGGCGAAACGTCTGCGAGGTGCGCTCACGATTGACCATGATGCGCAAGCACCGGATGGCGTCGTGCGCGGAGATCGGACGCAGCATGATGCCCGGGCCGCCGTTGCGGCCGCAGTTCTCGAAGTCCTTCTGGACGCGGCCGATCATGGTGTCGTGCCGGTACTTCATCGCCAGGAGCGCCTGCGCGGGGTTCTGGCCGAACTCGATGGTGGGGAGGCGGTGCTCCGCGGCACGGTCGGCTCGTTCCTTGATCTCCCGCTTGCGCTCTTCATCGCCCAGCACGCTGAGGTGGGTGTAGACGACGAGAACGTTCTGCTCGAACTGCACCAGCGGGGCATTGCGCCGCACCCGGTCGAGGATGATGTCCTCCGACTGGAGCCCGATGCGCCGGGCCGTGTTGATCAGCGGCTGCGCGAGGCGCATGAGTTCGTCGAGCGCGCGGTCGGGATCATTCTCGAATGCGAGCGAGAGCGAATGCCCCGGGCGCGACATGTAGCCGTTGGCCTTCATCCGCAGGTTGTCGACCATCGCGCTGAAGTCGTCGTCCGACGCGATCTGGTAGGTGCCTTGCAGGTCGAAGACCGTGGCGAGGCTGTTGGTCTCGGTGACCAGGGCGTACGGGTCCTCCAGGCCAGGATTTCGGCGCAGGTCATCGTCGCTGAGCGGCAAGGCGGTCGTCAGCTCGCAGTACGAGGCGAGGTCCTTCCCGATCATGTAGCGTCCGATGTGGGCGACGAGCCCCTCGATCGCGTTCACGCCAGCCTCCAGTAGTCCAGGCATCGGCTCTCTCCGTGTCAGATGGGCGCGTTCGTCACGCGGTGGTGCAGGTCGGACCAGGTGGACTCGCCGTGGCGCGCCGCCAGTTCGCGAGTCCACTGGGTGGTGTGCTGGCGCAGCGAGTCCGGGTGGATCACCAGCGCCAGACCGCGGAGCGCCAGGTTCTTCCTGTCCCGGTCCTCCGCAACGGTTCGAGCGAGCGCCGAGGCGAAGGCCGCCGGGTCGCTGGAGCCCCACGCGTCGTCGACATACACGTGATGGGAGGCCATCCAGTTGAGAACCTTGCGCGCCGCCGAATGCTTGTCGGGGTCAGAGGACTGCAACGCCACGAGCGTCGTCCGGACGAGGTGGCTCGCGTCGCAAGGCGACAAGCCGGGCAGGTACACGAGCATCGCGTTGCCCTTCACCAGCTCACCGAGGTGTTGCCACCGATGGCAGATCGGATCGGCGGCGCCCAGATTCTCGGGACGCAGGTCGCCATGGTTGTCGTTGCGGTTGTGCACTTCGGCGGTCTGCGACTCGAGGCCGCAAAACATGCAGCGGTGGTGAAGCCGCGACAGGAGCGCGCTGCGCTCGGTCGGGCCCCACCCTTTCGATGGCGGCGGCTCGAGCGCGTCGCGAGAGGCGTCGCCCCAGACTCGCGCCTTGGTGCTGAGGCCAAGTTGCACGAGAGCTGGCCTTTCGAAGCTCGCACCGAGGTCCGAGGCCGGCACCACCGTTTGCCACGGGGTGTCGGCCTGGGGGGAGGCGGGCGCCCCAAGGGGGGCGGCCGATGCGCGGCCCTGTTGCATGGTTGCTCAGTTCGGCAGCTGACCCTGCTGCGAGCCGGCCACACCGATGGTCTCGCCGGCCTTCACGAGCAGGTAGCCGGTTGCTCCGAGCGCCATGCCGCCAAGCAACGGTCCGTAGATCTGCTTCGCCTTGATCTGCGTCTGCTCGCCTTCCTTGCCGTGTTTCCACCAGTTGAAGCCGCCGTGCGCCGCCAGGATGAAGCCAAGAGCGGCCATCAGGCGGCCGCCGTAGGTTTTGATGGAGTCGCCCTGATCGGCCGCGTGGCTGGCCATGTCGGCAAGGCCGTCCGCGTGCGCGGAGGTCGCGACGAGGCCGAGCATGGTCAGGCCGGCGGTCGCCTTCATGAGGCTCTGCTGCCAAGGATGCTCCCATCGCCGTTCGGCAAGCCGCGTGTAGCGGATGGACAGCGCGACGTGGGCGCGGATGCCGAGGTTGGCGATCGTATCCCGGAGGTCGAGTTTCAGTGCAGGCATCTTGCGTAGCTCCTTTTGCAGGTGGTGGGGGTTACCAAACGAGACCCAGGGTGCTGCGCGCCGCATCGACGACGTTGGTCACTTGCACCAGGCAAGCGCCTCCGAGCATGTGCGTCACCGCGCGCCAGACCAGGTCGTCGGCGCCGTGCGAGGTATGACCCGACACGGTCGCCCTCCTCCAGAGCAGAACGCCCCTGAAGAAGAAGTAGCCGCCTGCGATGCTGACCAGCGTCAGGACGGCATTGATTGCGGCGGCGAACACGCCGAAGTCGGCGGCACCGTCGTACGAGATGGGGCCGTAGGCGATGGTCCCGGTACCCATCGAATTCCAAGTTGCGTTGATGAATACCGAGAGGTTCACCATGCATGCCGCGGCGACCGCCACGCCGAGCACATCGCCCATCGACACGGCGTGTGCCTGATCGGGGAATCGAGAGGCGCGATTCATCCGCAGGAGAACGTGGGCCATGTAGAGAAACCCGACCAGGCCTCCGGCGACCCACAGCAGGCGCCAGAGCGGCGCCGTGAGGCCGTTCTCCAGGTTGATGAGCATCGTCGTGAGATCCACGATCGCGCTCCCTCAACGAATGTCGCCCATGGTCGTCTCGACGACGTGAGCCGCCGCGTCGATCCGCTCGACGCGGGCATCGCCGACCATCGCGCCGGCCTCGACCACGAACGTCCGATTGGCGCGTTCGATCCAGGCCTGGCCGTTGTAGATCGTGTTCAGGTGGTAGTCGACGAGGACTTCGCGTGCGACGTGCGCGGACGCCGGCCGACGCGTCCGGTGCGCCAGCGCGATCGGACGCGGTGGACTCGTGGCCGCGCCGCTTCCTTGCGGCTGCGCGCACACGGCGTGCTGCGCCCGTTCGGCATCGACGATGGAGGTCAGCGACGCGACCTGGGCTCGAAGCGTGCCGATCTCGCCTTCGCCTGCCGCGCTGGCCGGCGCCGTGGCGGCCAATCCGGCGGATGCTGCGGGCGCTCCGGGAAGGGAACGTGGGGCTGACGCCGGATCGGCCCGTGCCGACGCACCGGTCGCCGGAGGATTGGCGTCGAGGTCGTCCGCATAGCGGGAGGCCGCCGGGTCTGCGGATGCGCCAGCGGGCATCGAGGCCGGCTTGCCGGTCGGTGCGGCAACCACCCACAGCAGGGCCAATGCGGAGAGCGCTCCGAAGACGTGAACGGGCTTGATCCGCGAACGCCAGCCAGTTCGGGTGGGGGACTGGGACTGCGGACGATCCGTCGACGCGGCCGCAGGGTTGGGAACGTGCGCCGGCTTGGCGGCGTCAGCGAAGAAGTCTTGCGGCTCGTCGGCGTTGCTCACGAAGGGTCCTTTCCGCGTATCGGCTCATTGCCGGGGAACGTAGGGCGGTGTCACGCCACTCGGGAGCGGCGTCGCTGTCGCGGGATAGCCGCCAGGTACTTGACCAGGCACCGGGTACGCCGGCGGTGGCTGATACCCCGCCTGCTGCGGGAGCTGCGGTGCGGCCGGCATGGCGCGCGCATTCGCGTCGTGGGCGTCGGACGTCGGCGTCCTGTCGCCAGTGACCTCGTCAGTCGACAAGACGGGGGCCAGGAAGCGGATGCCAATGGTGGTATCCGCTGCGACCGTGACCTGCTTGACCGGCTCCGCAGCCGCGTCTTGCGCGAGCACGGTGCCGGCTTGCTGCGCCATGCCACCGACGATGGTCCCGCCAACGACTTTCGCGCTCGGTGTCTCCGGTGCCGTCACCGTCACGCCCCCGAGCGGAGACACCACGGCCGTTGTTCCTGCGGCCTGGTAGAGCTGCCCGCCCTTCGCCAGACCGATGGCCAAGGCAGGAACGAAGATGCGGCTGAAGTAGCGGTTGTTCACCTCGCCGGACAGCACGGAGCGGCCCGTCGTCATGTCCACGGGCGTGGCCGTGACCTTGTACGTGTGGCCGTGCCAGGCCATCGCATTGAAGGTCATCGCGGCGGAGTCTCCGGCGCGCTTGTAGCTGGGCGCAAAGAGCTGCGCGCCCGCATACGGGCCGGCCGGGATATAGGCTTCCGTCACCGAGCTTTCGTCGGTGTCGACGTTCGTCCGCAGGAGCGCGGGCGCGAGCGCGTAACCGGGCACGATCACCAGGCCGGGCGCATTGCTCCCGCTGCCCTTTGCCGTGGCCTGCGTGCTTGGCGGCGTCGCTGGGGCCAGCGACGCCGCGTAGTCCTTCGCGTCCTTCGAGACCGTCGCCAGGCCGGGCGGCGGAGCCGTCCAGTTCGACATCAGGCCCTGCACCTGCTCCTCGAGGAACTTGCCGTGCTCGGGGTCTTGCGGGGCCGTGGCGGCGCGTTGAACGGGCGCGGGGAGTGGCGCCTGCACAGGGACCGCCTGGGGCGTGGCGCTCGGTGACGAGGCCGGCGCCTCTTCGATCACGGCGGGCTTGACGTTCACCGCGCGCGTGGACGGCACGGACAGATAGGTCTGGCCATCTCGTGCGGCCGCGTCGGCGTTCGTGTCGTTGTACCGCTGCAGCACCTGCTGGTAGTGATCCGACTCCTTCGACGGGGCGCCCCGATGGGTGACGCGGACGGTCGCGAGGTCCGACGGCTTGGCCGAATGGCTCTGCCAATAGCCGTAGCCGAGGTAGGCCAGCGCCGCGACGAGGACGGCGACTGCCGCGACGACGATGCCCTGGCGGCCGATGTCTGCTTGTACCTTGCTCATGGCGCTCTCACTGAATGTCGACCTGGAAGGTCACTGACCGGCCCAGCTGCGACAGGGTCACGAAGGGCGTGGGGGGAAGGCGGTAGACGCGCGTGCCGTCGCTCGCGGCGAGCGAGCTGTCGAACGCCGTCTGGATGTCGAGGTCCGTGCGCACGAACAAGGCGTTCGCGAACTGCCAAACCTCGGTGCGTGGCGGTACGTCGCCTACCGGCTTGAGCCGCGTAGCGCCTTGCGGCGGAAGGCCGTCGAGGAAGGCCTGCATCGTGTCGTCGTAGAGCGCCACCTCGGCCTCGCCCGCCACCGCAGGCTTCGCCCAGGGGCTGTGTCCCGGCACCCGAAGATCAAGGCGGTAGTCGACCTCGCGCACTCGCTCTTTGCTGTCCGGCTCGCCCGCGGTGAGCTTCACGACGATCGGTGTCGCCAGACCGGATAGGAAGACGGTCAGGTTCGCCTCCTCGTACGGCGACAACATCGACACCACGACGGATGGTGTGCCCTCCAGCCACTCCGCGGCCGCCACGTCCGTGCGCGAGACCCGAGGTGTCGCGGCCAGCGGCCAGGGGGCGCCGGAGGCATCGAGGAAAACGAGCGTGCTGCTCTCGGATGGCAAGGTCCGAAGGATGGGGAGCGAAGAGCCCGGCGAGAGATCGACCGACGCTGAACGGATTCGCGGCGACGTGCGCACCGGGCGGTAGGCCTTGGCCTTCCGGCTGGAGTCGAACTGCGACCGCAGCTTGCGGATGTCCGTATCCGACAGCGGCGACACCAGCGTGCGTGCGCGCTCGTAGTCGGACGGCGGAGCCAATGCGGGGAGCGGCGCCACGCCGTCTTGCGTGGCCGGGCGCGACCCGCCCGGCGCGCCGTAGTTCGCCGCGCCGTAGTTGCTGCGCGGGAACGCGGCCTGCATGCGGTTCGCGGCGGGCGGAGCCGGGAATCCGCCGTCGGCCTGCACCCACTGCGCTGACGACGCGGCACGCGCGGCCACTGGCGCCGAGGCGGCGGTGCCGGGGATCGCCGCTGGCGGCTGGTCAGGGGCTGCGCTCACGTGGCGGCTGACGATGCCGAGCAGCAGGAGGGCCGCCCCTCGTCCGAAGGAACGCTTCATCGTCGTATCCTCAATTCGGCTTGGTGATGACCTGAACGGCCTGAATGCCCTCGATGTTGTCGAGGGTCGACGACCTGGCGATGCGCATCGTTGCCTTGAAGCGCTGCGACGGCATCTCCGACGTTTGGCCGGCGAGCTTGATCTCGATGGGCGCCTCGACGAACCACGTGTAGGCGCCGTCTTCGACACCTTCCTTGACCAGGACCCCGGTGCCCGTGGTGATGGACATGTTCATGCGCCGCTCGCGCACCGCAGCCAAGATGCCGGACTGCTGCAGGGCCGCGATCAGAGACTTGAAGCCGTCCGCGTCGTACCGGTAGCGAACGTCCTCGAGCTGGCCGCGCCAGTTGCTGAAGTCGAGGGTGAAGGACCGCTCGAGCGTTTCCTTCGCGTACTGGATGACATCCGCCGGCTTCCGATACGGTCGGCCCAGGGGGATCATGGGGAAGAGGCGCCCGTTGTCCGACGCGAAGTACTCGCGCACGGGGTGCACAGCGAACCACGCCAGGCCGGTGATGGCGATCGACTGCACCAGCAGCACCCCGCTCAGCACGAGGCAGGCCTTGATGGCATTGCGGGAAAGCCAGGACAGGAACCGGCGTGACTTGTCGGCCCGGACAGCAGGGAGAACGGTGTCGGTGGTCCCGTGCAACTGCCGCACGACTTCGTCGATCTCCGGCTGGAAGTCCAGCCGCGCGGCCGAGGAAGCGGCGGGCGGTGGCGCTTCCATGTCGAGCGCGAGATCGCACTCCTGCGCTTGCGGCAGCACCGCCTCGTGTCTCGCGTTCACGGTGACCCTTTTTGTAATCCGTAGAGAAGCTATGATACGGAAGAAATGCGGAAGTGTGCAACTCGGCGCCGAAAAAGCGAAGCCCGGGACGGCGGCTACCGTTCCGGGCTTCTACCAGAGGAAAGTTCGTCTAGGAGCTTGGCCTGGCGGGGGAATGATACCCCCCGTGAAATGTCATGGGGCCCCTGTGGCTCATGTTGGCAACGGTCGGCCGGTCCGGCGATTGAGAGATGCGCTGAGTCACAGATTGCGCCAAGCGGCAGGACACGGATGACGATCATCAGTGTCCGTACTCCCAGCGCCATGGCGCGCCGGTCTCGCCGAGGACCGACGCCACGATCTCGGGAAACGCGCTCTCGGTACGCACGTCGTTGGACAGGAGCACGACGCAGCGAGCCGATCGCTGAAGACAGACCCAGGTATTGCCTGCGAAGTCCTCGTGACCGCCTTTGAAGAAGCCTGGTCCCTGCGGACCGTCGAATACGATCACGCCGAGTCCAGCAGCGAGATCCTTGCGCTGACGTGCTGCAGGCAACTCCGCCTGGAAGGTCGGGAACTCCGTCGCCGTGGTGATCGGGCCCTGCGGTGCGGTCATGGCGGCGCGCGCCGCAGTCGACAAACCGTCGCCGCGCACCAGGCCCGCGAGGAATCGTGCATAGTCCTCGATCGTCGTGCCATGGAGCTGGCCGCCGCGGCTCGTGTTCGATGCGGATGGGGGCGCGATTTCCCGTTCGAGGTGTAGCCGTCCGCTTGGTTGTCGGCAGCGTCCGGCTGCCACGTCATGCTGGTGTGGCGCATGTCGAAGCGCTGGAAGACGCGGCGGCGCAGTTCGGCCTGGACATCCAGCCCGAGTCCGCTTTCGAGCACGAACTGCAGCAGGTTGATGCCGGCGCCCGAATAGGCGAAGCGCGTCCCCGAATTGAAGTGCAGGTGGACTTTTCCGTCTTGTTCGAGCGCTGGCAGATTGGGCAGGCCAGAGCGGTGGCTGAGCAGCATGCGCGGCGTGATTGCACGCCACCTCTCGTCGCCGGCAAGGCTGCTCCAGGCCGCATAGCTGGGCAGCGGCTGCGTCAAGTAGCGCGCTATTGGCGCGTCGAGATCGATCCGTCCCTCATCGGCGAGTTGCATGACGAGGTAGGCGAAGACCGGCTTGGTCAGCGAGGCTGCCACCATCACGGTGTCACTGCGCAGCAAGTCCCCGGCCTTGTTGCGGTGTCCGAACGCCTGGCTATAGACCACTTGTCCAAAGTCAATCACGGCGATCGCCATGCCGTTGGCATGAACTTCGGCCATTGCGTCATGCATCGTCGTCTCGATTGCGACCGGGGTGGCCAAGAGAGGGGCCGCGGCATCGGGCATCCGCGCACATGCGGCGAGCAGGCCGGCCAGGGCGACGCTTGACAGTACGACGCTTGAGTGCATGGGGAGATTGTGGCTAAGGGTGGCCACGCCCCACATCTTGGCCAGTTGTTCGCCCAGCGACCGCCATTCGGAGAGCTCGATCCGTGCGGCAGCTCGGGGTCGCGCGGTGCCAGCCAGCGTTCGGCCGCATCCGCTCACGGAGCGTTGGTTGTCTTCGAAGCGTCGTGCGATCCAATCCGTACGACCAGGGCCAACGGTGGTCGCGCAACGGGCTCGACCTGCAGTGCACCGCTTCCCTTGCGCCAGAGCGCAGCCTGCTGGGCGTGGAGCGTCACGGGGCGCGCGTCTTTGCCCGCCAGACGGACGGTGCCCGTCATGCACAACACGAAGAGCGCATCAGCGGGTGGCAAGTCGGCGCCTGTGTCGATCCACGTTGCAGCCGTCCAGAAGCGATCGCGCCGCAAGAGGATGCTGAGGTTCTCCGTGGGCCCGCCGACCAGCTCGGCGTCGATCTGATCGTCGCCACTGAAGAAGAACGGCTCGCGCGGAGCAACGAAGTTGACGACGGTCGCGTCCTTGAGCATCTTCAGGCGCAGGCCCGCGCCCCGAAGGAGGATGATCGACCGGTCGACGCCCGGAAACGCCGAGAACGGAGAGTTCTTCGTCGTCTCCGCCCAGGACAGCTTCCAATCCAGAGTGTCCGCGCCGGCGCCTCGAGGTTCGACCGCGATCTCCCGCATCAAGCCGGCGCCGTTCTTCCAAGGTACCTTCGGCAGGTCATACAGGCTGATCAGTTCGAACGGCATTCTGCGTCTCCCATGTGTTGCTCATTGCCACGGCGCCCTCCGCGCCGTCTTTCAGCGACGGCCGCCGCGCCAGCAGCCAGATGCCGGCGAGGACCAGGATGGTGCCTGCCCCGAGCAGCCACGTCAGCGGCTCCTCGAGGAAGACATGGCCCAGAGCGACCGTTGCTAATGGGCCGACCATCCCGCACTGGCTGGCCAGCGGAGCGCCGATGCGCTCGATCGCCAGCATGATGAGCACCACGGGCGCGAAGGTGCACAGCGTGCCATTCAGGAACGAGAGCCAGATCACCGGCGCCGGCACATCGAGTGCCGACACCGGTCTGCTCGCGAGAAAGTGGGCCACGCACAGGATGGCCGCCGCGGATGTTGCCAGTCCCGTGAGCCGAAGCGCCCCCAGCCGCCGAACAACCTGTCCGCTGCGGACCAGGTAGATCGCGTACGTGCACGCGCTGCCGAAGACCAGCGCTGCGCCGGGGAATGTCTCTCCGATCGGCCGGCTGGATTCCGCATTGAGAACCAGCGCCGCACCGAGGTAGCTGACGCCGACGGCCATCCATTCCGCCATCCGCACCTGTCGCCGAGAAGCCAGGGCCTCGATGGCAAGGACGAGCGTTGGCGTGAGATAGACGATGAGGCGCTCGAGCCCCGCAGAGATGAAGGTCAGGCCGGCAAAGTCCAACAGACCGGTCAGGTAGCCGCCGAAGAAGCCGAGCGTCACCACATCGAGCCAGTCGCGCGCAGTCAACTTGGGGCCGCGAGCCGACGACCATGCCGTAAGCACCAGGAAAGGAGGAAGCGCAAACAGCATGCGCAGGGCGACCATCGTGACGCTGTCGGTTCCATGCTGATAGGCCAGCTTGACGATGACCCCCTTCGCCGCGAAGCCGATGGCTCCGAGCAACGCCAGGCCGATTCCGATGCTCCGGGGCGAGGGTCGCCTTGCAGCCTCCGCCAGTCGTCGGCGATGCGCCAGGATCCTCGATGCAGTCCCGCTCACGCGTTGACCTCGGCTTCGGATTTGACAAAGCCGACTCGAAGCGTGAGGAGGATGACGCGCCTTCCGGTTGAAGTGGCCGTGTCGCCGACGATCAGCTCGCCATCGAGCACGTCCGCAATGCGACGCGCCAGGCGGATGGCTGTGCGCGGCCTTCCCTTCATTCGGTTCGTGCTCATCATGGCCTCCACCGCGGAAGATGCGTGCACGGCGTCCTGAGCGCTGATTTCCAGGCGCAACTGGAGATGCGGGTTGGGCTCCGGCGCGCCCGGAGCGCATGACCACTCTGCGACGAGATCCGTTTGGGATGGAGAGGCCGACACTACGGCGCGCAACGTCGAGTAGGTCAACTGTGAAAGGCGCCGCGCATCTCCGACCACGCTCTCCGGTGCCCCTTGGGGAAACCTCAGGAGCAGGGAGACGCGCTTGCCGCGGGCAAGCTCTTCCGCATGCTGGCAACTGTGTTGGAGCAGCGGCATCAGCGCGAACGCTTCACGCGCCTGGACCGCGCCGTCCTCCAAGAGGAAAAGCTCGTACAGGTCCGTGATGTCGGAAGCCAACTGCTGGACTTCGAGGCGCGACGCATCAATCGACGCCTTCGCTTGGGAGGCGTCATCGTTCCCGCGTGCTCGTTCCATGAGGCTCAGTGCGGAGGCGGCTGAGTCATGCAGTTCGTCGCGAATGCCAGCGACAAAGCGCTCGCTGGAGCCGCGTGCGGCTTGGGTCGCCCGATGTGCGGCCTTCAGCGCTCGCTCGCTGTCCGTGACATCCCGGAAGACGCTGACGGTGCCGCCCGCCGGCGTGCGGCGCTCCGTGATCTGCACGGTGATCTCGTCACCGATCTGGTGGTCGAACTCGGCGCCGGTGCCGCGGTGCACGGCGAGACGCTGCCGGACGAGATCAGCCTGTTCTTCGGGCGAGGAGGCCGGGAACAGGTTCTTCACCGAGATGCGAACGAGCTGCTCGTGCGGGATGCCTTGTCGAATGGCCGGCCGCAACCACGGATAGAAGTCCAGGTACTTCGCATTCCACGCGACGACCCGCTCCTGCGAATCGCACAACAGGATGCCCTCGGGGACGGATCCGATCGCCTGGTCGAGCCACTGCTTCGCCTTGCTGACCTCGGTCGTGAACCGTTGCAGCCCGAGCAGAATCCAGTGCGCCAGGCCCGCGACGGCGACGACGAGCATGGCGAGAACGGCCACGGCGATTTCGATGGTCCTGCGTGTCGCCGCCCAGCCCTCCAGAACGGCGTCCTGAGGCGCGCTGACGCAGACCAGCAAGCCGGGGTGAACCAGGGCACGCGCCGCGATGACGGCGTCTCTGCCGTCGAAGTCTGACTTGGCGAGGTCGGCTTGTCCGTCGGGAGACGGGCGGAGCGGCGTCCGGGAGACTCTGGTCGACGCTGGAACGCCGCGCAGAGGCGCAGCCAGGAGCGTTTCGCCGTTGTAGCGTTGCAGCGTCAGCGTCAACCCGTCGCGCGGATCGCCGAGGCTGGCCTGCACCTGACTGGCCGGCACGGACGCAACGGCCACCCAGGATCGACTGTCGGCCGTCGAGACCCGCCGCGCGAAGTAGATGACCGTTTCGGACGTGGCGAAGTTGTCGGCGGGCGCGCTGACGGCCAACGTTGGTGCCGCGCCCGTCTGCGCTTCCGAGAGGAAGCCCTTTGGCAACTGCAGGCCGAGACGTTGCGTGACGGGCATTGCGGAAGCCACCACGTCACCGCTCGGAGTGAGAAGTACGAGGTCTCGAACTGCAAGCTGCGACTTTGCCAACAGGCCGAGCGTCCTCGCGCGGTCGATCGGGGGGGCGTCACCGGCAGCGACCGTCGCAAGAAGGACATCGATGCTCAGCAAGAAGCGGTTGACCGACGTTTCCGCGTTGTCGGCGGTCGATGCAACGCGCGCGCGGGCGCCGGAGATAGCGGCCAGCCGGGCTTCCTCGTCGACGACGCGGGCCACCACGACGAACAGCGCGATGAAGATCACCGCGACGAGCCAGATGATGAAGTACCGAGCGCGGGAACCGTTCATCTCGTGGTCGGCGTGGCAGCCGACTTCTGAACGGGTCTCGAGCGCATGTCCCAGAGGTGCTTGCACGGGTCGCCGCAGCGCATGAACCACCTCGGAAGCACCGCGCTCTTGAATTCATCGGCTTGAAGCGCGAGGTCTTCCGGGGCGATCGGCACAAGGATCATTTGACCAGGCGTGCCGTTGACGCAAGTCCCGGCGCCCACATCGCAATCGATCCCCTCCTTGGTTTCGCGGCCGGCCTCGGCCCAGACATCTGCCTCGAGCTTGCGGAGTTCATCCGTCAGGACCTGTCTCACATCGGGCGGCAGCGCCTGCCATGCGGCCTCGTTGGCGGCGAAGAGTGACATGCCCCAGGAGACTGTCAGCGGTGACAAGTAGCGCGTGACCTTGTGAAGACCAATCGTGTTGCCCGACATGGACCCCGTCAGAGCGCACGCCGTGTTGCCCGTCTTGATGTTCGAGATCACGTCGGAGAATGGCGTGCGGACGGCACGGGCGCCCAATGCCTCGACGAAGTCCGACTGGGACGGGGTCGCCGTTCGAACGCGTCGGCCTGCAAGATCCCTGAGAGAGGAGAACGGCTCCTTGCAGAAGATCAATTGCGCCGGGTAGGCATAGAGCGCCAGCAGCCGCAGGCCGTACCGCTCTCTAAGGACCTGTTCAAGAGGGCCGCGCAGCATGTCCGTGCTGCGGCGCAGGGTGGCCATGTTTGGATTGAGGCCGGCCAGATCGATCGCGCCGAACTCCGGGTCCATCGAGGATGAGACGCCGAGCAAAGCCGTCCCGAAGGGCATGGCGCCGACAGACATCAGCCGAAGAATGTCGTTGCCAGGCACACCGGCCTTGTCGAACGGAACGATGTCGGCGGTCACCCGGCCGCCGGTGATCGCCTTGACGCGCTCGGTCCAGAATGGCACCTCGTGGCGCTGATACTGGTGGACGTCGGCCAGGCCGCCCACCACGTGGAGGTGGATCGGCGGCTTTGGGGCCGAGGCAGAGTCGGCCGCTCCGCTGGAATCGCGCGTACACCAGGCCGAGGCGCAAGCTCCGAGGGTGATAATGAGCAGGGCCAAGCCAAATCGCAGAAGTTTCATTCTCGTTGTCTCCCTGAACAATTCCACGCGGCCTCCGTCGCCGAGGCCACCTACGCCAGCAGCGTGATGCGAGTTCCGTTCTCGGCGGTCGCAATGCTGAGGGTGCCGCCGGCACGCTGTATTCGCTCTCGCATGCCGATCAGACCAAGGCCTCCGCTGCCATCTCGTGCCTCTTGGCGGGGATGCATGCCGACCCCGTTGTCGTCGACCACGACTCGCAGGTGATGTGGGGGTGGAGCGCTCTGTATCCTCACGGTGGCAGCGGTCGCGCCCGCGTGCTTGACGACGTTGGCCAGCGCCTCCTGGACGGCTCGGTAGAGTGCGATCGCCAGTTGCCTGGACGGCTCTGGAAGTCCGGACGCACCTTCGAAGTCGAAGGTGCAACCGCGATGGCTCTCGTTGAGAGCGCGCACCATCTCCGCGACGGCGCACTGCAAGTCCAGCGTATCCAGCGCTTCGGGACGCAGCTCGCGCACGATCGTCCGCGCGTTGTCGTAGAAGGCGGCGGCGAGCGATGTGATCTCATTGGCGCAGTGACGAACTTCTTCGCCGGACTCGCCGCCCGCAGTTGCTGCGATGGCTTCCGCGTACAGCTTGATGGACACCACGGTGCCGTTCAAGTTGTCATGGATCTCCAGTGCGATGCGTTCGCGCTCGCACTCGACCATCTCTTCGGCGAACGCGAGGAGCCGTTGCTTGTCGCGCTCGCCCTTGGCCGCGTCGGTGATCGCGGCGTGAAGGTCCTGCGAATGAAGCTCGGCTCGTTTGGCCCGTCTGGCTTCCGCAGCCTCGTGGTCCTCGACGAGATGCTGCAGCAGTGAATCCAGCTCCGAGAACTCGTCCGTCGTCGAGTCGTCGTCGCGGCGCGCCCGAAGATGGCCCGCGAGCTGCCGTGCAACAGAGAGGCTGACTGATGCTCGACGCTGAAGCCGGACCACGGCGAACCAGGCGGCGGCCGCAGCGAGGCTTGTTGCGATCCCTGTCCAGATGGCATGCCAGACCAGGTAGTGCCGGGAGTCCCCGTAGGAAACGACTACTCGCGCAAAGCCCGCGGGCGACACGCTGGTCTGACTCGAAGGGCCGGTACCGAGTATCGGAATGACGCTCTCCGCGCCGCGCTCGGCCGTCGCGTCCGAGTCGCCGTAGGTCAGGATGGGGGCGTGGTGGCGATCCAGGATCGCGATCAGCTTGATGTCTGGATCGGCGTCGATGACGCTCTGCAGGACTTTGCGTGCCACGTCGGTCGATCGTCCGTCGACCTCGTCTTTGAACGCACCTGCAGCTGCGGCGGCGATGGACAGCGCCCGATGGCGGCCTTCGGCGCGTCCCTGTTGGCACAGAAGGCGCTGCGCAGCGAACAACGATGCGATGCCGGCGAGGGCGATCGCGACAACCGCGACCACGCCGAGGCGAGTGAACGCCGAGCGCCTTCCAGACCGGATGCGGCCCTTTGCTTCAGGCATGGCGCTCGATCACTGGCGCGCGTGAGAAAACGGCACCGGGTTGATCAACCCGTGCTCCACCGCGAGCAGCGTGATGTCGGCTTGCCGATCCACCTGCAGCTTCTCCAGCAGGCACTGCCTGGTGTTGGAGATCGTCTTTGCGGAGACCGACATTTCCTCCGCGATCTCGTTTGTGGTGAGCCCGATCGCGATGTAGCGGAAGACCTCGAGCTCGCGTTCATCGAGCAGTGCCTGAGGGGAGCGGTCGCCGGAAATGTTCACGAGCGCGAGGCGCTCGGCGACGGCCGGAACGAAGTACACGCGCTTCGCCTTCGCGTGCGTGATGGCGGTGGCTACTTGTTCGAGCGGCGCCGATTTCGGGACGAACGCCCATGCCCCAGCGCGGTACGCTTCCTGGATGATTTCGACGGTGTCGAACTGGGAGTAGATGACGACGCCGATGTCCGGGGCTGACGATCGCACCCGCTTTGCGATTTCCAACCCCGTGTTGACGGTCTCTCGGCCGAAGCGGACATCGAGCACGATGACGTCGGGGTGCAGTTCCGCGACCTGCTTGACCACCTCGTCCGGATTCAGCGTCTTTCCGACCACAGTGATCGCATGTGCCTTCACACCGTAGGCCAGCGCCATCCCAATGGCTGGGTGGTCATCGGCGATGAAGACGTTGATGTGCTTCGAGCCCTTGCTCACGACGGCTCCCTTTGATCGACCCGCGCGATGCGGTCCCGTTTCAGCATGCATGCTTTGGGCCCTCCAGCCACAGTGACATATTCTTACCAGAAAAAGCCAGGTCGGACATTGTTTGTATCGCGCCCATTCTTGCCGTCAACTCGCAATGATGTATGGTAGCCGATGGTAATAGCTGGCACAACCTGGATGGATCAATCGCTCCCGGCAGTCGTGCGCCGCAGTCGTGCGGGTTCGTGGCTTCGCGCCACGGCCATCGGCGTGGGGGCGCTCGTGGTCGGTGGGCTTGCGTTTTCTGTGCTGACCATCGGTTGGCCAAGACACCGCACGCTGGGTTGCCTGGCGGTCGATGTCGCGGCAAGCCTGGCCGTCTTTGTTGCCGCTCACGTGTTTCCTCGCGGTGGAGGATGCTCGTACCTCGAACGCGGCGCAGCCGTGATGTGCGAACTGATCGAACAGGACGAGCGCGGCGGCTGGCCTGCGTTCCCTGAGGGATGACGGGCGAGACTTATGGGTAGCGGTGAAAGCGGTGGCGGTCGCGGCAGAGCTCAACTGGTTGGCCTGGAGCCGGATGGCCCCAGCGGACGATTCATGCCGAGGCGCGGCGGCGGCCCTCGCCCGACCGCAGCTGAATCGACGCCGCCGGTCCGCGGGCCGTCCAGCCTCGAGGCGCTGCTGAGCGACCTACAGCGCGCCAAGGCTGCGTTGCGCTTGGCAATGGCGGCCGACCTCTGCCTGAAGTCCGGCGACGACGAAGCGTTGATCGCACTCGGCTTCGCGCGCGACCACATCGCCGGCCTCCGGGCGGGTCCGTCAGGCGGATATCCGCCGTATGCCCTGCGGAACCTGAGGTCGACCATCCGCTGGCTCGAATCCGCCCGGGCGGCGCATTCGGCAGACCCCACTCCCACGCCGGTCGCTTGAACGCGCGCCGAGGGGCTTCCAAAGCGGTTGAGTTTCGACGACAATTACGCAATTACATACTTACATAAGAGCATCCCGGAAAGGAGAGTCATGACGAGATACGCGGTGGTGAGCACCAAGGGGGGTGTTGGCAAGACCACGATGGCTTGCCCACTTGGCCGTACACCTAGCCAAGCTGGGCAAGACGCTGCTCGTCGATGGCGAACTGGCCATCGTGCCTATCGGTGCGTCGGACCTCGATTCGGCCGCCATGACGGACCTGTTGGAGGTCGCGGAGCTGGCCAAGGACTACAACCCGACCCTGCAGGTCAAGGTCGTGCTGACTCGGCTCGACCCGCGGACCATGCGGCGAAGATGCTGGCCTCCCTGCGCGAGGCGAAGCTGGAAGTGCTCAAGGCCAACGTGGCTGAGCGCGTGGCATTTCGCCGGGAGATCGGCGAAGGCAGTTCCGTCGAGGAACTGGGGAAGGACACGAGCGCCATCGCCGAGATGGCAGCCTTCTACAAAGAGGTGACTGGCCGATGAGCACCGCTCAGCGCATGAAGGGGAAGCCTTCGCTGGACGAGTTCAGAACTGGCGGAGGCGATGTTCCGCCTCAGCAGCCGCCCCCCAGCGCTGCCATTGTCCCTCCAGCGGCGCCCGCCGTTCAGGCGCCTGCGGCCCAGGCGCCGCCTCCCCCGTCCCCCGTTCCGGCGCCCCCGCCTGCAGTCGCAACTGCCAGCGCAGACATCGAATCCCGTTCGCGGGAGAACAAGACGATCCGGCTCCGCAAGAGCTTCGTGAAGCGTCTGAAGTCGGATGCCTTCCACCGGACGAACGCCGAGGGCCGGCGGGTGACCGAGTCGGACATCATCGACGAGGCTCTGGACATCTACTTCCGCACGCACCCACCCGCGTGATTGCGTAATGCTTGTCTTGCGTATCTACGTGAGCACAGTATTGCTGCCCTACGTGCGCAGCCTGTTGGTGCTCGGCGCCCGAGCGGTGCTCAATGCGGCCGCGACTAAGGCCGACTCCGTCAGTTGCTGGGCGGTCAATTCACTTTGGTTCGACGTTGCTTGACATTTGGGGGAAGCCTTTGTAGCGACAGAACCCAAAGTTGAAGGCGAAGTCATGCAGTGAGGTCACCGTGTTGTCACGAGCGCGTCACGGCCCTCGTTCCGAATCGGACGATGCTCGGTGTGCACGAATCTTGCGTACTGATGCCCTGTACACAGGCGGCGCCATGGTACGAGAGTCGGAGCTCTTTGGTCGGATCGAAGTACGTCCTGGGCAGCGCGAGCTGCTGGTCGATGGCGCGCGTGTGCAGGTGGGGGCGCGCGCTTTCGACTTGCTGATGGCCTTGCTGGAACGGCGCAATCAATTGGCGACCAAGAGCGAGCTCATCGAAGCCGTCTGGCCCGGCCAGGCGGTTGCCGAGAGCAATCTCTTCGTTCAGGTGGGCGCATTGCGCAAGGTGCTCGGTCCCGGTGTCATTGCCACCATCCCGGGTCGAGGCTATAGATTCGTCTACCGCCCCGAAGGCGCGAATGACGGTGCGCGGGTCTCGTCCGAGTCCCTGCTGGAGCTCTCCACCCCGCTTCCCGATGCCGCCGCGTTGATAGGCCGCGACGCCGATCTGGCCGCCATCAGAGAACTGACGCGCACGCACCGGCTCGTGACCATCACCGGCCCCGGCGGTGTCGGCAAGTCGCGCCTCGCACGGCGCCTGGTGGATGAGAGCCGCGGTGCTTTGGCGCACGGTGCCGCGTGGAGCGAGTTGGCGACGCTGTCGGGGCCGGCGTTGGTGGCGGACACCGTCGCCCGCGCATTGGGCCTGCAGATCGACGCCGGTGACGCCTTGGAAAGCCTCGTAAGGGCGCTGCGGCCGCTGCACATGCTGGTTGCCATCGATGGCGTCGAGCACCTGGCCGAAGAGGTCGCGCGCCTGACCGAGGTGCTGCTGCAAGCCGCCCCGGGTCTGCAACTGCTCGTCACCAGCCAAGTGCCGCTGCGCACGCCGAACGAGCGTGTCGCTAAACTTCCGTTCTTGTCGGTGCCTGCGCCGGCAGCCTCGGTGCCGGAAGCCTTGGGCCATGGAGCCGTGGCGCTCTTCGTGAAGCGCGCGGCCGCGGCTGATCTGCGCTTCGAGATCGGGCCCGCCAATGTGAGGCGAGTGATCGAGATCTGCCGTCGCCTCGACGGCCTGCCGCTCGCCATCGAACTGGCGGCCGCACGTGTGCCGCTGTTGGGCGTCACGGGGGTAGCCGCGGCGCTTGACGAGCGCCTGCAACTGCTCAAGGCGAACAAGCGCGGCGCGCTGCCCAGACAGCGCACCTTGCGTGCCGCGCTGGAATGGAGCTATGGCCTGCTCGATGCGCGCGAGCAGGTGGTGTTCAGGCGCCTCTCGGTGTTCAGCGGCAGCTTCTCCCTGGCGCTGGCGTCTCAGGTCGTGGCCGAGGCAGAAGTCGATGAGTGGAGTGTCGCGGACTCGCTGGCCGCGCTCGTCGAGCGCTCACTGATCGACGTCGAAGCAGCGCAATCAAATCGCTATCGCTTGCTGGAGTCTCCGCTCGTTCTCGCGCGCGAACATCTCGCCGGCTCGAATGAGGAAGAGGCGCTGCGCGAGCGTCACGCACAGGCCATGCGACGGCGCTTCGAGCGGATCTTCCGCGATGCTCGAGGCGGCCGTGTCAGTGTCGATAAGGCTCGCGCGCTGCTGGAGCCCGACGTCGACAACGCATTGGCAGCCATGGACTGGGCGCTGGCCCGCGATCCCGTCGTGGCGCTTGCCCTCGCTGCCCCACTGAACTTCGCGCTTCGGTCGACCGACTACCAAACCATGCGCCGTATATTCGAGGCGACTGCAGCCTTGGTGACAGACGATGTACCGCCCGATGTCATGGCAGCCTGGGCGCTGGGTTGCTGTGGCTTCTGGGCCAGCCGCGACACCGCAGCCGTCATGCACTGGGGCCCCCTCGCATTCGATCTGTGCCAGCTGCTCGGCGACCGCAATGGCATGTACCGTGCCAAGGCAGCGTTGCTGGCCGCCGTCTCGCGCAGCGGCGGGGATGCCGCGGAAGTGCTCGATGAATTGCACGCGCTGGAGACTCCTGAACTGGATGTGTTCTCTCTTCGCCAAGGGGCGACAAGTATGGCCGTAGCCGCCCAGATGGCAGGCAAGCCGGAAGGGGCCGTGCAGGCGTTGCAAGCGGCGCTTGCGCTATCTCATCAAATGGGCGACAGCCTCTCGCAGTTCCTGGACATGGTCCATCTGGCAAGTGTCGAGATCTCCGCCGGGCGAGGCGAGGACGCCATCGTGCATTGCCGCGACGTGATAGAGCGGTCTCGCGGCACACGAAACCAGCTGCCACTCGCCGTGGCGCTGCTCACCCTGTGCGCGGCATGCCTGAGCAGAGATCAAGTCGAGCTGGCCCGCGAAGCGGCCGCCGAGGGCTGGCCATTGGCTCCGGTTTTCGGGCTTCAGTCTTGTTGGGCCGACTTCCTGTCGCTGCTGGCCGCCCTCGAGGGACGGCACCTGGATGCTGCACGGCTGCTCGGCTACGGCGACGCGCAATACGCTGCACTGCATGCTACGCGCCTGGCCTACAAAAGTCGCGCCGCAGCTCGCACGGAGCAAATCTTGCGCGATGGCCTGCCCGCGGATGTGCTTGAACAACTGCGTGCCGATGGCTCCGGCCAGGGCGATGAAGCCGTCGAAGTGCTTGCGTTGGGCCGCTGAGCATCTCGTCCGACCAGGCCACCGCTTCGCACATTCATCCAGCGTTGCGCATTGCCAATGTCAGAGTTGCGAGGCACACGTCGCCGGAGGTTGGGTATGACTTGGCTCGCCCCGCACATGACCGCGTTCTTCAACGAGCGCTTGACTCTCGTAACTGTCCGGGAATCCCCGTCCGAGACGGTTCCCGATCAGACGTCGAGCACGTGCCTGAGCGCGGCGTAGGGCACGCTCCACGCGGCGCCGTCGCTGTCGACGCCGGCCGTCTTGGGGTTGCAGCGCGTGATGATGCCGACGTGGACCTGCATATGCCGGTCGGTGAACGAGACCTTGTCTCCGCGTATCTGTCCGAGATCCCCCGTTCTTGCGCGCCGGTAGCTGATCGCCGATCGTTGAGCCCTCGACGGAAGCGAGGAGTTGATGATGGAAATGGAAGACGCCACAGTGGCGCCAGAGCAGGCAGAAGCGCAGGACGGAGAACGCGCCCAGTTGCAGCCGCACGCGCGCATTGATTGGAGGACAGGCCGCCCGATGCAGGTGCATGGCGCCGGCTTCTGGAAGGCACACGAGGCGCGCAGGGTCGAGCAGGGGCTGAGCGTGGCTGCGTACTGCGAGGCAAACGGCCTGGCGAAATCGACCTTCCGGCGCCACGCGTCTGTGCATGATGCCGCAACACCCCATGCCCCTGCGCGTGCAAGCGCGCAGCCCTCACGCTTCGTGCCCCTGGGCGGCAGCACGGCGAAGACCGAGTCCGGGGCCGAGGCGATGACCGTGGAGATCGAGACCGGCGACGGACTGAAGCTGCGCCTTGCGGGCGCCGCGGCCGATCGGCTCGTACAACACCTGCTGGCCAGGCTCGCATGATTCTGTCGTCGGCCATCCGGGCCTTCGTGTACAGCGAGGCGGTGGACATGCGCAAGTCGATCGATGCACTGTCGCAGCTGGTGTCGCTGGGCATGGGGATGAATCCGCTGTCGGGCCAGGTCTTCGTCTTCATCGGCCGGCGGCGGAATCACGCGACATAGTGCATCCCTTCGTCAGAAGCCTGGAAGACTGAGAGTCATTTCGTCTTGCGGATCAACGATGTTTCGTGGCCGACGGTCGATGATGTCCCGCACGCCTATCCGGACAGCCTCCGAATCGAGCGCCGCCACGGGCACTTCCCCGATACACAGTCCGGCGCCGACGTGCTTGTCGTCACCACGACACTGATATCGATGCGCGTGTCCGGAGCGCATGCCGTAGAAAACTCGCATCATCCGCCCGCAGCGGCCGCACCGTACGAGAGCCGTCAGCAACGCCCGTCCGCCGCGAGCCGACTTGCGTGACATGCGCTTCTGCATGTGAGCGTTCTCCTCGATCATCTTCTGGTGCTCCTCGAACTCGTCCCAGCTGATGTAGCCGGGATGATGATCACGCAGCAAGACATTCCAAGCCTTCATCGGCTTGTGGTGCCCGGAGGTCTTGCGCGCCCGCCCCTCCACAACGCGCGTGCGATTGCCCCTGCGCCCGAAGACGTAGGCGCCTGCATAGATCGGGTGCTTCAACACGGCCAGCACCAAATGATATGCCGGCGACTGCCACTTGACGTGATCGGCACCGCCACGCTGCTGTAATACCGGCATCGTCACCTCGGCCTGTTTGGCCCACAAGAGAACCTGGCGCGCGCTGCCCAGCTCACGGAACTTGCGGAAGACAAGCCGGATCGCCTCGATGACGCGCTCGTCCGGATCCATCACGATGCGCCCAAGTTCATCCCAGCAATAGCCGGGCGGCAGGGCAACCTGCAGTTCACCGCGTTGGGCCTTGGAGTCACGCGCGGCCAGTCCGCGTTGTCGCATCAGGCTGAGCTCGTACTCGGACATCGAGCCCTTGAGGCCGAGCAGCAGGCGGTCATTAACCAGCCGTGGGTCGTAGACGCCATCGGGATCGATCACGAGCGTGCCAACCAGCCCGCACAGGTCGATGAGGTGATGCCAGTCGCGGCCGTTGCGTGCGAGCCGCGAGGCTTCGATGCAGAACACCGCCCCAATCGTGCCGCCGCAGATCAATGCGACGAGCTTCTGGAAGCCGGGTCGCTCGACCAGGCCTGACCCCGAGCGGCCCAGGTCGTCGTCGATAACGACAACGCTGGCGAAACCCATGGTGCGGGCTGATTCAACCTGGGCATATTGGCGCTGCCGGCTTTCCGTGTTCTCCGCCACCTGGCCCGGCGTCGACTGGCGTACGTACACCACGGCGCTTCGGCTCAGGTGCTCAGGCGTGATCTTCGGATTCATCCTCGCCTCCGGATTGGTTTGTCGACACCCTGACGCCCAGGGCTTCCAACAGCAACTCGGCCAGAGCCCTCGTCAGCTCCTCGCGCATCTCCTCGCCTGGCTGGACCTGATCGCCGCGCTCGTACCACAGCGCGAGCTGCCTTCTTGACACCATCATCGATTGCTTCATCGGACTTGTCCTCCATGTCGGCGGAGTCCAATGTTCTATCGACCGCGCGATCGTCTCGCCGAATGGCCAGAACCTCGCAGAGCACGCTCAGTGCGGAGATGGAAACCTGCGGCGGCCCCAGCGCCATTCGGGCACACACTGCGGTATCAAACATCCACGCCGGCAACTCCCGGGACAAGCCATCGCTGACCTCGACGTGCACGACCTCTTGATCCCGCCTGCCTGCGCGTCGATACAACGGGACCTTCTTGCCGCACAGCGGGTGCCACGGATACTCGATCACGACAAACTGCGATCGGTATGCTGAATGTTGTTTGCTTCGCGCGCCGGTTCGCGAAGACGAACAAGTGCCCGGCCAGCGGGTCGGCGTCGAAGCCCTGGCGGGCCAACGCGTACAGCCCATCGTAGGACTTGCGCATATCCGCGGGCTGACCGTAAAGGAACACCCGGATGCGGCCCTCGGGGAAGAACATCAGCGGCGTACCA
>Ga0207671_10001115_pt1 | contig 32386 bp, 42 predicted proteins | sample KBSC24metaG_FD_184352 | JGI IMG/M metagenome (GOLD analysis project Ga0207671, IMG submission 184352) | Corn rhizosphere microbial communities from Kellogg Biological Station, Michigan, USA - KBS C2-4 metaG (SPAdes) (version 2) | ecosystem: Host-associated > Plants > Roots > Rhizosphere > Soil...
AATTGCTCGACAGCCTGAGGCGTCTCCGCGAGACGGGCGGGGTGCGCCTCTACGTCGCGACCAATCAGGAGCATCTGCGCGCCAACCATCTCTGGAACAATATGGGTCTCAGTCGTGTCTTCGACGACATGTTCTATTCCGCCCGGCTCGCCGTAGCCAAACCCAGCCCGAATTACTTTGCCAAGGTGGACGCACTGATCGGCCAGCAGACTGAACGGCCGCTGATCTTCGACGACAGTCCGGCGGTCATCGAAGCGGCCAACGCGCACGGCTGGGAGGGCATATTGTTCCACACCATGGACGATTTCACCGATCAGCCCTGGGTCGCGGCGCGGATGAAATCATGACCCGCGCCGTGTTCTTCGACGTCGATGGCGTCATCCTCGATGGCTATCATGCGCGGCCCGAAGGGCTGAAGCGGTGGGACCAGTTCCTCGCCGCCGACCTCGGCATCGACCCGGTCGTGTTCGACGAGAAATTCATCAAACCGCTCTACGTCCCCTTCGTGCTCAATCGCCAGAAGTCGCTGGTGAACGCCCTCGAGGAGGCAATGCCGGACCTCGGCTACGACGGCTCGCCCATGCACATCGTGGCGGCCTGGATGAATCGCGACACCGGCCTCAACGAGCCGCTGCTCGAGATCATCGACACTCTGCGCAGCAGTGGGGCCGCGAGAGTCTACATCGCCAGCAACCAGGAAGACGTGCGCGCCGAGAACCTTTGGACCCACCTGGGGCTCGGGCTGCATTTCGAGGATATCTTCTATTCGGCCCGGCTCGGAGCTGCCAAACCTGATCCGGCATTCTTCGCAGCCGTCGATCGACATCTCGGCCCGCAAGCCGAACCGCCGCTGTTCTTCGACGACTACGAAAGCATCGCCGCCGCAGCGACCGCCCATGGCTGGGAGGGCGTGCTCTACGATACGGTCGACGACTGCCGCAACCACCCATGGATCGCTGCACAACTCAAGGCGGCCACTACAACGCGACGACCATCGGCATCTGACGATGCTGGCCTCGACACCGGCGCGTGAAACGCCTATTTAGGTCAAAGACAATCCGGGCCTTGACCCCGGCCGACGAAAAGGCGCCCCAAATGGCTGACATCAACGAATTCATCGACAGCTCGGTAAAGAGCAACGACATCTTCCTGTTCATGAAGGGCACGCCGGATTTTCCGCAGTGCGGCTTCTCGAACCAGGTGATCCAGGTTCTCAACTATCTCGGCGTCGACTTCAAAAGCGCCAATGTGCTGGCCGACCAGGAACTGCGCGAAGGCATCAAGGTCTATTCGAACTGGCCGACGATCCCCCAGCTCTACATCAAGGGCGAATTCATCGGCGGCGCGGACATCGTGCGCGAGATGTTCCAGTCGGGCGAACTGCAGACGCACCTTGCCGAGCACGGCATTCCGGTCAAGCAGACGGCCTGACGGCCGCCGAGCCGGCCTTCACAAGGATTTGTTAGCCGCGCCCGCAAAGCGCGGCTTTTCTTATGGCTGGTATTTGTATTGCCGCCTTGCCAACGCCCCATGACGGGTTCAGAACGCTTTCGTAGCCGCTTCTCCCTCCGGCGGCCGCTTTCGGACTGATTCCATGCCGGTTTCGACGCTGACGGAGCGGGTTATTTCCCGCCCCGAATTCATTGCACTTGTGGCCGCGCTGATGGCCCTCAATTCCCTGGCGATCGACGTGATGCTGCCGGCGCTGCCGGCGATTGGCACCTCGCTGGGCGTCTCCAGCGAGAACGAGCGCCAGTTCGTCATCGCCGCCTACATGATCGGGTTCGGCGTCGCGCAGCTCGGTTTTGGGCCGCTTTCCGACCGGTTTGGCAGGCGTGGACCGCTGCTGGTCGGCATCATCATTTACATTATTGCCGCATTCTGCGCCGTGCTGGTGCCGAATTTCGGCCTGCTGCTGGCCGTTCGCGTTATCCAGGGGATCGGCGCTGCCGCGACCCGCGTTGTGTCGATTTCGGCAGTGCGCGACCGGTTCGTCGGCCGCGACATGGCGCAGGTAATGTCCTTTGCCTTTATGGTGTTCATGGCCCTGCCGGTGGTCGCGCCGACCATTGGCCAGGCGTTTCTGTTCGTCGGGTCGTGGCACTACATCTTCGTGTTCATGAGCGTGCTCGCGGCCGTGATCGGCATCTGGGCTTACTTCCGTATGCCGGAGACGCTCGCGCCCGAGTACCGGCGACCGCTATCGATTTCGGCGATCACCGGCGGCTTCAAGATCGTGCTGACCAACCGCGCGGCGCTGTTCTACGGGCTTTGCGGCATGTTCCTGTTCGGCGGCATGTTCGGCTACATTTCGAGCGCCCAGCAGCTCTATGTCGAAGTCTACGGGCTCGGCGCCTATTTCCCGCTCGCCTTTGCGGTGACGGCCGGGCTGATGATGGGCTCGAACTTCCTCAATGCACGGATCGTCCAGCATCTCGGCCAGCGACGGATTTCGCACACCGCCGTGCTGTTGATCATCGGCTTTGCCGCGGCGCTCGTGCTCTGGAGCCATTTCGCCACGCCGCCCTTCGCGGTGTTCTTCGGCCTGCTGACCGCGATCCTGTTCCTTTACGGGTTCGCGCCCAACAACATCAACTCGCTGTCGATGGAGCCGCTCGGCGAGGTCGCCGGAACCGCCTCGTCGGTGTTCGGGTTCATGCAGACGGTCGGCGGCGCGGTGATCGGCAGCTTTACCGGCCAGCATTTCGACGGCACCGTAACGCCGGTTGCTCTCGGCTATCTCACCGTCGGCATCCTGACGCTGATCGGCATCCTCATCGCCGAGAAAGGCAAACTGTTCGGCATCGGCGAGCAGTACAAGGAAAACGCCGAGCCGGTGTTCGCGGAGTAAGCCTCACCCGCCGGTCTTCCGCGCGACAAAAATGGTCCAGCCGAGATGGGGGCGGATCCATTTGAGGTAGTACATCCAGTCGGCGCGGCTCTTGGCGAGAATTTCGGCCTGGTTCGGATGTCCGGTGTGCTGGCGTCCCCAGCGCAGCGTCGCGTGGCGGTGGTGGCTGACATAGCGCTCGAAATCGGCGTCCGAGGCGCTGATCGTTGCCGAAACTTCGGCGCCGTGGCGCTCGATGATGCCGATCATATCGAGCGCGTCGTGCGGCAGGAGCTGGCCCTGCGTAGAAAGCGGCCGGTGCTTCAGCATCATCTCGCCGATGACGATATAACCGCCTGGTTTCGCCGCGGCCACGGTCCAGTCGATCGCCTTCACCAGATCCCCCAGGGCGAACGTCGCGCCGAGGCACATGACGATGTCGAAGCTGTTGGGCGCGGCCTGATAGCGCTGCGCCGGCCCCTCGATATAGCTGACGGCACCTCGTGCCGGCGGTTTCGAGCGCGCGAAATCGAGGAAGTGACGGTTGGTATCGAGGCCAATACCGGTGATGCCAAAACTGTCGGCCCAGCGGCGCATCACCCATGCCTTGCCACAACCGACATCGAGCACGCTCAGCCCGTCGCGGATGTCGCAATAATCGTCGAGGAGTTTCAGCTTCCGGTCCGTGACCGGGTTCTGGATTTCAATATCCTGTTCGGCAATCGCCCAATATTGGTCGAGGTCCACCCCATCCCCCCGTCATTCTCTCGCTCCACCGGCCCTCTCGGGGGCTTTCCGCTCTTTGGCGGATCAGTCCCCGGCCGGATGGGTCCGTTAGTGACTATAGCGCAGAATCGGCGAGGTGGTTCCCTTGTTCGCGCTCGCAGCGACTACCCGCCGATCGCGGCGGACGTGTGCAGCGCGGCAAAGTCGAAGAGCTTCGGATCGAGCAGGTGGCTCGGGCGCGCATTGCCGAGCGCGCGGATCATTACGTCCTTGCGGCCGGGCATCTGCTTTTCGAACCCTTCGAGCATCGCCTTCATAGCGTTGCGTTGCAGGCCTTCCTGCGAGCCGCAGAGATCGCAGGGGATGATTGGGAACTGCATCACCTCGGCGAAACGGGCGAGATCGGGCTCAGCGCAGTAGATCAGGGGCCGCAGCACCTCGACGTCGCCCTCGTCGTTGAGCAGCTTTGCCGGCATGGCCGCGAGCTTGCCGCCGTGGAAGAGGTTCATGAAGAAGGTCTCGAGCGAATCCTCGCGGTGATGGCCGAGGACCAGCGCCGAACACCCCTCCTCCCGCGCGATGCGATAGAGGTGACCGCGCCTGAGCCGCGAACAGAGCGAGCAATAGGTCGCGCCCTCGGGCAGCTTGTCGGTGACGATCGAATAGGTGTCCTGATATTCGATGCGATGCTCGACGCCGAGCGCTGTCAAATATTCCGGCAGGATGTGCTTTGGGAAATTCGGCTGGCCTTGATCGAGATTGCAGGCCAGCAGTTCGACTGGCAGAAGCCCGCGCCATTTGAGGTCGAGCAGCAGGGCCAATAGGCCGTACGAATCCTTGCCGCCCGACAACGCCACCAGCCAGCGCGCGCCGGGCTTGACCATGCCGAACGTATCCAATGCCTCGCGGGTCAGCCGGATCAGGCGCTTCCTGAGCTTGTTGAACTCGACCGACTGCGGCGCGGCGCGGAACATCGGATGCGTGCCGGTGACGTCGTCGGGTTCAGCGATGGCGGGCGGGATCATGTCATTCATGGCGGTGCTCCGCGGAATTGCCTGCTGATAGCGCGGATCGAGGTAGGAGCGAAAGGGCAACGAGCGCCGGAGCTTGTATAGGCCGCCGCCGCGATTTTGCCTCATCCCCTCCGTTGCTGTGAAAGATCGTCGCGCCTTACCGGATCGTCATTGGCGGAATCTGTCGATCATGGATAAGTCTGTCACAAAGACAAATCGGAGAACCAAACGTGTTCCGCTCGTTCTTTCCAGTTCCCAGGGTATTCTTTTGGTCGGCTACGATCTGGGCGATCATTACGGTGGTGCTTTTCCAGGTCGCCGGCGAGCCAATGCGGCACGTGATCAGTATCGACCGGTTCCTTGCGCCAACGATCTGCGCTCCGGCAAGCGGTCAGCCGCAAGGCGCGTCGACGGATAAGGCCGCAACCCCAGCAGGCGCCACGCAAGCAACGAACTCCGATGCCCCGCCGGCGCCGAGCGCGGCACCATCAGCGCAGGCTCAGCCGGCCGGTTGCGTGGCACAGGACCCTAATTTTCTCAACGGCAGCCGTATCTGGGAATATTGGTTCGTCTTCATCTGCACCGTGCTGTTCTGCGCCTTCTGGTACTTTTACAAAAGGAACGAATGGTACTGGTGGGCGGTAGTGGGCAGCGCCGCCTTGATCCTCGCCACCTACACGCAGGTGCAGCTCCAGGCCTTCCTCAATGACTGGCAGGGCGGCTTTTTTGACGTCGTGCAGCGCGCTCTATCGAAGCCCGGCTCGGTCTCTCCCGGCGAGTATTGGCCCTATGTGATTACGCTGATGGCAGTGCTGCTGCCAAATATCATCTTCCTCGTGCTGGTGGCGTTTTTTACCTCGCATTACGTGTTCCGCTGGCGCACGGCGATGACCTCTTACTACATGCGCTTTTGGCCCACCGTCCGCACCACGGAGGGTGCTGCACAGCGCGTGCAGGAAGATACCATGCGGTTCGCCTCGATTGTCGAGGACCTGGGCACCAGCTTCATCAACTCGGTGATGACGCTGATCGTCTTCCTGCCGATCCTATGGGAGCTGTCGCGAAGTGTCACCGAGATCCCCCTCATCGGGCACGTCGCCGGCAGCCTGGTATGGGTAGCGCTTGTCGTTTCGGCGTTCGGGACGGGGCTGCTTTGGATCGTGGGCATCCGGCTACCTGGCATCAACTTCGAGAACCAGAAGGTCGAAGCGGCATTGCGCAAGGAGCTGGTTTACGGGGAGGACGACCCCGAGCGAGCCGATCCCCCAACGTTCGCCACTCTGTTCGCCAATGTGCGGAAAAACTACTTCCGGCTCTATTTCAACTACACCTACTTCAACCTGGCGCGGTACGCCTACCTGCAGGTCGCCGGCTATGTGCCGCTACTGACGCTGTCGCCTTCGATTCTCGCCGGCACGCTGACGCTCGGCCTCTACCAGCAGGTGCAGAACGCCTTCGGACAGGTGGCGAGTTCGTTCCAGTTTTTCGCGCAGAGCTGGACGACCATCGTCGAACTGCAATCGATCTATCTCCGTCTGCAGCGGTTCGAGAGCTTCATCCCGCGAGACGAGCCGCCGATAAAAGAGCAACCCGCCGCCGCGACGATCTGACCGCAAACAAAAAGGCCGCCCACCGGGCGGCCTTTCAATTCGGCTGGCGGAGGGCGTTCAGAACGTCTTCCGCATCGATATGCCAACGCCAAAACGCGTCTGGTACTCTCCCAGGATCTCAAAACCGCACGCGGCATAGAAGTCCTTGGCATGCGGATTGCCCACTACGTGCAGGCTAGATGCACCGTTCGCGAGTGCGAACCGGCAGCAGTGTTCGACTAATGACCGTCCTACACCACTTCTCCAGATCGTTGGCTCAACGAAAAGGCCGTCGAGTTCGCTCTGACCATCGGGGCGTGGGAGAACGGCAGCGAAGCCTGCGATGACGCCGTCGGCTTCGGCGACAAACACCCGGCCCGCGCTGATTTGATCGAGCGGAAGCTCGATCGCATCGGGATGGGCCAGTAATGCGTCGCGGTCGCCGGGGTTGTTAAGCGAGGCCCGCCACTGCAAGGCCTCAAGGGCCTTTTGTTCACTCGTTTCCGCGACGCGGATCGTCAGGGCCGATGCCATTTTCAAATTCCACTTGCCGTCCGGCTCCCCAGACAAAAAAAGCCGCCCACCGGGCGGCCTTTTCAATTCGGTATGCGCTAGAGGATCAGCGCGAGTAGAATTCCACCACGAGGTTCGGTTCCATCTGAACCGGGTACGGCACGTCGGTCAGCGCCGGGACGCGGACGTAGGTCGCGGTGCCCTTCGAGTGATCGACGTCGATATATTCGGGGACGTCACGCTCGGCGAGCTGGGCGGCTTCGAGCACGATGCCGAGCTGCTTGGAGCGGTCGCGGAGTTCGATCTTGTCGCCAGCCTTGACCTGGTAGGACGGGATGTTGACCCGCTGGCCGTTGACCTTCACGTGGCCGTGGCTCACGAACTGGCGCGCAGCGAACACGGTCGGCACGAATTTTGCGCGGTAAACAATGGCGTCGAGACGGCTCTCCAGAAGGCCGATCAGGCGCTCACCGGTATCGCCCTTGATGCGCGCGGCTTCGGTATAGAGGCGCTTGAACGCCTTTTCGGTGATCGAGCCGTAGTAGCCCTTGAGCTTCTGCTTGGCCTTGAGCTGGAGACCATAGTCGGAGGTCTTGCCCTTGCGGCGCTGGCCGTGCTGGCCCGGGCCATAGGCGCGGTTGTTGAGCGGGCTTTTCGGCCGGCCCCAGAGGTTTTCGCCGAGGCGGCGATCGATCTTGTATTTAACTTCATGGCGCTTCGTCATCGCCAGTCCTTTCAGGAACAGTTGAAAAGGCTTGCGCCCTCCTCTGCCCTCCGGTTTCCCTGAGGGCCGACAGACCTCTGAAATTTCAGAAATCCCGGGTGCGCCCGAGGCCCACAGGGCCGTCAGGTTGCGCGGGTGTTATAGCGCAGAGCCCGATAAGTCAAGCAGCGCGGGCTTTTCGGCTATTCTGCCGGCGCCGGCTCGCTGTCGCCGACCATTCTATGGGCCAGCGACTGCTGCTCGCGGAGGCCCGGGAACGCCCGGCTCCAGATCGCCGAGACCGCCATGGTCGCAATGCCGCCGATAACCACGGCGGGCACCGCGCCGAGCCAGGCGGCGGCCATTCCCGCCCGGAACTCGCCCACTTCGTTGGAGGCGCCGATGAACACCGAATTGACAGCGTTGACGCGGCCGCGGACCTCGTCGGGCGTCCAGAGCTGCATGATGGTTTCGCGAATCGAGACGCTCACCATGTCGCAGGCGCCGACCAGGGCCAGGGCGGGAACCGAAATCCACATGGTGGTCGAAAGCCCGAAAACCGCCGTGAACAGCCCGAAGAGGCCGACGAAAATGAAGAGAATCCGGCCGGCATGGTTGCGAATGGGGAAACGCTGCAGCGCAATCGCCATTGCAATGCCGCCGACACCCGGCGCCGCCCGGAGCAGGCCGAGCGCGGTTGGGCCGGCGTGCAAAATGTCCTTGGCGTAGATCGGCAGCAGCGCAACGGCGCCGCCGAGGAGCACGGCGAAGAGATCGAGCGAAATGGCGCCGAGCACCACTTTCTCGCGGAAAATGTAGCGGACGCCGGCGAGCAGCGTCTCGACGCTCGTAGCCTTGTGCGATTCTCGCACGACGGGCTTTGGGATCAACACCACGCAAAGCATGCCGATCAGGGCAAAGGCAGCGGCGCTGCCGAAGGCGACCGACGGGCCGAGGCCATAGAGCAGACCGCCGGCAACCGGCCCCAGCACGCCCGCGACCTGCCATGCCGTGGCGTTGAGCGTGATCGCGTTGGACAAGGCTTCGGGGGGCACGAGGTTGGGCGCGAGCGAGCTCGACGCCGGTCCGAGAAAGGCCCGGCCGGTCCCCAGGATCACCAGCACAATGAAGATCGGCCAGACCGGATGGCCGGGTTGAGCAGTGAACACCAGCATGAAAATCGCGCAGGCAAGCTCGACGCCAAGGCAGCAGGCCATGATCAGCCGGCGGTTGACGCGGTCGGCCACGAGGCCCGTCAACAGCACCAGAAGCAGCGCCGGGGTGAAAAGCGACAGCCCGACGAGCCCCAGCAGCCGCGCGTCACCGGTGACGTCGTAAATCTGCCAGCCGACGGACACCGCCACGATCTGCACCGCAAAGGAGGTGAGCATGGTGGCGACCCAGAAGAAACGATAGCCAAAATAGCTGAAAGCGCGCCGCGACGGCTCGGGCGCCGGTAATGTGTTGTCCATGATGGCGCAGCGTGTCGCACGCTAAAGTGTCGCAGTCAAACTCGCGACCCGCTCGACGCCGGCTTCGCACTTGCTCTACTGGCGTCAGGGGCGTCATCTACCTACATCAACAGAACTACAGGTCCCATTGCTCTCGCCAGGACAGTTGGAAATGTCGCTGCTGCTTGTCTGCCTTTTCGCGGTCGCCGCCGCTCTCGTGATTTACATGCTTGTTGATCTGTTCAAGGACATCCCCAGATCAAAGGAGGTCCTTTCACCGCTGGAGCGGGAATATCTGGCATCTGCCTTCTTAGCAGGCCCAGTTCGTCCGTTTCTCGCTGCGCAGGCACTGAAGATCGAAGAGGAGGATTTTCGACTGGTACAGGCCGAATGGCAGGCACATTTTCCGCCGGCCATCTGGCGTTATGAGATCGAGCGAACTCAGGATGGGATTTCGATCACAGTGGGTCTGCGGGCCGACGCAAATGCCTCGATTCGGATCGCGCTACCACCATCGGCGACACGCGGTGATGTGTTGAGGGCTGGAATGGCTCAGGTGCATAAGCAGTGGGGTCTCTGACGAGAGGAGGCCTGCGCGACGCGCCTCCCCTCCCCGTCCGCGTCTTCTTCGGCCTCGGTAACCTGCGCTCCATCACGCTACCCAGCAGCTATTCGGCCTCGGCGAACGTGATGCGGTTATTGACCGGATCGATGACCGTCATCTCGGTGCCGCCCCATTCGGGTTTCTCGAGCCCTGGCCGATTGTTCTTATAGTGTTTGCCGATCAGCTCGGCGTGGAAGTCGCGTAGACCCTTGATGTCGACGCGGACGTGGACGCCGGGTGAGCCGTCGCCATGATGCTCCGAAATATGGAACACGATGCCGCTGCGGCTCACCTGCATATAGAGCGGTGTGCCGGGTTCGAAGCGGTGCTCCCAGTCGACCGCAAAACCAAGAAAGCCGAGGTAGAACTCACGGGCCTTGGCCTCATCGAAACTCCGAAGGATCGGGATCGTGCTGATATGAGTGATCGGCATTTTCTGCTCCCAGCGGGTTCGTGCAAATCCAGGGCAGTGGCCCTACTCCTCCGCCTGCTCCTTCCGCGGCCGGTTGGCCTTGGGGCGCTCGTGTTTGCGGTCGATGGAGGAGATGATGCCGTGGAGCGTGCGGATTTCCTGCGACGAGAACTTTCCGCGGGTCAGCATGGTGCGGAGGTTGTCGATGACGGTGGGGCGCTTGTCCTGCACCGTAAAGAAGCCGGAGCGGTCGAGGGCTTCCTCGATGTGTTCGAACAGCACCAACAGCTCCGCTTTGCTCGCCGGCTCGGCAATGCCGCTGCCGAAGGGCAGCTCGCCCTCGGTCTCGCGCCGCCATTCATAGGCCAGCACCAGCACGGCCTGGGCAATATTGAGGGAAGCGAAGGCGGCCTCGACCGGCAGCGTCACCACCGCATCGGCGATCGCCACCTCTTCGTTGTAGAGGCCCCACTTCTCGCGGCCGAAGAGCAGCCCTGCCCCGCCGCCGGCGCCAATATGGGCAGCAAGCTGCTTTGCCGCGACGTCCGGACCGAACACTTCCTTCTGCAGGTCACGGCGGCGGGCGGTGGTTGCCAGCACGAACGACAGGTCGGCGACCGCCTCATCGAGCGTCGCGAAAACCCGTACCTTGTCGATGACGTGATCGGCGCGCGAGGCTGCGGCCACCGCCTTTTCGTTCGGCCAACCGTCGCGCGGGTTGACCAGCCGCAGGTCCCAGAGCCCAAAATTGGCCATGGCGCGCGCCGTCGTGCCGATATTCTCGCCGAGCTGGGGCTCGCAGAGAATGATCGCCGGGCTCGGCCGGTAGATGAATTCCTTGGATTTGTCGGTGCCGGCCATGCCTGACGAAGACCGTTGTTGGTTCGCGGCGGACTTATGTCAGGCGTGGCCGGAAAATCAAGCGACGCGGTTGGCCGTGAGCTCCCGTACTTTCGGGCTGCGCTGCCATTCGCGGTCGAGAACAGCGAAATGCAGCTCTTCATCCCACTCGCCGTTGAACAGCGCGTGCTCGCGGTAGTGGGCTTCGAGCCGCATGCCGATGCCCTTCAGCAAGCGCGCCGACTGTTCGTTTTTGGCGTCGCAGACGGCGAAGACCCGGTGAAAGCGAAATTCGGCAAAGCCGAAGGTCAGCATCCGCTTGACCGCTTCGCTCGCATAACCTTGATGGCGATACATCGGCGCGAACACGAAGCGGAGTTCGGCCTGCGCCGCCGTCGCATCGTGCCAGCGCAGCGATACCTGCCCGATCAGCGCGTCGTCACTCTTGCGTTCGACGGCGAGGGTGAAAGTATCGCCCGGACGGGTCAGCCGATGCTGCTTCCGCATGGCATCGAGCGCCGCCCTGACCTCGACGCGGTCACGCGCCTTCCAGTCGAGATAGCGCTGCACTTCGGGCAATGCGTGATAGGTCATGACGGCATCGAGATCGGCGCGCTCAAAGAGGCGCAGGATCAATCGGTCGGTTTCGATAGGCAAAACAGGTGATGTCATGGCGTCGCTCCTCCGCTGACCTAAACTCAACGAGGCCGATTCCGGTTCGTTCCGCGCGATGACTGAAAAAGCGTTCCGCCGCCGTCAGGCCGCCGACCACTCGGATTGCAGGATTGCGTAGATATACTGGTCGTCCCAGGTGCCCTTGATCAGCTTGTGCTCTCGAAAATGTGCTTCGCGGCGCATCCCCAACCGCTCCATCAACTGGAACGAGGCGACGTTGCGGGTGTCGCAGCGGGCGAAGATGCGGTGCAGATCGAGTTCGGCGAAACTCATGCTGATCAGCGCCCGGACGGCCTCGGTGGCGTAGCCCTTGTGCTGGAAATCCGGGTGGAAGATGTAGCCCACCTCGCCCTGCCGGTCGGCAACGCTGCGCCAGATGGTGGTGACCTCCCCGATCAGCTCGCCGCCGTCGCGGCGTTCGACCGCCAGCGTGATCCGGTCATCCTCCTCGGCGAGCGAAACCTGCCGCACCCGCGCCTGCACCGCCTCAGCACAGCTTTCGCGAGTCATGGGGCCATCGAACAGATAACGCGCCACATCTTCGCGCTGCCGGTAGGTGAATACGGCGTCGACATCGCCCCGCGTAAACGGGCGCAGTGTCAGCCGCTCGGTTTCAATCGGTAGCTCGGGGGATGGACGCATCAACAGGACCGTTTCAGACCAGTGCGGGTTAGGGGCTCAGGCGTCTAAAAGCAAGGTGGCGGCCCATCCGGGGCGGCGCGAACTTGCCTCTGCTGGCCGGGAGGCGCCTCTTGACGGAATGCCGTGGCCGCATGACTCTGCCGGCCCGTTTGGAGACCGCGATGAACGCCAACGAGCCGATTGCCGACCGCGTGCGCCTGCTGCTTTCGGACGACCGCCGCGTCGAGGAGAAGAAAATGTTCGGCGGGCTCGGCTTCATGCTCAACGGCAATATGGCGCTCGCCGTCAGCAAGAAAGGCGAGCTGATGGTGCGGCTCGGCAAGGATGGCGAGGCAGCGGCCCGCAAGCTGCCGCACGTCAATCAGCTCGACCTCGCTCACAAGATGGGCGGCATGCTGTTCGTGCCCGAGGAAGCGATCGCCGAGGAGCAGACGCTGAAGCAGTGGGTAGACCTCGCCACGGGCTACACCGCAACCCTGCCGGCGAAATAGGAGGCGGCCGTGACCATCAGCGACGAGCTTACCGCGCGCATCCGCAGCTTCGTGGCGCTCGATCCGCGCATCACCGAAAAGAAGATGTTCGGCGGCATCGCCTTCCTGCTAGACGGCAAGATATTGGTCTCGTCCCGTCGTACCGGCACGCTGCTGGTGCAATGCGGCGCTGAAAGCGCCGCCGAGGTCACCAAGGAACCGGGCGTGTCGCCGATGATCATGAAGGGCAAACCCGCCGCCAACTTCATCGACGTCGACAACGACCGGCTCGAGACCGACGACGATCTCAAGCGCTGGATCGACATCGCCGAACGGTTCGTCAGTGCGAAGCGTTAGCGGCGTCGGTTCCGCCGGCCTGCGATCGGGCAGCCTAACGCGCTGTGGCTCTGCTCTCGTCGGCGAGACGGGCGTATCCGGCAATCAACAGATCGACGCCGAAGGCAAAGGTCTTGTCCCATTCGCTAGCGCGGAAATACGGGCCGGCCGCAGCGACCTCTGGGTAGTCGCGTACGACTTCTTCATCCGGAACGGGCTCGATGGTTGAGGGCCCTCGCGCATAGCCGGCTGTCTCGTCGAGGATGGCGCCGTTGAGGTAGTAGCCGAAGGTACGGAACATCCGCACTGTCTGCTCGCGTGTCAGCCCTGCCGCCAAGCACATTTTCAGCGTCTCGTTGATCCAGCGGAGACCTTTGCGGGTGTTGAGGCGGTGGGTGGCTAGAAAGACGAAAAGGCTCGGCCGTCTGGAGAGCAGCGCCCGCCATTGATGGGCAACCCGGCGCAGCCTCTCCTCCCACGGCAACTCGGCCGGCGGAAACGGAAACATCTCCTCAATGATGTGGTCGACCAGCGCATCCATGATGTGCGCCTTGCTTGGGAAGTAGTGGTAGATGCTCATCGCCTCGACGCCCAGAGCCTGGCCGAGCCTGCGTATGCTGAAGGCCGGCAGTCCCTGCTTTTCGATGACATCGAGCGCCGCCAATTCGATGCGCTCACGCGACAGGGGCTCGCGCGCTCTGCCGCCTTTTGCCGATGCTCCTGCCTTGACCATCACTAGTACCTCACGAGAATCTTACAGCGTAAGTCTTGACAACCTTACAGTGTAAGTGAGAAGGATGAACCGTGCCTTACGATGTAAGGTGATATCAGAGCACAGGAGCTATGTCCATGTTTTCCATTAGTAAAACTGCCGGCGTGGCATTGACCGCGCTTGTTCTTTTCGCGCCCTTGACGACGATCGTCCGGGCTGACGACGCGATGCAGCCGAAGGTGGCCGGCGCGTCGGCCGAGGACACCTATAAGGAGATCGAGTCGACGCTCGGCGGCGTGCCGACCTTTGTGAAGCTCTTCCCCAAGGGGGCCGTCGCGGGTGCCTGGGCCGAAGAGCGCGATCTCGAGCTATCTGACAAGACGGCGCTCAGTCCGAAAGAAAAGGCGTTGATCAGCCTAGCCGTAGCAGCGCAGATTCCTTGCCAATACTGCATCTGGTCGGATACCGAGGATGCCAAGCGCTTCGGCGCCACCCAGGAAGAGATCGCCGAAGCGGTGGCCATGGCGGGGCTGACGCGGCACTGGTCAACCTTCTTCAACGGCATGCAAATCGACTTCGGCCAGTTCAAGAAGGAAATGAGCGGCGAATGACGCCTCGGGCGGCGTGACGCTCGGCGCCGCCCCTTCAACCGCCGGACAGTCGGCTTACACCTTCCCCAGCAGCAGACTCGCGTTCACGCCCCCAAAGCCGAAGGCGTTGACGAGGGCGTAGGCCACTTCTTTCGGCCGGGCTTTCTTGGCAATCAGGTCGAAAACGGCGGCGCCTTCGTCGGGATTGTCGAGATTCAGCGTCGCCGGAAGCAAGCCGGTCCGCAGCGCCATGATGGTGTAAATCGCTGCGATGCCGCCGGCGGCGCCCAAGAGGTGCCCGGTCGCGGACTTGGTGGCCGAAATCGCGAGGTCCTTGCCGCGATTGGCGAAAACGGCAGCAATCGCCGCGATTTCCGCGGAATCGCCAACCGGCGTCGAGGTCGAGTGGGCGTTGACGTAACCGATGTCGGCCGGGCTGACCCCGCCCATTTTCAGCGCGTTACGCATGGCCCGCTGCGCACCCTCGCCATCCGGCGGCGAGGCCGTCAGGTGGAAAGCGTCGGCCGAGGTACCGTAGCCGGCGATGGCTGCAAGCGGCTGCGCGCCTCGCCTCAGTGCATGGCTCAGCCGCTCGATCACCAGCACTGCCGCGCCTTCGGCGAGCACAAAACCGTCGCGGTCGCGGTCGAAGGGGCGCGAAGCTTCGGTCGGGCGATCGTTGTAGCCGGTCGAGAGAGCGCGCGCGGCGCTAAAACCGCCGATGGTCACCGGATCGACCGAACCTTCGGCGCCGCCGACGATGGCGACTTCGGCCTCGCCGGTCTTGATCATCCGCATGCCGTCGCCGATTGCCTGGGCCGCAGCGGCGCAGGCGGTTACGGGGGTACCGAGCGGGCCCTTGAAACCGTTGCGGATGGAGATCCAGCCGGCCGCGAGGTTGGCAAGAAACGACGGCACGATGAAGGGCGACAGGCGCCGCGCGCCGCGATCGCGCTGTGTCAGCGCCGCCTCGGTCATGGCAGGGAAACCGCCGACGCCGGTAGCGATGATGGTTGCCGTCGCCTCGCGGTCGGCGTCCGTCTGAGGCTTCCAGCCGGATTGGGAGATCGCTTCGTGCGCCGCGCCGAGCCCGTACTGGATGAAGACATCCATCTTCTTGATGTCTTTGGGATCGATGAAATCGAGCGGATCGAAACCCTGCGGATCATCGGCCTTGGACGGCACCAGGCCCGCGATCTGGCAGGCAAGCTGGGAAACATCGAACCGGTCGTTGCGCCGAACGCCGCTTTTGCCGGCGGTCAGCCGCTCCCAATTGGTTGCGACACTTACGCCCAGCGGCGTGACGGCGCCCATGCCGGTAACGACGATGGGATCGGAATCAGACGGGGTCATGCTTGGCCTCCTGATCGAGAGTTTTAGACGCGGCTCAGCCGCTTAAGAACCGTCAATGTGGTCGAAAAGTCGTTTGTCGACATTAATTCGCGCATTTCGGTCTGCGCTTTGACCCAGACCGGCACCAGGCGCTGCACCAGCGCCTCGCCTTCCTCAGTCAAATCGCAGACCCGCGCGTTGCCCTTTTCGGCTGGATGCGAGGTGAGAAGCCCCATCGTCTCCAGCCGGTCGAGATTGCGGGTGAGGCTGGTGCGGTCGATGCCGTTGGTCTCGGCAAGGGCCGTAACAGTCCGCCCTTCCCCGCGTTTGATGCCGCCCATCAACGAGAACTGCGCGGCGGTGACGCCGTAAGGCCTCAGCATTGTATCGCAATACCGGGTGACGGCGCGCGCCGCCATCCGGGTGTTGAAGACAAGGCAGGTCGCAAAGTCGACTTCCATGGGCCGGGATCTATATTGTGCATATACACGGTGTCAAGCGGGCCCTCGTTCGGCGTTCGTCTATGGTGCATCTGCGGCGCATCTTAGGCACGCGGCTGTACCTTCTTGTGATGTCGTCCGCACGGTTCCACCTCAACGCTGTCCCCAGCCAACCGGCGGGTCGGACGTCCAAAATTTGGGTTGAGGAAAGCATGTCAAAGACCATCGTCATCGTAGGGTTCGGGCCGGGCATTTCGACTGGCGTCGCGGAAAAATTCGGGGCCCAGGGCTTCAAGGTCGCGCTCGTGGGCAGAACCAAGGATCGCCTCACCGCCGGCGTGGCGGCACTCAAAGCCAAAGGGATAGAGGCCGCCGAATTCGTTGCCGATGCGAGCGATCCCGCGGCAATTCGCGGCGCCATCGCAAAGGCGCGAACCCAGCTTGGTCCAATTGCGACAATCCAGTGGAATGCTTACGGCGCCGGCGAAGGTGGCGACCTGCTGACGGCAAGTCCCGATGAAGTGGCCGGCGTCTTTAACGTCGCGATCGTCGGGCTTCTCGCCGCTGTTCAGGAAGCTCTACCCGATCTCAAGGCGGCCAAAGATGGTGCGGTGCTGATTACCAACGGTGCCTTCGGGGATCTCGACCCGCAAGTGGATGGGTACGCAACGAGCACCAAGAATATGGGCCTCGCGCTCGCCAACGGGGCAAAACACAAGCTCGTCGGCCTGCTCTCGGCCCGGCTCAAAGACGAAGGCGTCTACGTCGGTGAAGTGATGATCGCCGGCAGTATCAAAGGCACAGCGTGGGCAGGCGAAAACGCCATCGATCCTGCGGTCGTCGGCAACAAGTTCTGGGAACTCTTCCAGGGCCGCAAAGAGCTTGGCGTGCGGCTTTCCTGATCCGCAACCGCCGATCTTCTTGCTCACATGGGCGATGTCGCAACCTGAGGCAGGTCCCGCACTCGATGGCAACATAATCGCGTGCCGCGCGTTGCCGGGCGATGGAACATTCCCAGCAAGATGACCCGAGCCAAGCCCATCCGAACTTCACCGAGCGCCTTCAGGCGCTCGGCGCTGACCTCGTCAGGTGGCGCGCCGAAGCAGACCGCCTCAAGACGATTGCCGACGCCGCGCTTGAGTCTCGACACGTCGAGGAAGAAGCACTGGTGAATGTCGAGCATTCGGCGGGCATGCTCTATGCGGAAATCGAGGAATTCGACGCCCTACTCCGCGACGTAGCCAACACGAGTCCTGCCGCGGCAAGTGAACTCGCAACCGTCGATGACGCCCTTCGGCTGCTGCTGCTGGATGTCACGGAGCTCGGTACGCGTCTCTACAGCATTCGCTCGATGACCACAGCGGCGCTGACCGACAACTCGTCCGAAAGTTAAGCGTGCTCGCCGGCGTGCATCGGGCACTGCTCGGCGGGGCAAACGGTGAGGTTGCACAGGCGGCAGATATGGCTGATGGCGAAGCCGTCGGTCGCAAGGGGCCGCATCAGCTTGTCAAGCAAACCCGCAAGCTGCTCCTCCTCGGCTTTCGTCAGGACATTGAGATAGCCATCGACCGCAGCGCACCGGGCGACGAGGATCGGCTTTACCGCCGCCTCCCCTGCCTTGGTCAGGCAGAAATGGACGGCGCGCCTGTCCTCGCCCGAGCGTGATTCGACGAGCCCTTGAGCCTCCAGCTTATCGACCAGGCGAACCGTGGCGGTGTGCGACAGCCCGAGCGCCCGACTCAGCTCGCTATTGGTGCAGCCCTCCCAGAAGCCGATGACGTTGAGGGCCGCCGCCCCTGAATCGGTCTGGTTGGGGTGGCTTTTCACCTGCTCCGTCACCTTTTCCGTGACCTCGCCGGCGAAGGCGGCAAGCAGGTTGGCGGTTCTCAATCTGGTCATGATGGCGATCCTAAACGGCAGGGGTTGACGGGGCCAGTCCCCTTGTGTTTCATTATGTGCGTGTATCACGCACTTATCAAGGAAGAAATCATGATTGCGTTGCAGAAATGGAGTTTGTTGGCCGGCCAGATCGTCATGCGCTATAGCGTCGTGCTGTTCTTTATTGTCTTCGGGTTCGCCAAGTTCACGGCGCCCGAGGCGGCAGCTATCGAGCCCCTGCTCGCGCACAGCCCGTTCCTGTTCTGGCTTACCGCCATCGCCGACCGGCAAGGAGCATCCGACGTCATCGGCGTTGTCGAGATCGTACTGGCGCTGATGGTTGCGGCCCGGCCGTTTGCGCCACGCCTCTCGGCGGTCGGCAGTTTTGGCACGGCGGCGGCGCTGGTGACGACGTTGAGCTTTCTCGTGACGACACCGTCAATCAATCCCGCGCTGGCGTCATTCATCGTCAAGGATCTCACTCTGCTCGGCGTCATGATCTGGTCGGGCGGTGAGGCACTTGGTGCCATGCGGACCCGGATGTCGCGACTCGCCCTTGCCTGATCGTAAACCAGTGGTGCCCGCGCGCCTCCGGCGCGGGCCGCCTCTTCTCCCCCGAGGTAGTTGAGATGATCTCGTCCGACGCACCGAAAGCGACGCCCCGCGAATGGATCGGCCTTGGCGTGATCGCCCTGCCCTGCATCCTTTATTCAATGGATTTGACGGTCCTCAATCTGGCGGTGCCCTCACTCACTGCGGACCTCAAGCCAACGGCGGCGCAACTGCTGTGGATCGTCGATATCTATGGATTCTTCGTCGCCGGATCTTTGCTGACGATGGGGACGCTCGGCGACCGCATCGGGCGGCGCAAGCTTCTGCTGATCGGGGCCGCGTGTTTCGCCGTGGTCTCGGCCCTCGCCGCATTTTCGCGCAGTGCCGAGGTGCTGATCCTGGCCCGGGCGGTGCTTGGCGTCGCCGGCGCGACTTTGGCGCCCTCCACCCTGTCCCTGATCAGCAACATGTTTCAACGCGACCGCGAAAGAACGTTCGCGGTAAGCGTCTGGATCGCAAGCTTTTCGCTGGGTGGAGCACTCGGGCCAATCGTAGGCGGCCTGATCCTTGCCCATTTCTGGTGGGGAGCGGTCCTGCTCGTGCCCGTGCCGATCATGGTGCTGCTGCTCATTCTCGGCCCGATCTTTTTGCCCGAATACAAGAACGCGGACGCCGGACGGCTCGATCTGTTGAGCGCCGCGCTTTCGGTGGGGGCCGTGTTGCCAGTGATATATGGCATCAAGCTTGCCGCGGAGGGCGACAGCCTCGTCCTTGCTGCTATCGCGATCGTCATTGGCGCAGTGATCGGCACGCTGTTTATCCGACGCCAGATGGCGCTTGCCGATCCCCTGCTCGACCTCGGCCTGTTCAAAGTCCCCGCCCTGACGATCGCCCTGATGATCAACATGTTCGACTTCTTTGTCGGGTTCGGCATCTTCCTGCTCGTCGCGCAGTATCTCCAACTCGTGCTTGGGCTTTCGCCGCTTGCCGCAGGGCTCTGGGGTTTACCGACGGCCTTCGGCTTCATCGCCGGCTCGTTCCTGACGTCACCGCTTCTCCGCCTGATGCGTCCGGCCTATGTGCTCGGGCTGGGCCTCGGCGTCGGGGCGGTCGGGCTCGTCGTCATGGCGCAGCTTGGCGGTCCGCAAAGCCTCTACTTCCTCGTCGCTGGGAATGTACTGCTCGCGGTCGGCACCGCCCCTTGCGCCGCGATCGCCGCGGACCTCGCCGTCAGTGCGGCGCCCGCCGAACGCGCCGGTTCGGCATCGGCACTCAACGAAACCAGCTCGGAGTTCGGTGGCGCGCTTGGCATCGCGCTGCTCGGTAGCCTCGCGGCATTCCTCTACCGGTCGGCAGTGGGCGCGGGCCTGCCCACGACTTTCGCCGCCGACCAAAGAGAAATGGCGTTGCGGGGCATCGGCGATGCAAGCAGCCTGGCGCAGACTCTGCCGGCGCAAGGTCCGGCGCTGCTGGCGGCGGCACGCACTGCGTATACGGGCGCGATCAGCACCGGTTTTCTCAGCGGCGCTGTGATTGTCGCGATCGCTGCGGTCGTGGCGGTGGTGACGCTGCGCAAGCTATCGGGTGTGCATGGCGTGTGATTGAGCGGCGGGTGGTCGACTGTCATCTCGCAAAAACTTATCCCCCTACTTCTGAGGTGCCGCATACTCCGCCCATCCTCTCGCCGAAGCGAGATCATGACGAGTGGTTGGCAGGGGAGATCGGGTGGACCGGAAGTCGTTCTGGTCCGGGGTGAAGTTGTTGGCGCTGGCTCGTTGGACACGGACTTGTGTCGGCCGGGACAGCTGCTGTTGGCGGGTTCCGGGTTCGGTGTGGATCGGCAGCGATCCAGATCGGGCCGCCGGCATCCGAGTGGGCGCCGCAGCCGGTAAACCCAAAAACCCCGATCGCGTTGGCGAGGCTCTGTCTCACTAACTGCGGACTACCCGCTCCGGGATGGAGCCTCGCCAATGCCGCGACTTAGCGGCAGGCTTTGCGGATGATCCGGGTCGCAGCGGAGGATGTTTCTCGTTTGCACCGAACTCGCCCCAACCACCGTGTCACCCCGACGCAGGTCGGGGTCCATCCTGATGATGCACTACGACGTCAGCGGTGGCGGATAGGCCTCAGGATGGATACCGGCCTTCGCCGGTATGACACCGAGTTTGAGGAGAGGCGCATCTCAACCAGATGCTTCCCCTCCCCCTCGCTTCGGTCTTGACCCCGCCACATCGATCCTGTTCCCTTCCCCCATGGCCGTGAACCCAAGTCTCGTTACCATCCCCAACCTGCTGACCTATGGCCGGATCGTCGCCATTCCGGTCATTGTGCTGCTGCTAGTGACGGAGCAGCCGATCCTGCGCTGGCTGGCGCTGATCCTCTATCTCGCCGCCGCCGTCAGCGATTTCTTCGATGGCTACCTGGCGCGAAAGTGGAACCAGAGCTCGCCGCTCGGCCGCATGCTCGATCCGATCGCCGACAAGCTGCTCGTCGGGGCGCTGATCGTCGCCTTCGCCTGGGATGGTTCGCTTGCCTGGTGGGATCTGATCCCTGCCCTCGCCATCCTGTTGCGCGAGATTTTCGTCTCGGGCCTGCGCGAATTCCTCGGGCCGAAGAACGTCGTGGTGAAAGTCACCCAGCTCGCCAAGTGGAAAACCACCGCGCAGCTTCTCGCTCTGACCTTCATTTTCCTGGCTCCGCTGCTTTTGGGCGCTGGCATGGTCGCCGAGCTGCTGCTGTGGATCGCCGGCGCCCTGACCGTCATCACCGGCGTCCAGTATTTCCAAACCGCATGGCCATACCTGTCGGGCGAAAACGAATGAAAATCCTCTATTTTGCGTGGCTCCGGGAGCGCCTAAATAAGGGCGAGGACGAGGTCAATCCGCCCGCCGAAGTCAAAACTATCGGCGACCTCATCGATTGGCTTGCCACCAAGGACGACGCCGCGGGCCTTGCCTTCGGCAACCGGAAAATCATCCGTGCCGCAATCGACGCGGCCATCGTCGATCATTCGGCGCCGCTCGCTGGCGCCAAGGTTGTCGCGCTATTCCCGCCGATGACGGGCGGCTGAGATGTCGGTGCGGGTTCAGCAGGCGCCGTTCGACCCCGGCGCCGAGACCAACGCTTTCCTCGCGGTCGCCGACGGCGCCGGCGCCTCCGTGACCTTCACCGGCCTCGTTCGCTCCCTGCCCGATGATCCGGTGGCAACGCTGACGCTCGACTGCTACCCCGAACTGGCCTTGAATCAGATCGGCAACATGGTCGAGCAAGCCATTGATCGGTTTCACCTTCTCGATGCGACCGTGATCCACCGTTACGGCACGCTCCGCGCCGGCGAGCCGATCGTCCAAGTGATGACGCTGGCTTCGCATCGGCAGGCGGCCTTCGAGGGCGCCGAATTCCTGATGGATTTTCTGAAGACCGACGCCCCGTTCTGGAAAAAACAGCGGTCCCCTGGCGGTAACGAACACTGGGTCGACGCTAAGCCCGCCGACGATGTCGCACGCGCCCGATGGAAATGACAAAATGAGCGAAGCCACCACCCCGCCCTTTTCGCTGGTCGGCATCGACCACGTCGTATTGCTCATCGACGACATGCCGAAGGCGCTGAAATTTTACGGCGAAGTGCTGGGCTGTCAGCCCGGCTATTCCTACCCAAAGATCGGCATGGAGCAGCTCTGGTGCGGTTCGGCGCTCATCGTGCTCGCCGACGTCACTCATCCAGGCTCGAAGCGAACACGCCCCGCCCCGGGTGCGCCGAACGTCGACCACGTCTGTATCAATCTGAGTCCGTTCGATGCTGAGGCGATGCGAGGACACCTCAAAACCCACGGCATCGCGATCGAGCAGGAAGCGTTCCACGGCGGCGCCCGGGGTATGGGCAACTCGTTCTATTTCCGCGACCCCTTCGGTAACCTGCTCGAACTCAAGGGACCGCCCGTCTATCCGGACGGGCGCTGAGTTCTGAGGACCAAAGCCAGCAAAGCCTAAAATAGAAAAGGCCCCGCCGAAGCGAGGCCTTTTACCGCTAGGTGGTCGGGATTATTCCGCCGCCTGCCGCTTCGGCTGCACCGCTTCCGAATAAGCATCGATCAGCGTCTGGCAGGCGATGCCCGGCGTGAAGCGGAAGTCGCCGATCTCCGAGACGGGCGTGATTTCGGCGGCGGTGCCGGTGATAAAGCACTCGTCGAAATTCCCGAGTTCTTCCGGTTTGATGTGCCGCTCGACAACCTTGTAGCCACGCTCCCGCGCCAGATCGATCACCGTCAGGCGGGTGATGCCGTTGAGGAAGCAGTCGGGCGTCGGCGTATGGATTTCCTTGCCCTTGATGAAGAACACATTGGCGCCCGTCGCCTCCGCCACGAGCCCGCGGTAATCGAGCATCAGCGCGTCGGCATAACCAGCATCCATCGCCGCGTGCTTGCTGAGCGTGCAGATCATATAGAGGCCCGCTGCCTTCGCCGCCGAGGGGATGGTCTCGGGCGACGGCCGCTTCCAGGCCGACCACATCAGGCGGATGCCCTTGAGGCGCTCCTCCATGGTGAAGTAGCTCGGCCACACCCAGGTGGCGATCGCCACGTGCACCTTGTTCGCCCGCGCCGGCACCGAGATTTCCTCGGAACCGCGCCACGCCACCGGGCGCATATAAGCGTCGGTCAGCTTGTTGGCGGCAAGCGTCTGGCGCGCCGCTTCATCGATCTGGTCGGCGGTATAGGGGATCGGCATATCGAGCATCCGGCCGGACGCCAGCAGACGCTCCGAGTGCTGGTGCAGCTTGAAAATCTCGCCGCCATAGGCGCGCTGCCCCTCGAACACCGAGCTCGCATAGTGCAGCCCGTGCGTCAGTACATGGACCTTGGCGTCCTTCCAGGGCACCAGATTTCCGTCCATCCAGATCCAGCCGTCTCGCTGATCCATCGGCACGCCAGCCATCTTCTTCTCCCGCTTTTGGTCAATATCGCGCCATGCATGAGGCGCGCACCCACTCTGCGCGGGATCATGCCCCAGCCCCTAGCCCTTGGCAAACATGAACGGCTTTGGGATAAGTCCGCGGGGCTCCCGCATGGAGAAACAATGCCACTGACCAAAATAAATGTCAACAAGACTGACATAAATTCGGCGACGGACCAGGCCGCCGATATTCCCCTCGACGTCATGGGGTTGTTTTTCTTCGCTTATCGCGATTTCGTCGGGGACGCGGATGCCCTGCTCGAGCATCAAGGGTTTGGCCGGGCCCATCATCGCGTCCTTTACTTCGTTAACCTGAAACCGGGCATGCCGGTCGCCGACCTCCTCCACATCCTCAAGATCACCAAGCAGAGTCTGGCGCGCGTGCTGCGGCAGCTCATCGACAACGGTTATGTCGAACAACGCACCGGCGATGCTGATCGGCGCCAGCGCCTGCTCTACGCCACTGAAAAAGGCCAAAAGTTGTTCGACGTGCTGTCGGCCACCCAGACCAGCCGGATTAACGCAGCATTCGAAAGCCTGACGCCCGACGCGAGGCAACACGTGCTCGGCTTCTTTGTCGGCATGGTCGAAGAATCTGACCGTGCTTTGCTCGACCGGCTGAGACTCACCGACAATCTGTAAGCGGCGCACTCACATCAGCTTGTGGCCGTTGGGCACCGCATGGTCCACACCGGCCAGCACGATCGCACCCTCGGCATCCGCATAGCCGAGGGTCAAAACCTCGGACCGCACAGGGCCGATCTGCCGCGGCGGGAAATTGACCACTGCCATCACCTGCCGGCCGACCAGTGTCTCGGGCGTATAGTGCACGGTGATCTGCGCCGACGACTTCTTCACCCCAATCTCCGGCCCGAAATCGATCAGCAGGATGTAGGCGGGCTTCCGCGCCTCCGGAAACTCCCGCGCCTCGACCACCGTCCCGACGCGGATATCGACCCGCTCGAAGTCCGCATAGGCAATGACCTCGCTCACCGCCCCAACTCCTCACTCCGGAGCTTGGCCGCCATCACGGTCTTTTCCATCAGGTTGGTGAGCCCGTTCGGCGCCATCAGCACCTCCAACGCAGCTTCCGTCGTCCCATTGGGCGAGGTGACGTTCTGCCGGAGCACTGCCGCCGGCGATGGGTCCGCCTCAAGCAGAGCTGCCGCCCCGATCACCGTCTGCCGGGCCAGCCGCATCGCCTGCTCTGCATCAAATCCCTGCCGCATCCCGGCCGCCGCCAGCGCTTCGACGAAATGGAACACGTAGGCCGGCCCGGAGCCCGAGACAGCGGTCACCGCATCGATCATGCTCTCATCGTCGAACCAGACGACATCACCCGCTGCCCGCATCAGGGCATCGGCGACGCTTCGATCGGCGGCACTGACACCGCCGGCGGGAACAGCGCCAGTGACGCCCTTGCCCACCTGGGCAGGGGTATTGGGCATCGTACGAATGACCCGTTCGGTGCCGAGGCCCGAGGCGATCGCATCGATCGAAATGCCTGCGGCGATCGAGATGACCAGCGTGTGCGCGCCGATGATCGGCCGCAACTCCGGCAGCACCGACGCCATGACCTGCGGCTTGACCGCCAGAACCATCACCGCGACCAGCACGCCGCGCGCCGTCGATACCAGCCGGACGCTGGTTTGCGCCGAAAACTGCTGCGCTACATCCGAAGGCTTCGGATCGACCAGCACGAGCTCATTGGCAGGCAGGCCCGCGGCGATCCAGCCGCGCGCCAGCGCGAGCCCCATTTTGCCGGCACCGATCAGCACGACCGGACCTATTTTCGATAACTCACCATTAGCCAAGGCTACGCTCCGGATCCTGAAAATTCCGGCGCGACCTTAGCGAAGCTCAGGCTTCTCCGACAGTCTCGAACATCACCTGGCTCAGCGCCTCGGTGGCGCTCTTGCCGGCCCAGACCACGAACTGGAACGCCTGATAATAGAGGTCGCAAGCGTCCGTCGCCGAGCGCAACAGCGCCTCGCATTGTTGGGGCGTAACTTCTGCCCCGCCCGTGAGCAGGTGGGAATTGCGGAAGATCACGACGCCCTCGTGGTTCCACATGTCGAAATGGCCGATCCACATCTGCTCGTTGATGAGGCTGATGAGCTGCTTCACTTCGGTGCGGCGCGGCTCCGGCACCTTGAGGTCGAAGGCGCTCGCGATATGGAGGGATTCGAGATCCTCCATCCAGTTGAACGAGACGTGATAGTCGCTCCAGCCGCCGCGCACGGAAATGGAAATTTCGTCGGCATCCTGCCGCTCGAAGTTCCAGTCATTGATGGCGGCAATGTGCTCGATGATATCGACCGGGTGGACAGTCCGGTCTGGCTCCAGCTGCAGAAGAGACATAGAAAATTCCGCCTTGGCACGGGTGAATGGGTGCCGAATGACCGGCATATGAGACGCACGAACTCAACTGGGCCGCACCGGAGAGCCTACGAATCGTCCTTGGCACCAACCCTACACCGGGCCTTTGATTCCGGGGACCGACCACGGCCGCAAATCGGGCTTTCTTCTGTGGATGATCCGGTCCGCATTGTTAATAAGTGGTTAAAATCGGCAGCTTGTTCAGCGGTTTCGCGGGCGTTTCTAGACGCCTGTCAGAACAGCCCTTCCGCCGCGGCCCAACCACCGGTCAGCGGTTCGTGCCAACGAGGAAAACCGTTGCCGACCGCCTGCTGCGCCGCGGCTTCGTAGTCGTAGGGAATAGCGCGAAAAGTGACGGACCAATTGCTGCCGCGCCGCTCGACGATTGCATATCGCGCATCGGGCGAGCCGTAGTTCATCTGCAACCCGACGCTGCCCGGGTTGACCACCAGCCGTCCATCTCTCAGCCGTACGGCTCGCGGAATGTGCGTATGGCCGCAAAGCAGGACGGGGTAGTCGACGCCATCGGCCGCAGCGGCCACTGACACCTCATCCGGGAGCGTGAAAGTGCGGCGCTCCATCCAGTTGTCGAGCCAAGGCGCCGTGTCGCTGGTGGGGGTGCCATGACACATGAAAATCTCACCACCGATGACGAGCGTCGCGGGAAGAGCTTCCAGCCAGTCGAGATGCTTCGACGTCAGGTTCTGCAGCGCAAACTGTTCCACCCCATCCGGTGAGTCCTCGAACAGAATGCGATCGTGGTTGCCCCGCACGGTCGAAAAATTGCTCTCGATTAGCACATCGGCGGTTCGAGCCGGCTCGAGCGGCCCCGAAACCACGTCGCCAAGATTGAGCGTCGTGTCGACGCCCTGCTCGACGATATCCGCAAGCACGGCATCGAGCGCAAGGCAATTGCCGTGAATGTCGGAGATTACAGCAACCCGCACCGGCGCTATTCGGCCTTCTTCTTCGCCTTGAGCGCGGCGAGGTCCTTCTTCAGCTGGGCGATGTCATCACTTTGGGCAGCAACCAGCTCACGCAACGCGTCATAATCCTCGCGCTTGACCAGGTCCATGTCGGCAATGAAGCGCTGCACTTGCGATTTCACCGCCGTCTCGATCTCGCGGCGCACGCCATCGGCGACGCCCGCTGCATCGTTCATCAGCTTGCCGAGATCGTCGAAAATCCTGCTGCTCTGGCTCATCGCCAACTCTCCGCGGTCACATTCTTAAAGCCTATTTAGGCGGTCGGCCCCGGCTTGACCAGAGCGGGAGGCTGGTTGCATGGTCCGGCGAATCTCAGGGAGCCCCGCTTGCCCTTTCCCGACATCAACCCGATAGCTCTCCAGCTCGGTCCGTTTGCCGTCCGCTGGTATGCCCTCGCTTATCTCTTCGGCGTGCTGTTCGGCGCACTTTATGCCTATGGCCTGCTGCGCCGCAAAACCCTGTGGGCTAGTGGGTCGCCGCCATTTGAACCCGCTGCGATCTGGGATTTTGCCTTCTGGGCGGTGATCGGCATCGTCGTCGGCGGCCGCGTCGGCTATGTGCTGTTCTACAATCTCCCGCTTTATATGGCGAACCCCCTGCAGGCCTTCGCCCTCTGGGATGGGGGCATGTCGTTCCATGGCGGCCTCGTTGGCATCATCGTCGCCATGGTGCTGTTCACGCGTTCCAAGGGCGGCAATATTCTTTCCTCGCTCGATCTGCTGGCGGCCGTGGGACCGATCGGCCTGTTCCTCGGCCGCGTCGCCAATTTCATCAACGGCGAGCTTTACGGCCGTGAGACCACCCTCCCCTGGGGTGTGATCTTCCCCACCGGCGGCCCGCTGCCACGGCATCCGAGCCAGCTCTATGAAGGGCTGCTCGAAGGCGTCATCCTCTTCCTCATCATCCGCTTCGTGACGCACGTGCTTTACGGCCTACGGCGGCCGGGGCTCGCCGCCGGCATTTTTGGCATGTGGTACGCCATTTCGCGCTGCGTCGTGGAGCTGGTACGCATCCCCGACAAACAACTCGGCTACCTGTTCGATGGCTGGATCACCATGGGCCAGATTCTGAGCGTACCGGTATTTCTCGCCGGCCTCGCGCTCTTCATCTACGCGCTGAGGCGCAAGGCCATTGCCTGAACCTATCGCCGATCTCGGCGCGCTCATCGATATGCAAATCCGCCAGCACGGGCCGATCTCCATCGCGAGCTATATGGGCCTCGCGCTTACCCACCCGCGCAAAGGCTACTACAAGCAGGGCACCTCGATCGGCGCCTCCGGCGATTTCATCACCGCGCCTGAGATCTCGCAGATGTTCGGCGAGCTGATCGGCTTCTTCTTCGTCAATCTCTGGCAGCAAATGGGTGGCCCCAAAGCCTTCACCCTGCTCGAACTCGGGCCCGGCCGCGGCACGTTGATGACCGATATCCTGCGTGTTGCAACCCGCGCCCCCGGTTTCGGGGACGCCGTGAACGTGGAACTGTTCGAGACCGATCCGGTGCTTCTGGCGGAGCAGCGCGCAAAACTCGAAGCCTATCACCCCACCTGGATCCAGAATTTCGACCTTGCCGCCGACACGCCCCTGCTGGTCGTCGCCAACGAATTTTTCGACGCGCTGCCGATCCGCCAGTTCGTACGCGGCAAAGACGGCTGGCATGAGCGCATGATCGGCCTCAGCGAAAACCAGCGGGTTTTCGGCCTATCACCAACGCCGATTCCAACCACCTCGCTGCCGGAGGCGGTGCGCGATGCGCCCGAAGGCGCGGTCTATGAAGCCGGTCTAGCCGCAGCCGAGGTTATGAAACGCCTCGCTGCGGCCGTCTCTCGCCGCGGTGGCGCCATTCTCGCCATCGACTATGGCTATGCCACAACGCAGACCGGCGAAACGCTGCAGGCCGTCCGCAACCACGCCTATGCCGACCCGCTCGACTCACCCGGCGAGACCGACCTCTCCTCGCATGTAGATTTCGGCGCGCTGGGCGACATCGCCCGAGCCACCGGCCTTGCCACCCACCCGCTCGCAGACCAGGGCGATTTCCTCAAGGAACTCGGCATCACCGCACGCGCCGCCGCGCTGACTAAGGCCAATCCGAGCGCTATCGCCGACGTCAACGCGGCGCTTGACCGATTGACCTCGCCCACTCAAATGGGAACATTGTTCAAAGTGTTTTGCGCGGCGAGCCCCGGCCTCGCGCCCCAAGGTTTTGCTACATGAGCGTTCCTCTCGAACAAAGCCCGCTGCTGACCGGCATTCCGGGCCTGCGTCACGGATTTTTCGGCCGTCGCGGCGGTCATTCGACCGGCGATTTCGCCTCGCTGAACTTCTCCGAAACCGTGGGTGACAAGCCGAGTCTGGTTGCGAACAACCGCGCCGATATCCTTGATGCGCTTGATCTTCCTCACGCCACGCTCGCGCAGTTGAGGCAGGTGCATTCCAATCGCGTCGTAACGCTCGAAGATCGTCACGAAGCAGCAAGCCGCCCCGAGGCGGACGCCATCGTGACGGCAACCCCTGGCGTGCTGCTCGGCATCCAGACCGCCGATTGCGCGCCGATTCTTCTTGCCGATCCCGACGCCGCAATCATCGGCGCGGCGCATGCCGGCTGGAAGGGCGCGCTGTCGGGTGTCGTCGCCAATACCGTCGAGGCGATGGTCCGACTCGGCGCCCGGCGCGAACGGATGGTTGTTGCCATTGGCCCGACGATTTCGCTCGAAAGTTACGAGGTCGGCCCCGATTTCGTCGCGAACCTGCTGAGCCAGCATCGCGATGCATCGAACCGCGTAACTAAAATTGCCGGCGGCCGCGAGCATTTCGACCTGCCTGGCTTCGTGTTCGACCAGTTGATCGAGGCCGGCGTTGGGAAGGTCAACGACCTCGCCCGCTGCACCTATGGCAACCCCAAACACTATTTTTCGCACCGCCGCGCGACCCACGAGGCGAAACAGGCCGGCCGCCAGATTTCGATGATTGGGCTAACTTAGTAACCACGGTCGCGAACCGTCACTTCTTTGTCACAGACTCCGATTGCGCGCGGCGCCTTCGCAGGATAAACAGCCGCCATCCGAACATCGGAGACGGCAAATGAAACTGGTCACGGGCAATTCCAACCGCGCCCTTGCCGAAGCCGTTGCGAGCTATCTTGAGCTCCCGCTGACCGACTGCACGGTCAAGCGCTTCGCCGATAAGGAAATCTTCGTCGAAATTCACGAAAACGTCCGCGGCGAGGATGTTTTCGTCCTTCAGTCGACATCGTTTCCGGTGAACGACAATCTGATGGAACTGCTGATCGTTACCGACGCGCTCCGCCGGTCGTCGGCCCGCCGCATCACCGCGGTCATCCCCTATTTCGGCTACGCTCGGCAGGACCGAAAATCGGCCTCACGCACGCCGATTTCGGCAAAGCTCGTCGCCAACCTCATCACCGAGGCAGGCGTGAACCGGGTCATTACGCTCGATCTGCATGCCGCCCAGATCCAGGGCTTCTTCGACATCCCGACCGACAACCTCTATGGCGCGCCCGTAATGGTTCGCGACATCCAGGAGCGCTATGACGGCAAAAAGCTGATGATCGTCTCGCCTGACGTCGGCGGCGTCGCCCGCGCCCGCGCCACCGCGCAGCGCATTGGCGCTGACCTCGCTATTGTCGACAAGCGACGCCCCAAGGCCGGCGTATCCGAGGTAATGAACATCATCGGCGATGTGGCCGGTCACTCCTGCCTGCTCATCGACGACCTCGTCGATTCCGGCGGCACCCTCGTCAATGCCGCCGAGGCACTGCTCAAGGCCGGCGCCCTCGAAGTCTCGGCGTATATCACGCACGGCGTGCTGTCGGATGGCGCCGTTGAGCGTGTCGCAGCCAGCAAGCTCAAGGAATTGGTGATCACCGACTCGATCGCTGAGGTTGACGTGCTGAAAAAGGCCAAGAACATCCGCCGCATCACCATTGCGCCGCTGATCGGCGAGGCCATCGCCCGCACGGCCAGCGAGCAGAGCGTTTCCAGCCTCCTCGACTGAGTTTTTCCGCGTCCCTTGTCGAAATCGGCGTTTCCCGCGCGACATTCTCATTGCCGGGCTATGCTGCCGGCAAGGAAGAGGAAGCGCGATGAAACACATGCTCATGCTCTATGCCGACACTAACGTCGGCGCAAAAATCCCGGCGGACGAAATGGCGCGCTGGATGGAAAAGATGGGCGCCTACCAGCTCGCTCTGGAAAAGGCAGGAGCGTACGTAGCCCACGGCGGCCTCGCCCCCTACTGGGACGCCACCACGGTCAATCTAGATGCTGCCGGCCAGATGCAGGTGCACGACGGCCCTTATGCCGAGACGCGCGAGCAACTTGGCGGCTTCTACATCATCGACGTGCCCGATATGGCGGCGGCGCAGAAATGGGCGGCGCAGTGCCCGGGCGCGATCTGGGGCCATATCGAAGTCCGGCCGTTTTCGCCCTATCCGGGCGCCTGAAGTTTTTTGATGCCCGGAGTCGAAATCCGTCGATGAGGCCCGTCATTGTGACATCGGGACGCCCGTTCCGACCATTCAAGCGGAGAATTTCGATGCGCTACATGATGCTGATCCACCACGACGATGCCGCCCTGGCCGCCGCGCCGCAAAAGGAGCTCTGGGCCGAATACGGCGCCTTCAACGAGGCGCTGATCAAGGCTGGAGCCGGTTCGAGCTCGGGCGAAAGGCTGCAGCCGAGCTTGGCGGCAACCACGGTCCGCCAGGCAGGCGGCAAGGCCGACGTGCTTGATGGTCCTTATGCCGATACCAAGGAGCAGTTCGCCGGCTACTTCTTTGTCGAGGCCAAAGACCTCGATGAGGCGATCGTCTGGGCCAAGCGCTGCCCCTCGAGCAAATACGGTTCGATCGAGATCCGCCCGGTCGTCGAGCAGACGGGCAACTGGAAGTGAGTGATGGCGACGAGGCGCGTCGTATCGCCGAGCAAACCGCTCGCGAGAGCTACGGCCGCCTCGTTGCTTTCCTCTCCGCTCGAACCCGGGACGTGGCGGGGGCCGAAGATGCACTAGCCGAGGCCTTTGCTACGGCACTGCGCACCTGGCCGACCGACGGCATCCCCGAAAATCCAGCGGCCTGGCTGCTGACGGTAGCCCGCCGCCGCCAGACGGATTCGGTCCGCCGCCGGCAGACCAGGGTCGCCGGCAAGGAGCACCTGAAAATGATCGCCGATGAAATCGAAGAGGCTGCGGCGACACCGGATGAGATTCCCGACCGCCGCCTCGCTTTGATGTTCGCGTGCGCCCATCCCGCCATCGAACGCGGCCTTCGCGCACCGCTGATCCTGCAGACCATTCTCGGCCTCACCGCTCAGGATATTGCTTCAGCCTTCCTGATCCCCCCGGCGACGATGGGCCAGCGCCTCGTCCGCGCCAAAGCACGCATCAAGGATGCGGGGATTCCGTTTGGGATTCCCGACAAGGAGGAATTGCCCGGCCGGCTCGATGCCGTGCTCGAGGCGATCTATGCCGCCTATTCGAAGGGTTGGGGCGAAATCGACGAATCCGGCACGCCACCGCTCGCGGATGAGGCCATCTGGCTCGGGCGCCTTGTCGTTTCGCTGATGCCCGGAGAGCCGGAAGCCATGGGAATGCTCGCCCTGATGCTTTATGCCGAGTCGCGCCGCCCTGCCCGCCGCAGTCCCGACGGGAGCTATATTCCGCTAGAGCAGCAGGATGTCGCGCTCTGGGACGAGGCCCAGATCGAGATGGCCGAAACCCTACTCCGGCGCGCCAATACGAGCGGCC
>Ga0207671_10001119_pt1 | contig 32320 bp, 26 predicted proteins | sample KBSC24metaG_FD_184352 | JGI IMG/M metagenome (GOLD analysis project Ga0207671, IMG submission 184352) | Corn rhizosphere microbial communities from Kellogg Biological Station, Michigan, USA - KBS C2-4 metaG (SPAdes) (version 2) | ecosystem: Host-associated > Plants > Roots > Rhizosphere > Soil...
GGCGCCGACCGGAACGAGCCCGAGATTGATGTAGGGAGCCGAGAAGGTCGCAGCGTTGGAGGCGAGCACATAATCGCAGTGAAACAGCATCACGGTGCCCATGCCGATCGAGGCGCCGTCGACGGCTGCGATGATCGGCTTGGTGTTGAGCGCCAGCGAATAGAGGAACTTGACGCCGTCCGACAACGTTTCGGGACGCGAGGCGTCCGCCTTCATGAAATCGTCGATGTCGTCGCCGGCCGTGAACACGCCGGAGCCGCCGGTGATGATCATGCAGCGGATGTCGGGATTGTTCTGCGCGGTGTCGATCGCGTGGCTCATCTCGCGATACATGTTCTGCGTGATCGCGTTCTTCTTGCCGGGACGACGCAGCGTGATCACGCGCGTGGTGCGCTCCTCCGTGACGATGATGTTGCCGTTCGGCATGAGCACTCCCTGCATTCGTCGCGGCGCCTGCCATCGGCGAGTCTTGCGAGACTGAGCCTACATGATCCGGCAGGCGTGCCAATCCTGCGTCTCATTCATTTGGGCCGTGACACCCGTGAGCGGTTGCATGACACCCGCGCGACGATCGCACTCGGAACCACGGCGCGAAAGCTGCCTGAGGTGCTGCGACAATTTTGCGCATTGCAACAATCGGCTACAATGTTTCAATTGAAAAACCGAGGGTTGTGCGGCACGATCAACCGTCTCTTTCATTAAGCAATATCTGATCGATGATTGCCGCAACGGGCGTTGACGAATCCTCGCTGCAATATCGCGGCTGGCGCGTCGTGCTGGCCTGTTTCCTGATGGCCTTCTTCATGTTCGGCTTTGGCCTCTATGGCCAGGGCGTCTATCTCGCCGAGCTCCAGCGCGCCCATGGTTGGCCCGGCACGCTGGTGTCCTCGGCGAGCACCCTCTCATTCCTGCTCAGTGCCGTCCTTGTCATCTTCACGGATGACCTGCTCGCCCGCATGGGGCTGCGAGCCTTGATCCTGTGCGGGCTGACGGCGCTTGGTGCATCGACCGCACTGTTGGGGTTGATGCAGTCGCCCTGGCAGCTCTACGCCGCCTATGCGCTGATGTCGGTCGGCTGGACCGGAATGGGTTCGGTGGTGATCGCGACCGTGCTGAACACCTGGTTCGAGCGGCGCCGCGGGCTGGCGCTCAGCCTTGCATTCAACGGCGCTACCTGCGGCGGCATCATCCTCGTTCCGGTCCTGCTGGCGCTGAGTGCCAGCATCGGCTTCCGTTCGGCCATGCTGGCGGCGACCGTGGTGATGGTGGTGCTGGTGTTGCCGGTGGTTGTCGTCTTCACCTCGTGGCGCGTCGGTGCGTTGCCGAATGCCGCAGGATCCGCCTCCGGCGGCGGCAAGGCCGTGCGTCATTCGCGCCGGGCGCTGCTCGCCAACGCATCATTCTGGACCATGGTGCTGCCGATCGCGATCGCGTTGCTGGCGCAGATGGGATTCATCATCCACCAGGTGACGTTTCTCGAGCCGCTGGTCGGTCGCGCCAGTGCGGGGCTTGCGGTCACCATCATGGCGGCGATGGCGGTGGTCGGCCGGCTGACACTCGGCTTGTTCGTCGATCGGCTCGATCCGCGCCTCGCCTGCGCGGCGTCGATGACGAGCCAGGCGGCAGCGCTGTTCGTTCTTCTGCAAAGCCACAGCCCCGCGGTGCTGCTGACGTGCTGCGCCGTCTACGGCTTCTCGATCGGCAATATGATCACGTTTCCGCCCTTGATCATCCAGCGCGAAATCGGCAGCACGGCCTTCGCGGCCGCGATGGGATTGGGGACCTCGATCAGCGGCGTCGTCAGCGCGTTTGGACCGGGCATCGTCGGCTTCGTGCACAGCGCGAGCGGCAATTACACGATGGCGTTTGCGATGTGCGTCGTGCTCGATCTGGTGGCAGCGGGCGTGGTGCTGTGGCGGCCGAAGTCGTCCGGCGCGTGAGGGCGCATCAATCCGTTCAAGCCGCCCGCACGGTGTTGAGGAAATTGCCGACCTCGACCTTGAGACGATTGCTTTCCAGCGCCAGCGACTGCGCCGCGCCCAGAACCTGCGACGAAGCCGAGCCCGTCTCCGTCGCCCCGCGCTGCACGGCCGCGACGTTGGACGAGACCTGGTGCGTTCCTTCGGCGGCCTGTTGCACGTTGCGCGAAATTTCCTGGGTCGCCGCGCCCTGTTCCTCCACGGCCGCGGCGATCGCAGAAGCGATCTCGGAAAGCCGCTCGATCGTTCCGCTGATGTCCCTGATCGCTCCGACGGAAGCCTGGGTCGCGGATTGAATTCCGGAGATCTGCTGGCCGATCTCGTCGGTTGCTTTCGCAGTCTGCTCGGCGAGCGCCTTGACTTCGGATGCGACGACGGCAAAGCCGCGGCCGGCTTCCCCGGCGCGCGCCGCCTCGATCGTTGCGTTCAGGGCCAGAAGATTGGTCTGGCCGGCTATCGTATTGATCAGTTCGACGACGTCGCCGATACGGCTGGCCGCCTTGGAGAGCTCGCTGACCTGCTCGGTGGTCGTGCGTGCCTGCCCGACGGCGTCATTGGCCATGCGCGCCGAGTCCTGCACCTGGCGGCTGATCTCGTTGATGGACGACGAAAGTTCTTCCGTGGCGGAAGCGACCGACTGGACGTTGGTCGAGGCTTCTTCGGACGCGGCCGCGACGACGATCGACAGCTGCTGTGAGTGCTCCGCGGTGCTGGTCAGCGTGCCGGCGGAGGCCTCGAGCTCGGTCGATGCCGAGGAGACCGTTTCGATGATCTCGCCGACGGCGGACTCGAACTGATTGGCGAGGCGATACATGTCCTGGCGCCGTTGGTCGGCCGCCAGCTTGTCCTGCTCGGTCTTCGCCAGCGCTTCCCGGTTGGCCTTCTCGGCCAGCATGGTCTTGACGCTCTCGACCGCGCGAGCGGTGTCGCCGATTTCGTCGCGGCGGGTCAGGGCGGTCATCTCGACGTCTTCCCCTTTGGCCATCCGCTGAAGCAGATTGACCAGGCTCCTCAGCGGACGTGCGATGCCGAAAATGCCAAGCAGAAGAGCACCAGAGATGGCAACGATGCCGGAGACGGCGGATAGAATGTAGGAATTCCTGATCTCAGCAGCTGCTTCGGCATGCTGTTCGTCGGCGCGGGATTTGGCAAATGCCACCATGTTGTCGACGAGTTGCAGCTGTGAAGCGACGGCATGCTGGAGAAGACCGTTGCATTCGGCGCGCATGCGGTCCGCAGCCTTCGCATTGTCCTCGGCCGTGGTCGTGGTGGATGCGTATTGGATGACCGGCTTGCAGGCCGAAAATGCCTTGGTGAAATGCTCGATCTGGGCTTCTAGCTCGGCTGCCTTTTCGGGCACGCTCTTCTTCACTTTGTCGAGGCCGGAAAGAACGCTTTCGGCGCTGTCGACGGTGGCCTTCAACAGCCTTGCATTTCCGGCGTCGGTTGTTTCAACCAGCAGCTCGAAAGCTGAAGCGCGATACGTTTCCGCCCTGCGGGCGGTACGCGCCACCACCGTCGTGGAGGTGTCGATCCTGCTGACGATATCAGAGTAAGCCCCATCCAGCGAAGCCATCCTGGTCGAGACATAGCCGACCAGCGCGATCATCACGGCGCCAAGCGCGGCGGTGATGAGGCCGATCTTGGCGGCCATTTTCAGATTGTTGAACAAGGACGTCATTGTCATTGTCTTGGTCCTGGGAAGAAGAACTATCAAAGGTTGCAAAAAAGCAGGCGACATCAGCTCGTGGGACGAGATTGCTCGTCCGAACCTGCGCGGCGCTTATGGCATTGCAAAATCAAGGGACGTAATCGGCTCGCCCCGTCGCGACTCTAGGACCGCCCCGCTTATGAATCATTAACGTTGCCGCGCCGTACTCGTACGGTGTGCGCAGACGCCGCAGCGCGTCTCACCTCGCGACGTCGGGGGACGAGACAATCGCCAGGCGCCTTCGCTTACCCCAGCAACACCGCATCCGCCGCCGCGACCGACTCGGCGCTCTCGGTCACGGTGCGCTCGAGCGCGGGCGCCTGCACGGTGATGTTCTCGGCGAAGAAACGCGCCAGCGAAACGTAGCGCGCGGCCTCGCTGTTGCCGTCGGCCTTGGCGGCGAGCGCCTCGGAGGCGAGCATGCAGCCGCCGAGCGTCGCGCCGAACTGCTGCAGATATGGCGTTGCGCCGGCGAGCGCCTCGTTCGGTGCGGAGGCAACGCGCTCAAGCAGCCACTTGCTCGTGCGCGTCAAGGCGTTCAGTGCCTCGCGCAGTTTCACGCCCGTGGTGCCGAAGGCGGGATCGTTGGAGGTCTCGACCTGCTTCACGGTGGCGGCAAGCTCGTCAAGCAGTGCCCACACCGCAGCGCCGCCGTTCGCCGCGAGTTTCCGCGTGACGAGGTCGATCGCCTGAATACCGTTGGTGCCCTCATAGATCGCGGTGATGCGCGCATCGCGATAATACTGCGCGGCGCCGGTCTCCTCGATGAATCCCATGCCGCCATGCACCTGCACGCCGAGATAGGCAACCTCGTTGCCGATATCGGTGGAATAGCCTTTTGCCATCGGCGTCAGCAGCGCTGCGCGCGCGGCCGCATCGGCGCGGACCTTCGGATCCTTGGCGCGCAGGGAGACGTCGAGCGCGACTGCGGTCGCGTAGCAGATGGTGCGCGCGGCCGCGGTCTGCGCCCGCATCCGCATCAGCATGCGCTTGACATCGGGATGCACGAAGATCGCGTCCGAACCGTCGCCTTTCTTGCCGATAGCGCGGCCCTGCTTGCGCTCCTGCGCATAGCTAAGCGCCTGCTGATAGGCGCGATCGGCAACGCCGACGCCCTCGAGGCCAACGCCGAGGCGGGCCTGGTTCATCATCGTGAACATGCAGCGCATGCCCTGGTTCTCTTCGCCGACCAGGAAGCCGATGGCGCCGCCATGATCACCCATGGTCATGGTGCAGGTCGGCGAAGCGTGCATGCCGAGCTTGTGCTCGACGCCCGAGGCAAAGATGTCATTGCGTGCGCCGAGCGAGCCGTCTGCATTGACCATGAACTTCGGCACGAGGAACAGCGAGATTCCCTTGGTGCCGTCGGGCGCATCCGGCAGTCGCGCCAGCACGAAATGCACGATGTTGTCGGTCATGTCGTGTTCGCCATAGGTGATGAAGATCTTCGTCCCCTTGATGCGATAGGTGCCGTCGGCCTGCTTCTCGGCGCGGGTGCGCAGCGCGCCGACGTCGGAGCCGGCCTGCGACTCGGTCAGCTGCATCGTGCCGGTCCATTCACCGGAGACGAGCTTCTCGAGGTAGATCGTCTTGAGCTCGTTACTGCCATGCGCATCCAGCGCCTCGATTGCGGACGCCGTCAGCAGCGGGCAGAGGCCAAACGCGATGTTTGAGGCGCTCCATATTTCGGTGCAGGCCGCGTTGATCGCCATCGGCAGGCCCTGGCCGCCGAAATCCTCAGGACCTGACACCGCGTTCCAGCCGCCCTCGGTCCAGCGCTTGTAGGCGTCGGGCCAGCCCGGTGCAGTCGTGACCTTGCCGTCGTCAAGCTTGATGCCGTGCTCGTCGCCCACTTTATTGAGCGGCGCCAGGACGTCGGTTGCGAACTTGCCGGCTTCCTCGAGCACGGCCGCGACGATATCGCCGTCGAAATCACCGTAATGGCCGGCTTCCAGGGCGGCCTTGAGGCCGGCGCCATGGTTGAGCGACAGCAGCATGTCAGAGATCGGCGCGCGGTAGGTCATGGCTCACTCCCGGAGGGCAGGTTTGGCGCCGTCTTCCCATGAAACGACGGAGGTCTCAATGGGCGGAACGGACTGCCGGAATCCGGCTACAATAGAGCATGGTCCGGCAAAGCCCCGGACCGGCGGTATTTTGCCCCTCCAGGCGGTTGAAATGCCGCGCCGCACCCTATAGACCGGCTGCGACCGAAGGGAATCTGCGGCTGCCGGTTTGTCCGCTGCTCCCCGTGTCGCCTGATGGGGCGTAGCCAAGCGGTAAGGCAGCGGATTTTGATTCCGCCATTCGGAGGTTCGATCCCTCCCGCCCCAGCCAGGTGGCCCTTCTATCCCTCGTATTGGTCCGGCCCCATCGCCCACGACGCCTGATCGTGGCCGTAGGCATAGTTGCGGTTGTTGACCACGGGGTTGCGATTGACCATCGGCCGCATGAACATCGGATGCGTCGCGCTGCGCACCTCGTGCTCGACCGTGAAGAGCGGCTTGCCGCTGTCGAGATCGACGATGTCGCAGAAACGATACTGGTACTGATTGTCCTCGCGCGAGACCAGGTCGCGCGCCAGCAGCTTGCGATAGGGACCGGAGAAATCGGTGATGTACATCTGCACATGGTGCCCGTCGTACTCAGGCTGCGGCCGATCGGTCTCGCGGAACATGAGATGCTGGTCGCGGCCGGTCTTCACGGCGGCCACCTTGCCGTCGCCGTTACGAAGGCTCGCGGGCATGCCCATGATGTCAGGATAGAAAGCGCAGATCGCCTGCGCCGACCCGGCCGGCACATCGAACTCGACATAGGGAATGCCGAGCGTGATGCGCCCGAAGCGCGCCGCGTCAGGTTCGTGGACGCGAATGCGGTTGCCCCACGGGCAGGTCGCCTCGACATAATCGTTGTGCTCGGCGTATTTGAAGGCCGTGCCTGCGAGCTTGCTTTTGACTGAAGCCAGCCGCGCCAGCAGTGCCTCGCGTCCCTCGATGACGAGCCCGGTATGGCCGCGCAGCACCTGCGGCTCGCCCTGAGGCAGATGAAACTGGCTCCGTCCGGCATTGATCCACATGTTGGTGTCGGAGACCATCAGATAGGGATCGCGCGTCAGCCCGAGGCCGGTGACGTAGAACAGCGTGGCGAGGCGCTGGTCCGGAACCGTGATGTTGACGTGCTCGAGATGGATGGCGTTGCCGAGATCTTCTGCGGATCGGTCGAATTGTTGCGGCATGGATGTGCGCTTCTCGCTGGAGGGACTGGCTCCATACTAGAGCAGAATTTCCGCCAGCCGAAACACCTAGGCAATCACATCTTGAGGGCGGGGCACTCTTGTGCGCTGCCACCTTGCCGGGGCAGGCATTCCCTGTAATCTGACCTGAAACAGATAAGGAATGAGGTCGATGGGGGGAGTTCTGCAAGGCGTGCGCGTCCTTGATTTCGGGCGCTATATCGCCGGGCCATATTGCGCGACATTGCTGGCCGAGTTCGGTGCCGAGGTCATCAGGGTCGAGAAGCGTGACGGCAGCGAGGATCGCTTCGTGGCGCCGGTCGGTGAAGGCGGCGAGGGTGCGCTGTTCCTCCAGGTCAATCGCAACAAGAAATGCATCACGCTCGATCCGATGAAGCCCGAAGGCCAGGAGGTGATGCGCCGGCTGGTGGCGACCGCCGATGTCGTCGTTGCCAATCTACCGCCGCAGACGCTCAACGCGATGAAGCTCGACTATGATTCACTCAAGGCGATCAAACCAGACATTATCCTGACGACCGCGACCGCATTCGGCGGGCCGGGACCCTGGTCCGATCGAGTCGGCTTCGACGGTGTCGGGCAGGTCATGTCCGGCGCGGTCTACATGACCGGCGCCGGCAATCCACCGTATCGTGCCGCGGTGAACTGGGTCGATTTCGGCACCGCGCTGCACTGCGCGTTCGGAACGCTCGCAGCCCTGATCGAGCGTGGCAAATCCGGGCGTGGGCAGATCGTCGAGGGTGCGCTGCTTGCGACCGCTCTGTCCTTCACCAATGCGACGCTGATCGAACAGGCCGTCATCAATGTGAACCGCGTTCCCACTGGCAATCTTGGACAGACAGCCGCGCCGGTGGATATCTACCGCACCAGGGACGGCTGGGTGCTATGCCAGGTCACGGGCCATCCGCTGTTCAAGCGCTGGGCCCGGCTGATGGGCGAAGAGGAAAAGTGGCTGAACGATCCGCGCTTTGCCGACGACATCAGCCGCGGCAACAACGGCCCAGTCATCAGCGAGCGAATGGCGCGCTGGTGCGCCGAGCGCACCACGCAGGAAGCCGTGGACACGCTCGGCAAGGCGATGATTCCAACAGGGCCCGTTCTGAGCCCGCAGCAGGCGCTCGATCATCCGCACATTCGCGCCGCCGGCTTTTTGCAGGAGGTCGACTATCCCGGTCTGCCGAAACAGGCGCCGGTGGCGCGCGCGGCCGTTCGGCTGTCGGAAACACCAGGCGAGATCGCATCGCGTCCACCGACGCTCGGCGAACACACTGATTCCGTGCTGACGGAACTCGGCTATGACAAGGCTGAAATCGCGGCGCTTCGGCAGAACGGCATCATTTAACGGCGGCATCATTTGGTCGCTGCGTCGAGACGAGAGTGGTAATCGACCGGCTCCTCTGCTAGACGACTGGCGGCTTTCCTCGCGCCTTTTGCGTTGGCCGGCGACATCTAATGTCGCACGAGGATTTCGGGGGAGGTGTGCGATCGCGCGCCTCGTCCCATATGCATGACCATTCGCAACCGAATCGACATGAGTTCGGCGGCGCGTGGCATTGACGACTGCTTGAGACGAGAAACGGATTCACGTGCGTCATTCCAAGAAATTGCGGCCGGCCAAGAAAGTGCTTGCCAAAAGTTCGCCCAAAAAGCGCTCGCCCGTGAAGAGTTCGACCAGCAGGCGCACGCCGAGCAAGAGCCCACCGAAGACGAGCAAAGGCGCGCAGCGCGCCACGATTTCGTCGTCGTCGCCGCTCGGGATGATGGCGCTGCATCTGCTGGCGCAGTGGAAGGAATCAGGCAAAGGCGGCCTCGTGTTCCTTGCTGAGAGCGAGAACAGGGCGGAGCGGCTCGGCAGCGTCATTCATGCGCTCGATCCGTCCTGCGAAGTCCTGGTATTCCCGCGGCTGAACACTTTGCCGTTCGACCAATTGGAGCCATCGCGCGAGATCGCGGGCCGTAGAGCCTCGGTATTGCGCCGCCTCGCAAAATCCAAACAGCCGATCTTCCTCGTCACGACGGCCGAAGCCGTGATGGAGCGCTTGCCGGCGCCGGCGAGCCTGTTGCGTCTCAATACCAGTTTGAAGGTTGGTGGCGCCTTCGCCGAGAGCGAGCTTCGCGCCCGTCTCGAAGAGCTGGGTTACGATCTCGACGACGAGCCGGATTATCCCGGCGGCGCGCTGTTTCACGGCCAGACTTTTGAAATCTTTCCCGCCGGCGCGCTGGGACCGTTCCGGGTGGAGCATTCGGCGCGCGCGATCAAGCGGATCGTGGCGTTCGATCCGCAAGAGCACGAGATCATCTTCGAGACCAGGGAGCTTCTCGTCGATCCCATGTCGGAGCGGCTGGCCATGTCAGGCGCGCGTGCCAAGCGCGCGACGTTGTTCGACTATTGCGGCAAGGCCAAATGGATTGCTGATGCCGGCGTCCCCGTGCATGCCAACGCCTGGCTTGATACGATCGAGGAGGCCGGCGGCCGCGCGGACAGGGAGCGTGAATATCTGGGACGCTCCGACTGGAAGCAGGCGACCCGCGGCATGAAGGTGCTGACGCGCACCTCGCCGTTCCAGCCGACACCGGAATTCTCCAAGCTGACCTCGGCGAGGAAAGCCCTGCGCGCCTTCGTCGATGACGTCAGGCACGACGGGGCGCGCTTCATTCTTGTCGCAGCGATCGAGGAAGATCTGCGCGCGATCGAGCGGATGAGCGGCGTGCGCGCGGAGCGCGTCGCGGACTGGGCGGAGGCCGAGGCCGCGCGCCAACGCGACGTGGCGCTGCTCGCGGATCTCGACGCCGGCTTTATCATTCCTGGCAAAAAGCCTGCTGTCGTCCTGACGGCGACCGACGTGCTCGGCAGCCGCGCGCATCATCCACAGCCGATGGCGCGAAGCTGGAGCGCGGCCTTCGATCATGCCGACGTGCCGGAGCAGGGCACGGTGGTCGTGCATCTCCAGCGCGGCATCGGCGTGCTCGATGGCCTGCAGACCGTGAACACCGGCGGTGGCGCCATGCGCGAGCTGGTCCGGCTGTCCTTCGCCGGCGACAACGCGGTGCTCGTGCCGCCGCCGGATCTGGCGCTGATGTGGCCCTACGCGACAGAGCAGGGTAAGCTCGCGCTCGACAAGGCGGATGGCAGCACGTGGTGGGCGCGCCGCGGCGAGGCCGAGCAGGAGATCCAGGCAGCAGGCAAGGTGCTCGCCAAGCACATCAGCCAGCGCAAGCGGCGCAAGGCGGCGAAGCTTGTCCCGCCGGGATCGGCCTATGAGAAATTCGTGGCGCGCTTTCCCTATTTCACGACGATCGATCAGGCCAAGGCTATCAACGACGTGCTGGATGATCTCGCCTCCGGCCATCCCATGGACCGCGTGGTCTGCGGCGATGTCGGCTTCGGCAAGACCGAGGTGGCGCTGCGCGCGGCCGCTGCCGTGGTGCTGTCAGGCAAGCAGGTGGCGATCGCGGTGCCGACGACCGTGCTCGCGCGGCAGCATGTCGCGACCTTCCGCAAGCGCTTTGCGCCCCTCGATATCGAGGTCGGCAGCCTGTCGCGCGCCACGTCAGCTGCGGAGACGCGGGAGACTAAGGAAGGCCTGCGCAGCGGCCGGATCAAGGTGGTGGTCGGCACGCAGGCGCTCACGTCCAAGGACGTTAAGTTTAGTGATCTCGCCCTCGTCATCATCGACGAGGAGCAGCATTTTGGCGCGGCCGAGAAGACAAAGCTGTCGGGGCTTGCCAAGAATGCACATACGCTCTGGATGAGCGCCACGCCGATCCCGCGCACGCTCGCTGCCGGCCTCGCCGGCTTCAGGGATCTCAGTGTCATTGCCTCGCCGCCGGTTCACCGGTTGCCGGTCGCAACCAAGATCGCGCCGCTGTCCGATGCCGCGATCGCCTCGGCCCTGCTGCGCGAGCAGCGGCGGCACGGGCAGAGCTTTCTGATCTGCCCGCGCATCCAGGACCTGGAGCCCATGCTGGCCCGCGTGCAGGCGGTGGCGCCCGATCTCAAGATCGTCTGCCTGCACGGCAAACTGCCGGCCGACGAGATCGACGAGCGCATGATGACCTTCGTCGAAGGCAAGGCCGACGTGCTGCTGGCCACCAACATCGTGGAGAGCGGTCTCGACATTCCGCGTGCCAACACGATCGTGGTGTGCTGGCCGGAGAATTTCGGTCTCGCCCAGCTGCACCAACTACGCGGACGTGTCGGCCGCGGCGGCATCCGCGCTTTCGCCTATCTCCTGACAGAGTCGGTCTCCGCGCAGTCCGAGAAGCGGCTCGCCGTGCTGGAAGAGTTCAGCCGGCCGGGCGCGGGTTTTGCCATCAGCGAACGCGACCTCGATCTCCGCGGCGCGGGCGACCTGTTCACGGAGCAGCAATCCGGCCACGTTCATGTCTTCGGGCCCATCCTCTACAGCCATCTCCTCAAGATGGCGTCGGAGAAAGTCGACGACGGCATGTCCGTGGTGTGGGTGCCCGATCTCAATCTGCCGGTCGCGGACATGCTCCCCGAAAGCTATGTGCAATCGGCGCCCGTGCGGCTGGAGCTCTATGCCCGCGCCGCGCGCTGCGCCAGCGAAGACGATCTCGACGATCTCGAGGAAGAGACCTCCCGCCGCTTCGGACCATTGCCGCAAGCCGCGGACGATTTCTTTGCCGCCGCGCGACTGAGGCTGGATTGCAAGCGCCGTGGCATCATCCGCCTCGATGTCGGCCAGAGCGCGGTGGCAGCAACCTTCCTGCCGGGCCGGTTGCGGAAATCCAAGGGCAAGTCGCTGCAACGCGATGGCGACCGCGTCGTCTATCACAGCCCGATGCGCGATGCTCCGTTCGAGCGGGTCGAGGAGCTGCTGGAGCTTCTCGACGAGTCGTGAGCTAGCTCAAAGCGAGCTGCCGCCGCAGATCACCAGCTGCTGTCCGGTGATTGCGCCGGCGTCTGTCGAGAGCAGGAACGCCACGGCCGCGGCGACTTCCGCCGGTTGAATGAAGCGGCCGATCGGCGGCAGCTTGGGCGCGACATTGACGCGCGACGGGTCCTTCAGCATCGGCGTTTCCGTTGCGGCGGGTGCGACGACATTCACCGTGATGCCGCGCGGCGCGAGCTCGCTCGCCCAGGACCGTGCCATTGCGACCAGTGCTGCCTTCGTCGCAGCATATTGCCCGCGGCCAGCCGCGCCCGATGCGGTGCGGCTGCCTAAGAAGATGATGCGTCCGCCCTGCGGCAGGCGCGGCGCCAGCGCGTTGGCGAGACGCTCGGCGACATCGACGTGCAGACGCCACATCGCGGCGCTGTCGTCGTGGTCGAGCGATCCGAGCGGACCGACTTTGAGCATGCCGGCCGCGTGAACCAGCGCGGTCGGCGCGAGGTCAGCCACGGCCGCAGCAATCGCATCGACGTCGGCGAGATCGAGCGACACATGCGCGAAGGCCGGATGGTCGAATGGGCCAGGCCGTCGGCTGATCCCGGTGACGCGCCAGCCATCGCGCAGCAGGCGCTCGACGATCGCAGCGCCAATCCCCGAACTGGCGCCCGTGACGAGTGCGTGCGGCCGCTTGTCCATCACTTTCGGTCCTGCACCTCAGCCCCGCTTCACCCATGCTTCGGTCACGCGGACATATTTGATCGCGCGGCGATGAAAGGTAAAGGCCATGTGGATCGCGCCGTCGGCGGTTTGCTTGACGGAGGGGTAGGATAGCTCGCGATTGGTCTGGTCGCGCGAATTGTTGGTCATGCAAAAGCCGTCGCCGATCTCAACGTTGCGCTTGGCCCAGCTCTTTCCGCCGTCAGTCGAGATCGCCAGCGTCATCGGCGCCCGGGGCGCGCCCCAGAACGCGGTGCGTCCATCAGCCTTGCTGCCGTCGCCGGCGAGCACGGGCGGAAGGTCATCCTCGATTTCGTCATAGAGCGAGAGCCGGCGCCCGGTCGCGTCCTTGGAGCTGGAATCGTTGAAGACCAGCGCGAGATGGCCGTTGTCGAGCCGCGTCAGCTGGATCGAGGAATTGTTGTTGGGGAGCATGGTCGCTTCAGGCGCCGACCAGGTCCGACCGTGATCGGTCGAGCGGCTCTGATAGATGTTGTCGGCCCAGCGGCTGCGATACATCGCGACCAGCGAGCCGTCGTTGAGGCGTGCGATGCTCATATGCACGCAGCCGCGGCTGTCGGGAACGTCGATGTCGCGCCAGCTCTTGCCTTCATCGGACGAGAGCTTCACCGCGCTGGTGTCCTCGTCGCCGTTCCATTTCTTGCCCGGTGTGCTGTGGCAATAAAACACGGGCAGCAGCCAGTCGCCATTGTCGAGCACGACGATCGGCTGGCGGATGAAGGTGCCGCGGCCGCGATGCTCGGGGAACAGTGTTTCGATCGGACCCCAGCTCCTGCCATGATCGCGCGAGAGGCGGCGGCGGATGATCGCGGTGTCCTGGTTGCCCGCCAGCTGCGCCGTCCACATCAGCCAGAGCGTGCCATCAGGGGCAGGGAACAGCACGGGGTTCTGTTCGGAGCGGCCGGAATCGTCCGACAGCTTTTCCGCAGCCGACCACTGCGTGGCGCCGCGCACGAGCCGCGAGAAATACACCGAGATGTCGGACATGCCCTCCTGGGTGCCGCCGAACCAGACGCAGGCGAGATCGCCATTGGCAAGCGGCATCAGATTGGCGGCGTGGTTCTGCACGCAAGGCGAGGGAATGAAGGCGTCGAGCCTATCGGAATCGCCGGCCGCCGGCCGAACGACGCCGTCGGCCGTGATCTCGAGTTCGGTGGTCGCGACCTCGGTACCGATGGTCATGTCGAAGTCCTCTGAACGAAAGCATCGGGTTGCGCGGCTTGCGGCGCGGCGGGCGCGCGGCCCATCACTATGCGCTCGATCGCCATCACCACCAGCGGCGTCACCGCGGCGATGTACATGTTGTCGATGCCGAAGGGGTTGCCAAGCATGTACCAGACCGTGGTCGAGACCGCCGCGCCGATCAGGCCGGCGGTGGCGCCGCGATTGCTGGCGAACAGCGGCAGATAGAAGCCCATCATCGCCACCATCGTGATCGACAGGCGCAGCGCACGCGTGAAGAACGACAGTTTCAGGATCTCCGGAATGAAGAACACGAACACCAGCGGCACGATCGCGATCACGATCGAGAACACGCGCGTCATCTTCAACTCGCGCTCCGGCGTCGGCTGCCAATAGGGCACGTAGAAGTCGCGCACCACCAGCGAGGCGATCGCGAGCGCCACGGTGCAGACGCTGACGAAGATCGAGGCGACCAGCGAGGTCGTCACGAAGGCGGAGGCCAGCGGCGGCATTTTTTCGAGAAACACCGGCAGCGCGTAGAGGCTGTTCATGTCGGGGTAGAGATATCTCGCGGAGACGCCGATCAGCGCGAGCAGGAAGCCGAGCGGCAGGCAGAACGCCGCGGCATAATAGGTCGCCTTGCGCGCCTCGTCGGCGCTCGGCGTCGAGGCGATCGCCTGCACGATGAACTGCGTCGAGAAGATCGCGCCGACGGTGCCGAAGGTCCAGGCGAAGATGGTCGTAAAGCCGATCTTGCCGTCCCAGCTGAAATAATAGGCCGGCAGCTTGGCCTGCATCGGCGCGATGCCGCCGGTCAGCGACATCGCGACCGCGAAGATGATGATCACGCCGACGACCTTGAAGGCACTGTGCAGGATCGTGACCCAGGCGACGCCCTTCAGCCCGCCGAACACGTAATAGAAGGTCGAGACGGCGGCGATGATGCACATCGCAATCGGCATGCTGACATGCAGCGAGGTGGCGATCGCAGCCGCGCCGCTGACGTAGTTGCCGACATTCACCAGCAGCAGCGCGTAGATCATGATCACCGACACCGTGAGCATCGTCGACTTGCCGTATTTCTGCGCGATCGCCGCCGAGATGGTGTATTCGCCTGAGTTGTAGAGCTTCTTCACCATCAACACGCCGAACAGCAGGAAGCCGATCGAGGCGCCGAGCACGGCCCATCCGGCGGCCATGCCTGACTGGAACGCTTCCTGCGCCGTCCCGACGGTCGATTTGGCGCCGACGAATTCGGACATCATCAGCACGCCGACGACAACAGCCGGCATCGCGCGCGACGCAGTCATGAACTGATCGCTGGTCCGGCTGCGCAGCTTCAGCGTGAGCCAGGAGGTGAAGGCGATATAGGCGACGATCATCGTGACAATGAGCGTGCTGTCGCCGTTGAGCAGGGCTTGCATCTCTGACGTTTCCTCTGGTGGCGTGGGACGCGGTGTTGTGAGCCCGCTTCTGCCCGACGCAGAATGTTCGGAATGCGAACAATTGTTGTTGAAATCCATTAAACCTGCCAAGGCCCGCTGCGTCAAGCGCGCACGCGAGCGCCCGCGGGGACGGCGTCCCGCGGGCCGGCATTGCTGCAGCCAGTTCAGAGGGTTGCGGGGGAGGAACGTCCGGCGTCGCGGTGTTGCTATCTCAGTTCGCCGACAGCGCCGTCTTGGCGACTTCGGCCATCCAGCTCGATGCCACCGGAAGAATCGCGTCGTTGAAATCGTAGCGCGGGCCGTGCAGCTCGGCGCCGTCGCGCAAGGGTCCGTTGCCGATCCACACGAACGCTCCGGGGCGCTTCTGCAGATAGAACGCAAAATCCTCGCCGGCCATGCTCGGCGCGAGATCGCGTCGCACCGGAGCTTGCACCTTGTCCGCGGCCATGCGCGCGAGGCCGGCTTCATCGGGCGAGTTCGCGGTGACGCCGACGCCCATGACGATGTCAGGGGTGACCTTGACGTCGAAGCTCGTGGCGATGCCGGCGCAGATCTCGCCCATCCGCGCGAGGATGATGTCCTTCACGTGATTGCGGTGATGCCGCAGCGTGCCGCGGATCACGACCTTGCCTGCGATTTGATTGGCGGCAGTGCCGCCCTCGATTGCCGACAGCGACAACACGGCCGTGTCGAGTGGATCGACACTGCGCGACACGATCGACTGCATCGCCACGATCAGATGGCCGGCCGCCATCACGGGATCGCGGGTCAGATGCGGCATGCCGGCGTGGCCCGCATGGCCCTCGATGGTGATGGTGACGCGTCCGCCGGAGGCCATGACCGCGCCGTCATGGACCGCGATGGTGCCGGCTTCGAGGCCCGGCCAGTTGTGGAAGCCGAACACCCGATCCATCGGGAAGCGCTCGAACAGCCCGGCCGCGACCATCGCGCGTGAGCCGCCAAAACCTTCCTCGGCCGGCTGGAAGATGAAGTCGACGGTGCCGCTCCAGCTGGTATCCGCCGCCAGCAGCGCTGCCGCACCGAGCAGCGAGGCGGTGTGCCCGTCATGCCCGCAGGCATGCATCACGCCGGGAGTCTTCGAGGCGTAGGCAAGCCCGGTATCCTCGGTGATCGGCAGCGCATCCATGTCGGCGCGCAGGCCGACGCGTCCCTCGGCCGCCCCGCGTGTCAGCGTCGCAACCACGCCGTGGCCGCCGATGCCAGCCTCGAAGGGAATGCCGAGCTCGGTGAGCCGCTCCTGCACGAAGGCGGCGGTCGCCTTTTCCTGCAGCGACAGTTCCGGGTGGGCATGCAGATGCCGGCGCCACGAGGTCAGTTTCTTGTGCAGTTCGGGGGGCAAGGCGGGGACTTTCGAATGGTGACAGCTGACGCCACTCTAGCTGATTATCCGCGCCTCGCATCAAGCCCCTTGGAATGGCTTGCGTGCAACAACGCTGTTCGGTGATTGCCGGTACAGACCGACCGCGCCGCGCACTCCACTTCACCTCTCCCGCTTGCGGGAGAGGGCTCGATCGTCATCGGGGATCCCACTGCGGAGACACCCTCTCCCCAACCCTCTCCCGCAAGCGGGCGAGGGGGCGCACCTCACCGCATCGTCGCCAGCTGCAGCGCCAGCGCACAGGCACGATCGTATTCGTCGAGGTTGATCCACTCGTCGATCGTGTGCGCTTCGTTCTGTCCCGCACCAAACGTCACAGTTGGGATGCCGTGACGGACCATCCAGTTGGCGTCCAGGCCGCCATTGGCGGTGCGGACGTTCGGCGTGCCGCCGACCGCGGACACGGCCTCGACCGCGCGTTTGATGACGGGCTGGCTGTCTTTCATGCGGAACGGGAAATAGTCGGTCTCGGCCTTGAACTTGACCTTGCCGGCCTTGCCTTGAACGTTGGTCACCTTCTTGGCGGCCTTCTCGAACGCGGCCTTGTACGCTTTCGTGATCTCCTTGAAGAACTTGCCGTCATGGCTGCGGCTTTCGCCGCGCACATGCACGTAGTCGGTGACGACGTTGGTGGCATCGCCCGCGGGGCGGCCTTCGCCGCCGGTGACGGGGCCGACATTGCTGGTGCCCATCCGCGCGCTCGCGCCCTTGCCCTTGACGACCTTGCCGAACCAGCCACCGGCCTTCACGTCGGCCAGCGCCAGCGCCATGATCATGGTCGAGGAGATGCCGCGCTCCGGCGCGACGCCGGCATGCGAGGCGCGGCCCATGATCTCGACGGTCCAGCGGTCGGCGCCCACAGCGCCGATGATGACGTTGGAGGCCGAGCCGCCGTCATAGTTGAACGCCATCACCGGAGATCCCAGCTCGTCCAGCTTGACGTGCCGCGCGCCATAAAGCCCGCTCTCCTCGCGCACGCAGAACAGCAGCGTGATCGGCGGATGGTCGAGCTTCTGCTTTTCGAGTTCGGCGGCCAGCGTCACCAGCACGCCGCAGCCGCATCTGTTGTCGCCGCCGAGCGCGGTCTTGGCCTCGTTGGTGATCTTGCGGCCGGATTTCTTCGGCTTGGCACCGGCGCAGAGCGGCACAGTGTCCATATGAGTCATGAACATGATGCGCGGCTGGTTGTGCAGCGCGCCGCGGCCGGGCAGGTCGACGATGAGATTGCCTGTTTCGGTCGGCACGGGAATGCGGGTGTTGGCGTCGTCGAGCCGGATCGCCTTGGCAGGCACGCCGCTCTCCTTCAGCGCGGCGGTGAGCTCACGCCCGATCGCCGCCTCCTGTCCGGTGACGCCTTCCACGGCGAGGAAGCGCATGAGGCGGTCGGTGGCGGCTTTGGTGTCGACGGGCATGATTGATTTCCTTGGATGCGAACGCCCCATCCTACGAACGCTGTGAGGTGTAAGTCAAAAAGATCATCACGCCGACGAGCAGCATCGCCGCCATGAACAGCAGCACCGCCGGCAATCCTGCGAAGGCCGCGACCGCGCCTGACATCGACTGCATCAGGGCGGTGCCGAGGAAGAAGGCAAGATTCACTGCCGCCAGCGCCTTGCCCGCGACTTGCGCGTCCACCAGTTGCCGGCACATGCCGAACAGCAATGGTTGCGCGGAGGTCGCAAGCCCGATCAGCACGAACAGCACGAGATCATATTGCGGCGGCATGACTGGTACGCCGAACAGCCATGCAACCGCAAAATGCGGTGCGCCGAGCGCCATCAACACGACCAGCAGCGCCGCGATCGTGTGCGTGCCGGCGACAAGCTCGCGGCGACGGCCGAACCTGCGGTCGATCATGCCGATGCACAGCGGACCTGCGATCATCGCCAGCGTATAGGCGCCGAGCTGGTTGCCGGCCTCGACGCGCGTCAGGCCTTTGACGTCCATCAGCCATGGACCGCCCCACAATCCGCGCAGCACCAATGATGTCGCCAGTGACACCAGCGCCAGCGCGATCAGCCCGCGCAGCGGGCGAGACAGGCCGAGCCTGAGCACCTCGATCATCTGCGACAGCGGCGAGGCATCGTCCTTGTGTTCGGCCTCTTGGTTCGGCACCAACGCGAACACGGCGAGCGCCACCACGAGGCCGCCGGCTGCTGCGATCCAGAACCCGGCGCGCCAGCCATACTGATCGACGACGAAGGCGAGCGGGCTCGACGACAGCAGCATGCCGATATTGCCGATCGACAGGATCGCGCCCGACCACAGCCCGAACTTCGCCGCCGACAATTGCTTGGCCGCGAGCGTCATCGGGCACATCAGCATACCCGATGTGGCGATACCCAGCAGCAATTGCCCGAACGCAAAACTCTCAGGCCCCGTCGCAAAGCCCGACGCGACCGCGCCGACCACGGTTCCCGCGAGCAGGCTCAGCGACACCGGCCGCACGCCAAAACGGTCCATCGCGGCGCCGACCGGGATCTGCGAGGCGGCGAAGGCAAAATGATAGACCGAGGTGAGGCTCGCCAGCGCCTGCGGCTGCACGTGGAAATCCGCCGCCATCAAATCGAGGCTGAGCGCCGGAATGGTGCGCAGCAAGGTCGACAGCATGTGCCCGCAGGCCAGCGCCACCAGCGCAAAGATCAGCGCGCGGGTGCCATGTCCCGCTTCATCATTGGCAACCGCACTCATCAGCGTCCCGTCCCGGCAAGGGCGTTAGCAAGGGTTTTCGCCGGGTTACAGGATTGCGGGAGGCGTGCCAATGGCGGGAGAGGGCGGCTTATCGCATGGCCCGCCAGCTATCGTGGCACAGCGCCGCTGTCTTGTCGGTCTTGGTCGGATCTTGGCCGCGTCTCGGCTTCACCTCGCCCTGGCAGTCACTTGCAGGCGCGCGCACGGCAGTGATAGTTTTCGCGCAGCGCCGATTTGAACTCAGCTTGCGGGCGCTTCTCCAAATGCAGCTAAAGCGAACTGCGACTTCTGCATCGTCCCGCAACAAGAGCGTCGTCGGCCGTCCCGCATGGGGAGGGCGAGATGAAATTTGCTGCAATCGCGGACATTCACGGAAACTGCCCGGCGCTCGAGGCCGTGCTGGCGGATATCACTGAGCTCGGCATCACGGAGATCGTGAACCTCGGCGATCACGTCAGCGGCCCGCTCGAGGCTATCAGAACCGCGGACCTGCTGATCGAGCGTGGCTTTCCATCGGTGATGGGTGACCAGGATCGCATTCTCGTCGAGCTCTGGCGCGGTGGCAAATCGGGGCGAAGCGACTTCCGACAATTGGAGCCCAGGCATTTCGAGTGGATGGCAAGCATGCCGCCGACGCTCATCTATCGTGAGGATGTGTTTCTTTGCCATGCGGCGCCGAACGATGATGCTGCGTTCTGGCTCGATCACGTTACCGCCGATGGCAGCGTACACGCCAGCTCCATCGACATGATCGAAGCCGAGGCAGAAGGTGTCGACGCCGAACTCATCCTCTGCGGACACACGCATATCCCACGCGTGATCCGCCTGAGGGACGGACGCATGATCGTCAATCCCGGCAGCGTTGGATTGCCCGGCTACGACGGGCGAACGCCTGTGCCCTACGTGGTTGAGGTAGGCACGCCCCACGCCTGCTACGCCATCCTGGAGCGTACCCGCGCAGGCTGGTCGACGACGATGCGCTACGTGCCCTATGACAGTACAGCGATGGCTGAGTTAGCCCGTGACAAGGGCATGCTGTCTTGGGCGAGTGCGATTGCGACCGGTTGGGTGCCTCCGCAATGTGTCCCATGAGTTAGGTTCAAAAACACCGCAGTCGAGCGCGACCCAATGTGTTTCGGGTCGCTGGTCTCGATCCGTGCGGGGTCCGGGATTTTCGTCGTTCCCCGGAACCCGTCGGCTTGTCCTGCCTCCTCAATGCATGCATGCGTTGATATCAATGACGCTCTTCGAGACAATCGCGCCGGTCATGTTGTTGCGACACACATTGTAGAGCCCGGTCGGAGACACGCACTCTTTGCTGCAAGAGACGATACTTGTCGCGCCCGGAATCTTGTAGCCGACGGGTTTGCGCGGCGGGTCTTGCGGCTGTACCGGCTTGTCATCGTGGTCAAACCTGTGCGGCACGAACGCCATCGAGTTTTGTGCCATGGCCGAAGTGACGGTGAGGATGCTCAGAGCTGCGACAACGGGAATGATGAAGCGATTCATTGGAAATTCCTTGTCGTTGGGTTCAGAAAATTTGTCGCTATGATCGACGGATGCATTGTCCGCATGATCGACGATGCATTGTCCGCAAGTCGAAGCGGCTTGACCGTGATCTCGCTCACGTTGCGCGGAAGCAACGCGACTACCAGCTGCTTCGGTGAAGCTCATTCTCCGGCCGCTCGGCGGCCCATGTCCAATGCTTGGGGTTGTCGCCGCAAGGCCGCATTCAACCCCAAGGGCGAGCTGAGCATCGCGCCGGACCACAACCCGAAGCGCGCCGCCGACAATTGCTTAGCCGGCAGCGTCATCGGACACATCCGCATGCCTGATGCGGTGATGCCCAACAGCAATTGCCCGGGGCCTGCCAATTGCTCAAATGCAGGGCGGATCACAGATGGCGGCAGATTCGGCAGCGCACTTTGCAGAGCTTATTTCGAACGGCTCGCTGTGGATAACAGTTCGTGCTCATACAAAGCAATTTGACTTGCTTGCAACTTTCGATTGGGCTGACGCCTTTAGGCTCGGGGGGGCTGCTATGTTTTATCGTTGCTTGTTGCTTGTGTTCGTCTCAATTGTCTGCGGCTGTACCTCGCCTGCTTCGTTCATCCAGGATGAGTCAGAGGCTCTCGCCGGGATATCCACTCAGTATGCGTCGTTTGAGCAATTCAAGGCGAGTATCAAAAGCAATGCCAACTACGCCAGGCTAGCCTACGCGAGCATGTCGAAGGACGGCTATCAGTCGAGGCTGGGAAGAGCGCAGCAAAATGCCGATGTCTGCTTGAAGTACTCCTTGGTGGAGTCGGTCCAGCAAGCAGATATCAAGAGGCGTTTTGCGGCTTTGAAAAAGTTGTTGGACTCCGCGGCTCAACTCCTTTGCTCAACTCGCGGTGCGAAGACGGAGAAAGAGGGAGGGGCTTGCCCGAACGACAATGGTAAGACCCCAGAGCAAAAAGCGTCTGAGTTCTTCGCCACCTTCGCGGCGGTTGCTGCCATGACGCCTGCACAGGTGCAGGCTGCCGCGCTAAATTCGGTCGTGCAAGCAGGAATAACAGCCTACCAACTCGCCCATGATCAATCTCAATACCGTATCGCTCTTGCCTATCTGGCGGATCGCACGACACAGAAAAAATTCAAGTATGCAGTTGATCGGCTGGAAAGCGATTTGCTCAATGCCGACGATGATCTTGGTAAGAACATGCGGACATGGACGACTTGCCGGCGTGCAAGGCTCGATCTCGCCGTCAGCAACATGAAATGGTCTGATGGATCAAGTCAGCTCGTGTTTTCTAATGAAGCAGTCGACTTTCAGAAAGATCTTGATCTCGTGCAGGGGCATTACAACAATTACATGAAGTCGTTCATCCCGGACACCCGGAAGTCTCTTGATAAACTCGAGGCTGCGTTCCAGAAGCTTCCGAGTGCCGAACTGAACCCGAGCGTGTTGGATGATGTGATAAAGGACCTCGGGAGCGTGAAGGACAATATTGATAAGCTCAACGCTGCAAATGCAAAGGCGATGGTCTCTCCGAAAATGCGCAGCGCCGCGGCAAAGGGGGTGGATATGGTTGCATCGGTTGAACAGCCGGAATAGCGTTGGTCAAAGATCGGATTGCTGACCTCCAGCCTAGAGTGGAGGAGCTGAGGTAAGCGCTGCCCCCTTGGAATGCTTCCGTCCGACCAGCACGTGCGCGCCGTCGGCTTCGACCCATTCGTCTTGCAATTCGCCCTCGGTGACCGAGAAGATCTGCCCCGCTCGATAGGTGACGGGCTCGTCGGTTTGTCTGACGACGAACGTGCCTGAGATCACCAGCCCGCGGATTTCGAAATGATGGCGGTGCCGCCCCTTGCCCGGGCGGGGATCGAGCTTTTGATACTCGATCTCCTGAAAGCCATCGTCTCTGAGCTGCTGTTCTAACTCGCGTTCGTTCATGCACCCCTCCGGTCCCGCAAATTAACCCAGCGGCGCCTGAGCAAGCGCCTCGTCCTTCGAGACGCGCGTTCCGCGCTCCTCAGGATGAGGCTAAGCGACATTTCACCCAATAGGAATTGTCGCCGCTCACTCAAACCTCATCCTGAGGAGCCCGCCAAAGCGGGCGTCTCGAAGGATGGCCGCGAGGGTCATCTACTGCTTCGTCGCCGCCAGGAGTGCCGTCGGGTAGACCGGCTTGCTGAAGAACTGCGCGCCGGGCGGCAGCGGCCGGGGCAGCGGACGACCCGAGATCACGATGATCCGCATGTCGGCGTTCTGCTGCCGGGCGTAATGTGCGAGATCCACGCCGTCCATCTTCCCGACCAGGTTGATGTCGGTGACCATCAAGGACGGGTGTTTCATCTTGAGCGCCAGAGCGGCGGTCTCGCCGTCCTCGCACTGCAGCACCTCGAAGTTCCGATCTTCGAGCATCATCGCGAGCATCTCGCGTTGAATGTCATCATCTTCGACGACGATCGCAGTCGGCCTGATCGGCTTTGATTGGCCCATGATGCACCTCACTTCCTATCATTTGTTAAGTGCGGAGGGGGCGATTCTGTTCCCGGTAGAGTGTATTGGGTTGCGCTCTCGCAGGAGTTGCGAATTGTGCCTGATCCTGCAGGCAGTTGACCGAGCAAATTCTCCGCGTCGACCAAAACGGAGCGAATGAACTTTCGCTCGTCGATCGCTTCGCTGCTGAAGTATCCGTGCTTACGCGCATTCGTGTTTCCAAATGGCGCTCCGGATCCCCATGCTCCGCCGTGCATGCGGCAGCGCGTCTTGCCGCGCAGCGCGGGCGCGCGGCACGATTCACCATTGCGTGATTGCGCTCCGCAGCGCGGGCTGGCCCGCATCGCTCCGGTGTTGCGGACGTGGCTCATGCGGTGACGGCGTCCGCCATCGTCGGCTGCGCCGCGATCAGGCTCGCATGCTGGGTGAAATGGCCGACGACGGCCTTGCCGCCATCCTGCACCGACAAATTCTGTACCGTGATCGCACAGGCGCCATTGCTGCGATGGCGGTTCAGGGCTTCCATCTGGCTAGCGAAGGTGCGCGACAGCCGGGTCAGGGCACGCGTCAGGCTCTCCTGCTGCGTCACGTCGTCGGTGCAGGCGAGGCGGCAGGCGCAGCGCATCGAGGCGAGGTGAATGCTCACCATCTGCGCCGCCAGCATGGCCTCGAGCGAATCCCTTGGCGCAATGCTCTTCAGCATCGAGACCATGAAGGAGAGATTGCCCTGGTCCGGCCTCAGCGCAACCACGCTGGCCTTCACAAGCTGGCTCAAGAGGCCGTGCAGCGCGTCGCGGTCGACGGCGCCGAGCGCTTCGGCCAGCAGTCGTTCGCCGGCTTTCGTATCGGGATGGTCGATCACGATGCGCCTGCGGCGGAGTTTGACCTTCGGGCTTGCGATGATCGCGGCGCGATCGCCGGATGCGGTGGGCATCGTTTCGGGACTGGTCTGGGATATCGTCATGCGAATTGTCCTTTGCACGCGCAGGCGCGACGGCTCGCGGCGAGCAAAGCCGGTCGCGCGCCTGTGATGCGGCGGTTGAGATTTTTGGGATGTCGAGGTGTGCTCGCGCAGCCGGACCGAGACGCCCATGGTGTGGCGTCGACACGGGCCGAAATCGCGATGATGCCATCATGCACCTGTTTTGCCCGACGGGTCAAACGGAATTTCGGACATTCCGTAGTGGTATTGGCGCAAGGCCTTGATCCGGCTGGCGCCGGCTACTGTGCATGGGGTTGTTTTCGAAGGTTCTGTCTGGCGTGGCGGTGACCGACGACGAGAAACCGGTGTGAGCTAGCCCGCGGAACGCTCGCGCGCGGCGACACGGATGGCGCGCGCCTTCGCCCCCTTCGTGCGCGCTGCGATCATGCTGCGCGCCTTGCCATGACCGTTCTTGTGGAGCAGGGCCACGAGGCGTTTGCGGGCGCGGTTTGCTGCGAGCCGTGTGGCCAGCTGTTCAGCCTTGCGGATGATGGAGGCGGTCGACGGCGTGAGGTTCGCAGGCACCCAGGCGACGTCCCTGGTCTTGGAGAGGCTGCCGATGCCTTCGCACGGCGCTTCGCGCGGCAGGTCGATCCGGATCGCGAGCGCTTCCGAACGCTCGATCCAGTCTTCCGCCTTAGTGCCCGTGATGATGCGGACATAGTCGCGCGTCTCGCGCGGCAGGTCGCTTTCCCTGGCAAGCCATTTCTGGATACGACCGGGCCCCGCGTTATAGGCGGCTGCGGCGAGGCCGAGATTGCCGAAATCATCGCGAAGCTTGCGGAGGAACCTTGCCGACGCGGGGAGAGCCTTGATGGGATCGAAGGGATCATCGAGCCCGACTTCAGCGGCCGTCTCCGGCATGAATTGCGCAACACCTTGCGCGCCGGCCTGGCTGACCTCGTTGGACTTGAAGCGGCTCTCTTGCCAGAGCAGGCGGGCGAAGAACGGCACGGGAATGCCGCTCTCTTCGGCGGCTTCCTTCAGGGCACGGCAGAATTGTTCGGTCGGTGAAGGCGGAGTCTCTGCGGCAGTTTCGACCGCAGGCGGCGGCTCGATCGTCCCCTCGTAGGACGCGCGTGCATTCGCAAGCTCGATGGCCTGCACGCTTGCAAGGAACGATTCAACGAGCGGAACGAACGAGGGCGCGCGATCGGTCTTGGGCGCTGCGTTGTCGAAATATGAGGTTTGCCAGGTCGGCGGTGAGCTGACGTCGCACATCAAAATCAGGAACGCAGCGCAAGCCGCGACGAGAAATCGCATCTCGGTAGGAGTCCTCGAACTGTGGGGAACGACCAGCGGTGCGCCGGTGACAAGGACTTCTTAACCGTAATTGCGGCGAAGCTGCGATTCCGCGATATGGCAGGTGTTAGTACGGTGTTCCCGCCGCAGGAACGCGACTCCAGTCCCGCGGTTCTACGGGAACAGCAAGGACGTCAGACCAGCAAACGGTATTGGAGAGGCTCGCGGCGCTTTACGCCTTGGGAAAATCCTCGCGCATCGCGATCTCGGCGGCATCGCCGGGCGACAGCACGGCCTGGTCGAAGGCTGCTTGCGGCTTCGTCATGATGTCGTAGAGCGAGATGCCTTTGACGGGCTTGCCCATGAGTTCGCGGACGCAGTCGGCCAGCGTGCCGTTGTAGACGAGATAGGGCGGACCGCGGTCCTTCTGCCGCTCGCCTTTCAGCGACGGCCATTTCTTCAACTCGGCCGGCGCGTCATACGCGATCGGTGATCCCTCTTTGAACATGCGCGTGGCCCCGGGCGGCTTGGACGATCAGGAACCCTAGAGCCGCCAGGTAAACACGCGTTAAAGAATGGTTCAAATCATCAGGCGATGAACGCGAGCAGGGTGCCGTTGGCCTTGGCCGGCGGCACGACGATCGCGGCTCCGCTCCGGACAGCTGCCGAACCCAGGGCCTTTTCCGTCGCGGCCAGATCACCGCTGACGAGCACCAGCGCTGCGCCACCGCGCTCGGAGAGGCCCGCGAGCGGGACACCGGGATAGCGCTTGCCGAGCTGGTCCAGCGTCAAATAGACGAAGTCAGCGCGGTCGCCGCCTGATGTCACCGTTACCTCGCCATCGGTTGCTACGTTCGGTTCGCGATCGATCAGCCGCGCCAGATGCGCGGCTTCCTGGGCAGGCTCTGGCGTTGCGATCAGGATTTCGCTGATCCGCTTCGCCGCATTGGCGTGCCGCATCAGCTCGGGGATCCACACCGTCTCGCGGGTCTTGTGCTGGCAGGCGAAGATGCGCACGCCGCCGGGCGCTTCCGCGGTCGGCCACATGAAGGTGCGGAATTTGGCGGCGGACACGGTGCCATCAGGCAGCGTGACCGGCCGTTCGAAATCGGTGGGGCCAATCGGCGTGAAGCCGCGCGCGCGGATTTCCTCGGCGCCTTCAGTGGAATCGATCGCGGTGAAAGCGATGCGCTCGATGCCTTCGCCGTGCCGCTCGACAAAGGCGCGCGCCGGCGCGTTGTGCTCGGTCGGCACCAGCACGCCGAGCAGCTCCATATAATCAGGATCGAACATGATGGTGTAGTTGCCGGTGCCCATATGCGCGCTGTGGGTGCCGCGCGGCGACAGGGTGAAGCCGAGCTTTCGGTAGTTTTCTGCCGCGCTGTCGAGGTCTTTCACCATGACCACGGCGTGGTCGATACCAATGACGTTCTTGAGGGCCACTGTGATTTCCCCGACAAAGATTGCAACTGACATGAGACCGCAAGCGGCCGCCCGCCCTGTCTACGCCGGATGGACGCGCAAGTCATTTTCAAATCGGCCGGAGATCAGGAATTTCATTCCGCGAAAGGCGGCATGGACGCGTGCTGGCGTCAGCGATCCTGGTCGCTGATATAGGCGGCGAGGATGGCGCGCTCTTCGCTGGTCATCTCGGTGATGTTGCCCGGCGGCATCGCGGTCGACCACGCAGCCACGCGGCCGATCAGGCGGATGTTGCGGTGGATATGCTCGGGCGCGTCGAGCAGGATGCCCTTCGGCGCGGTCACGATGCCGGCCCAGACCGGCTCCGCCGCATGGCACATGCTGCAGCGGGACATCACGATCTCCTCGACATTGGCGACCGTGGGCTGCGCCGACAGCGCGCCCGTCTTCATCTCGCGCGGGCCGGCCGCGGAGAGGAAGAGGATTGCGATCGCGCCCGCTGCGGCGACGCCCCACACCCACCACGGCGATTTGCGCCCGGCATGACCCTCGTTGAAGAAGTGACGGATCACCGGTCCCAGCGCCAGCACGATCGCGACGATGATCCAGTTGAAGCGGGTGGCGTAGAGCAGGGGATAGTGGTTGCTGATCATCAACACGACGACCGGCAAGGTCAGATAGTTGTTGTGGACCGAACGCTCCTTGCTGGTCTTGCCGAGTTTTGGGTCGGGCGCCTGGCCCGCGATCAGCGCCGCGACAATCTTCTTCTGGTTCTGGATGATCACCGCGAAGACATTGGCAACCATGATGGTGCCGATCAGCGCGCCGATCTGGTTGAAGGCACCGCGCCCGCTCAGCACGTGGGTAAAGGCGTAGGTCAGCGCGACCAGGAACAGATAGCCGCCGATGGCAAAGGGCAGTTCGCGTTGTGCCAGCCCGGTGCGACAGGCTGCCTCATAGAGCAGCCAGGCCAGCGCAAGGCTGCCGAAGCTGAACAGCCCGGCCTGGAATGGTGTGAGGTCGAGGATCGACTTGTCGACCAGGAACAAATCGGCGTCGAGATAATACACCACCACCATCAAGGCGAAGCCCGACAGCCAGGTGGTGTAGGCCTCCCATTTGAACCAGGTCAGCTCGTCAGGCATTTGGGCGGGTGCCACCAGATATTTCATGATCCGGTAGAAGCCGCCGCCATGGACCTGCCACGCCTCGCCCAGCACGCCATCAGGCAGATTGCTCCTGGGCCTGAGGCTGAGGTCGAGCGCGATGAAATAGAAGGAGCTGCCGATCCAGGCGACCGCCGCCACCACATGCAGCCAGCGCAGCAGCAGGCTCGCCCATTCCGATATGATCGATCCCCACATGATCACCCCATCAATTGCGACATGGACGCCGCAGCTTTGATGACCGCAACCTGCGGCCGTGCCCTCACAATGTGTTGCACCGATCGGCGCCATTTTCCAGTACGATGGGTCTTACCTTTTGCACATCGTGCGGGCATGAGCTGACGTGGGATTTGGCAAATAAAGTCCGGGAGGAAGGCGACGTGATATCTCGTGTTTCATGCATGATGGTGTCCGCATGGCTGTTGGCGGTCTGCGCCGGCGTGCAGGCTGAACCCGTGCTGCAAGGCAAGGATGCCTATGGCAGCTGGCAGGCCGACAAGCCGGGTGTGGTCAGGTTGATCCGCCCGCAGGATCTGGCCAAGCCCGGCGCCTCGCCCTCGGTCTCCAACCCCACGCGCGTGGCAGCGCGCGGTGACGCCAAGCCGATCGTGCCGGAGGGATTCAAGATCGAACTTTTGGCAGACGGCTTGTCGGACGCACGGGTGCTGCGCGTTGCGCCGAACGGCGACATCTTCGTTGCGGAGACCGGACCCGGGCGCATTCGCGTGCTGCGTCTCGGGGAGGGTGGCAAGGTCGCGGCCAACGAGGTCTTTTCCAGCGGGCTCACCCGTCCGTTCGGCATCGCTTTCTTTCCGAATGGCGACAATCCGCAATGGGTCTATGTTGCCAATATCGGGAGCGTCGTCCGCTTTCCCTATCACGCCGGCGACCTGAAGGCGTCGGGCAAGGCCGACGCAGTGGTGACGAATCTGGCGCAGGGATCGGGCCATTCCACCCGCGACGTCGTGTTCACGCCCGATGGCAAACGCATGCTGGTGTCGGTCGGCTCTGCCAGCAATGTCGCTGAAGGCATGGGAAGCCCGCCCGGCGGGCTCGAGACCTGGTCGCGCACGCAGGCGCTTGGTGCGTCCTGGGGCTATGAAGCCGAGCGTGCGGCAGTGTTGTCGTTCACTCCTGAAGGCAAGGATCGCAAGCTCTACGCGACCGGCATCCGCAACTGCGTCGGCCTTGCGATCCAGCCGCAGACTGGCTTGCCCTGGTGCTCGACCAACGAGCGCGACGGCCTCGGCGACGATCTCGTGCCCGACTACGTGACCAGCGTGAAGGAGGGGGCGTTCTACGGTTGGCCATGGTTTTACATCGGCAATAATGAAGACCCGCGCCACGCCGGCGCGCGGCCGGATCTCAGGGACAAGGTGACGGTGCCCGATGTGCTGGTGCAGCCGCATTCGGCTTCGCTCGGTATGACCTTCTATCAGGGCACGCAGTTTCCATCCGAATACCAGGGCGATGCTTTTGCCGCTGAGCACGGCTCCTGGAACCGCTTGAAGCGCACCGGTTACAAGGTGATCCGCATCCGGATGAAGGATGGCAAGCCGACCGGCGAGTACGAGGATTTTGCCACGGGGTTCGTCGTGAATGACAGCCAGGTGTGGGGTCGGCCCGTCGGCATCGCCGTGGCCAAGGATGGCGCGCTGCTGATGTCGGAGGATACGGGCGGCACGATCTGGCGGGTGACGCATTAGGCTAGCGCGGCAGTGGCGGTGCACCCTCTCCCCTTGTGGGAGAGGGTGGCTTCGCGCCACCTTCTCCCGCAAGGGGAGAAGGGAAGAGGCACTGAGTTCGCCTCGTCTACCCCCGTCTCACGCTCGCTCCGCCATCCACCGGCAATGTTACGCCCGTGATGAAATTCGCTTCATCTGACGCCAGGAACAGCGCGGCGTTCGCGACGTCCCAACCGGTGCCCATCTTCTTGCGAAGCGGCACCTTGCTGTCGCGTTCGGCTTCGACTTCGGCGCGGGTTTTGGACCATTCGCGGGCGCGGGTGTCGACGGCCATCGGCGTGTTCATCAGGCCGGGCAGGATGACGTTGGCGCGGATGCCGTATTCGGCGTTCTGGTAGGCGAGCTGCTCGGTGAACGCGATCATCGCTGACTTCGTCGCTTTGTAAGCGACGTATGGATAAGTGGTGATCGCCGCCATCGAGGAGATGTTGATGATGGCGCCGCTCTTTTGCGCGCGCATGATCGGGATCACTTCCTTGGCGGCGAGAATGCAGCTCTTCAGATTGATGGCGACGACGCGGTCGAAGGCTTCCTCGGTGATCGCGAGCAGCTCGGCATCGCCGCCGGAGAGGCTGACGCCGACATTGTTGTGCAGCACGTCGATGCGGCCCCAGCGCGACTTGGCATCTGCCACCATCGCCTTGATGTCCGCGGATTTGGTCACGTCGGCCTTGAAGGCTGCAGCCGAGCCGTGCGCCGCCGTGATCAGGTCGACGGTCTCCTGCGCCGATTCCAGATGATGGTCGACGCACAGCACCTTCGCGCCCTCGCGCGCGAAGGTGAGCGCGGTGGCACGGCCGTTGCCCATGCCTTCGCCAGGGCTCTGCCCGGCGCCGACGACGATCGCAACCTTGTCCTTCAAGCGCATGTCAGTTCACTCCCGGGATCGGGTACTGCTGGAGTACCTCTTTGTAATACGGCTCATTGTCGATCTTCATGGTCGCGAGCACGCGCACGACGCCGCAATAGAAGGCGATGGTGAGGACGAGATCTGTCATGTGCTCGTCGGACAAGTGGAGCTTGATCTCCGCAAATGTCGCGTCTGACATTGCAAGCTCGCGGACCATCTCGCGGGCGCCTTTCAGGATCGCCTTGGCCAGCGGCTCGAGCTTCGATGGCTTGCCTTCCGTCTCGGCCATCAGGCCGGTGATGTCCTCGTCGGTGACGCCAAACTCCTTGCCGATCTTCACGTGATGGGTGAATTCATATTCCGATTTCTCCATCCAGCCGACCTGCAGGATCGCAAGCTCGCGCAGGCGCGGGTCGAGCTTGCTCTTGAAGCGGATGTAGCCGCCGATGCCGTTGAAGGCGCGAGCCATCTCCGGCGAATTCACCAGCAGCTTGTGCAGATTGGTGTTGCGCTTGAGCATGTCGCGATATTCGGGCGCGACCTGGTCGGCCTCGAGATAGGGCAGGCGGGCCATTTCCATGTTTCCTCTAGTGTTCTTGCGACTCGCGTTCGGGGGCTTGCAGCGTGACGCCGCCATCGACCACCAGCACTTGGCCGGTGATGTAGCGGGCAAAATCGCTGAGCAGGAATTTGACGGCATGGCCGACATCCCAGCCGGTGCCTTCGGTCTTGAGCACGGACGCCCGCGCGCGCTGGGCGCGAGCCTGCTCGCTCATGCCACGGGCATAGACCATCGGTGTGTACATCGGTCCGGGGCAGATACAGTTGACGCGGATGTTGTCGCGGCCGTGATCGACCGCCATTGCGCGCGTCAGGCCGATGATCGCAGCCTTCGATGTCGTGTACGTCGTGAGCCCGCGCGGCCGCAGCGCCGAGATCGAGGAGATGTTGACGATCGCGCCGCCCTTCGCGGTCTTGATCATCGCGGGGATTGCGTACTTCGACAGCAGGAACATGGTCTCGACATTGACCTGCATGACGCGGCGATATTGCTCGGGCGCCTCGTCGACCACGCTGCCGCGGCTGCCGATGCCGACATTGTTGTCGAGCAAATCGAGCCGGCCCCAGCGGTCGAGCGCGGCTTCGACGAGTGTCTTGCAATCGGCTTCGCTGGTGACGTCGCCGCCATGGGCCGCAGCCGTGCCGCCTTCGGACGTGATCATCTCGACAGTGCGTTCGGCGAGCTCGAGGTCGCGATCGGCGACCAGCACTTTCGCGCCAACGCGGGCCAACAAAATTGCTGCAGCGCGGCCGTTACCGATGCCGTCGCCCGCGGCGCCGCCGCCGCTGATCAGCGCCACCTTGCCGGCGAGGCCGGCATCGTCCTCTGAGCGTTGCATCTCGTTCCATCCCGCTATTTTCGTGCAAGTTAGCAATGCGGCGGGATGCTGAGAAGGCCGGCCGTCACGCGCCGATGTCATTGACATCGCACGGAATTGCATGCCGCCGGGCGAGATGAGTCGCGTTTGAGCGGCGATTGTTCGGAACCGTCTTCACGCAACTGCGTTTGTGGCGGGGGCTCCTTTGGCGTTACGCTGCCCTCGGGGTCTCCAATCGCTAGTGGCTTGCCGATGAATCTGCTCGATCCACAAGGGCCGGTGGCTGCCGCCAACAGCACCA